>Ga0164311_10000465_pt1 | contig 17691 bp, 10 predicted proteins | sample GuaBasSedimGuay2_FD_121796 | JGI IMG/M metagenome (GOLD analysis project Ga0164311, IMG submission 121796) | Subseafloor sediment microbial communities from Guaymas Basin, Gulf of California, Mexico - Guay2, Core 4569-9, 9-12 cm | ecosystem: Environmental > Aquatic > Marine > Hydrothermal vents... | reverse complement strand
TCTGCGTAAGGATCCGTACGATCCACTATGACCGAAGAAGGCTCAAACGTACCGGTTGACGCACCACCCCACCCCTTCAGCCACCAACGATCCGGAGTTTCCGGATCACCTCCGGTAGAATCGTCAACAACTGTCACCGTATCCATAGTGTTTATCGAAGGAAGCTGTGAGGTATTCACTGTCACCCACGCCCCTTTAGTTTCCATCACTCGTGTATTTTGTTTACTGTAATTCGTGGAAAAAAGAAGAGTCTGTACAGAGATAATCGCTCCGTAAGTGGGGAGATCCTCTACAAATACGTGAACAACCAGTACGTTTCCCAGTGTATCTACCAGGGTATAATTCCCGTCAGATACAATAGAAACCCAACCCAAGCCTACACCCCACGCACCACCAGGAGAAGCCCACCTCAATTTTTGCGTAGCAGGAGACACTGTTCCATCATACTGGTACTCGAACCCAGAGTCTACATCCATACGGATCTGACCCATGATGTTGAGAAGCTCTACACCAGCCAAATGCCCTGTAGGAGCAAACTGAATATCCCCTGGATCAACCTCGAAAAGCTCCACGGCTGCATTAGACACGCCGGGTTCAATCCAGATGGAGTCAGTACCTGTACTATTCACAAGCAACAACTTGGAATTATAGGAAGAGGCGACTACTACACCCATCGCCGTGTTAATTGCAGTAACCAACTGAGCTACCGAAGGAGTGGGCCACCCAGGTATACCGTTAAGATCAATGATATTTGTACCTATACCGATATTCAGGTAAAGATACCGCTTCGTAGCACTTAAAGTGAATGGTGCCGCCATCCCCAGCAATAGTGGATTAGTCGTAGAAGGAGGTCCTGGCAAAAAGAGAGATCCATCGGCTGCATCAACCCACGGCCCAGGAGTCCCCAGAGTACCCCAGCGAAGCTTGTTAGTGGTAACATCATACTGAGCTTGCATAGAGGGAGCGCCAGCCGCTACATCAGGCTCTACGCGCTCCAGTGAAACACCTGAGATACCTGCACCGCTGTATGACAGCTCACAGGACCGATCTCTATACCTACAATTCGCAAGCATCGACTGATCGAGCACCCAGTTAGGTCCCCAAAAACGCCGTGTATACCCAAAAGGGGGAACCTGGGTAAACTCCGCTACCGCAGTCTCCACACCCCTGAACTTGCCACCATAATTACGATACGCATTCCGCATCTCATGTACCAAGTAGCGATACCCGTTCAGGTCTTGTCCCAGGTTATTATATATGCCTAGATTTTCACCAAAATGATCCTCGATACCATTGAGAGTCACTGTCTCAATAGCAAGATCGTCCTTGGCTTCCTGCCAATCATCATCGATTCCTTCAAAAACCTCCGCATACGCCACATGCCACAACGCAGATTCACGCACTGTCACCCAACTGGAGAGCTTGTGGCCATTCATCGTGTTAACGAGAAGGAACTCGATGTCCCCTAAAGGCAGCAATCTGCTAAAAAGCACATTACCTTGCGTATCTGAAGTTACCGCACCTGAGTACACCTCGTTGACATACAGGCTGTACTGGGTTTCCGCGCTCGCCGTTTTGAGTCTTATCTCGGTAGGGCCAGATCGCCTCGGTATTATAGTACCTCGTGCATCGTAGAAAGAGCCACCAGGAACTGCCTTAACTAGTTCAGCATAACGATTTACACCCGGAATTGCCATGACTAATACCCTTCGCCAAGACCCTTGTTTACCCCACTCGGTGTAACAAGCTGCTCATCGTTTACAAGCGACATAGTGACATCTGCCTGCACACTATCAATCGAGGTCAATCCGTCAATATAATAGTACCGGTACGCATCTACATCTGTAGCAGGGCCATTCCCTACTACAGATACATCCACCGAACCCTCGTATGCCGCTGACTGGTATAAATCATCTCGACTGGCCGGTACCACCCCCCGGAGCCTGCCGTCAGACACTACGACTGAATCATGCACTGGCTGGCTCTGAAAAACAGCAAAAGGTCGGTAGTAGAACCACTCAACCCTGGCAAGATCCACGTCGTACAGTGCAGTTAAATTCTGAGAATACATCTGAAAATATCCGACCGTATTCACAAACTTCACCGATCTAAAGAGGAGCGAACCATTCGCATAAAAATACACAGCAGAACCAAACCGAAGAATCTTAAAAATAGAAAGCCCGGAAGTCCACGCAAGGGGTGCCTTCAGCCAATCAGACAGAACCCCTCCAGCGTACACTTCACAATAGAGAGTCATCACCCCTGTTGAAGTCATACGGAGATACATTTTCGAGTAGTTACTTGCATCCACCCATAGAGAAAACACAAAAACGTCCACATCCGCTGCGGGGTACACCGTCGTAGGTGCGACAGTGATACGAGCCTCCCCTTGAGCAGGTCCCCACTGAGCGACAGACTGTACGCCCGCAGATGCCCCTGCAACTGCACTCGTGGAAAGCTGTAAATGATTCGTTCCGGTGGTAACCGCCCCGCCCCCTGCTGAGAGGTCTGTCCATTTTGCTACGTTGAGAAGCGCGTCTGTAAAGTGATCATCCCACTGCCGGGGATCAAAACCCACCCCTGTAATCACAAAATCATTTTCACCGGGAGCCGGTCCTTCATCAGGATCCACTCCCGTAATCGTAGTAGTCACTCCGTACAGAACGCCAGACCCGTATTTAAAGCCAGCATAGTAGCCCATTAGGACACCAGGCTTACTACAAGATCAGCATCCTCTATGTACGAATACTCATTAGGAGAAACTTCTACGTCACTAACACCAGAACCACCCTTGATAGCGAGAGTGGTGTACGTCCAGTTATCCACCCCGAAAATCTTAGATACTTCCCCATCCAGGTCAAACTCCTCTATATCTGATCCCAACTTCTGCGAGTTGATATAGGAAATCACACGCTCCCTCACTGCGGAAAGCACTGTATCTGGATTACCTGCGGACACCTTCAGTTCTGCCTCGATCTCAATGTATTTTGCCTGTGCCCAGCGGAAAAGGACATCGCTGCCCTGAACAAGGTACTCCGCTTGACCATAATACGCCGTAGTTATGTTAATCATGGCGTTGTACACATAGACTATACGCAACGCAGCATTAAGAGCAGGAGCAGTTCCTCCTACGAGAAATCTAATACCATCCTGACCCCGATCACTATAAGCATAAATACCCTCCCCGGTGACCAACTCGTAATCAGTCCCCTCAACATAGGTGGTAGGTCCGCTCGACACTGCACTAATGGAGATAACAGGCTGACGCGGTACGGGTATCAACTCACGTACACCTGGATAAAACGTATCGTACGTATGTGTAAGAGGAGATGTTGATTTCATCCACACATCAACCGCACCCGCATCCTCTGTATAACGCACCAAGTTTACGTTGTTACCATACACCACGTACACGTCCTCAATCCCATTAAAATTGTCCAAACAAAAGAGAGCCAGTCCCGCAGGTGTAGTTTCCTGGTTCCCCCTCACCTGCATCTGATAACGAGATACCAGATCAACGTTAGTCTCCAGTCCGAGACCCTCTACCGTGGGATTCTTATTGGTCACATACTCGAAATCAGGAAAAGCTCTACGGAATTGAGTGATAGTATACGCACCTACTGCAGTATCCACTCCAGTATCAACACTGGAAACCGCGACATCGATCTCATACCTCTCCGTCCCGACATTGTAGTAAGCAGATGGCGTAACAGTCAGCGGACCATACATCGTCTTGGTCTCAATCGTGCGAAAAACTACAACTGCACCCGTAGTGGGGTTCTGCACGGTAGCCAGCGGAAAGCTTGCCGGTACGATGATGTCCGCAGTAGGGGGCTGCACACGAGAAAAGGTCACCACCCCCAATGAAGCAGAGCCGGTCCACCGGATCATACCCTCGTTAAACACTAAATCGTCCAAATCAGAAGGGTTAAAACGAGCTGCGTATTTCATCGAAGTCAGTTGACTGAGATATACACTGTTGTCATGCTCATCCTTCAGCACCTCCGCAACGGGTGTGATCTGAATATCCCTAATGCCCGCGATCAAGGTATCTACAGAAGCATCCCGTGCCGCCACAGCATTGGAGAGTTCATTCTCGAACTGTGTAACTGTTTTTCGCTGAAGAACCATCTCTTACCTCTAATTCGTAGTGCCGCCTAATGAGAAATTAGGCAGTTTTCCTAAAGTAAACAAGTCAACTTTCCATCGAAAAGATCTCGGATCCGAACCATCCTGCCAGATCTGAACAGGAGAAAAATCATCCAGCAGCTCTGATGGCGTACGCCTATTAAACTGGAAGTTGCGTTGCAGGTACCTGTAACGACTCAACCCATTGCGAAGCTTTGTCTGGAATTGAAACAACGCGGGCATCCCGTTACCCTTGGTAGGCTCTCCATCAACTGAAGTACCTATCGTGTCATCGAGACTGGTGCCTAAACCGTTAGCCCTTACTTTGGTTGTAAGAACCATCTCACAATCCTGTTTTAGCTTATCACCACCAGTTACTCGTTCGTATCCGTTATTAAAAGGGAGTCTTACCATATCACCTTTAACAATTTCCCAAGTCCAACTCACGATACTGACCCCGCTGCTTCCTTCATCGCCCAGTAAATAGCGTCATCAATCGATTCTACCAGGGTAACAAGCTCCGCTTTTATCGCATCCCAATGCTGAAAAAGAGCCTCTATTTCGTCCATGAAGCTTACCACATTTTTGTACTTCTCCCTCCAAATAGTGAGTCCTCCCACTGCTGCATCAAACAACATTAACGCGGGGTCAGTGATCAACTGATAAAACTCAGGGCAGAGGTCTTTAAGGGGACCGGTTGGCAGGTTAAGCAGTGTATCCCTTATACTGTTCAGTATAGCCTCTACGATAGCCCACGAAGCCTCCTCCATCATCTTCACAATGTCGTACTGAGCCAGAAGCGCCTTGAGCCACAAGATCTGTGCATCAACAAAACCGATCATTGCAAGAATAATAGCCTTGAGCGCTTCCAGCAGTGGCTGCACTTGCGCGTAAAGCCACCTCAAAACACACATCGCAATATTTCCACCTACTGTATTAATTACCATGCCTAACTCCTAGCTAGTCATTGTCTTGGTAGACAACGCACCGCTCAACGCACCACTCAACGCACCCGCTGCGGCAGCAAGTGCGGTAAAACCGGACGCAAGGGGACTTAATGGTGGTGCTGCACACGCCCCCGCTAACGCAGTCCACGTTGCCTGGGATGTAGCCAAAAACGTACTCAACGCCGTGTTAAAAGTTGTCCCTTTAAGGAGAGGCTCCGACGCACCATTCCCCAGTAAGATCAGAGGTGCCTCAAGTGTCATTGTTGCCGAAGCAGTTAAATCGAGCGCAGCACCCGCAACAACCGAAACAAGACCCCCTGCAGTAATCTCCGCTTTACCCCCGGCCACAACAGACCACACACCACCTACATCAATAGAGTACGCTCCTCCTACGATCAGATCATAAGTACCCGTGGAAGTGTATGTCGTATTAAGGTTCAACACCGTCCAGGTAGCCGCAGGACTGAACCACTGAAACCCTGTTCCGGTAAGAGAGGACATACCGTAGTCCCCCATGTTATCCACAAGCTCAGTCCACATCGGGACGAGACCTGACGCATCATCTCTCGTTTCTCGTAAAACACGTACAGCAGGCCCCGTAAGCCCGATTGAAAGATCCGGCGCAAACACAACAGGAGCAACAATTTGCCCGCTGAGATCGTCGACTACCTGCCCCTCCGACGTCCGTACCATCAGTAACCCACTCTGATCTGCTGCAGCAAGCGAACCACGCCGGACATAATGCGTGTGCTCCTGGCCCACATTACCTGCCCCTGGGGTAACCGCGTCATATACATAATTCTCTTGCGTATCTACTCCTGGTACCAGAATCCTACGTACCGAACCTAAACGCGACTCGGAAGTACTCCCGTAACGTTCGTGAATGAGATCACCTTTTACTAAAATCTCGTTATTCGGCTTATCCAGCGTAATCGAGTATGGACCTGATGTGAAAGCAGCCCTCTCCCCTAAATAGATAGAGCTATTTCGAGAACTTTTAAAGGTCCAGTCACCCGGACGTAAGCGTTTACCCGAAGCATCCCCCCACCCAATACCACCTGTGCCCTCGTGCGCGTCATCCATTCGCTGCATCGTTGCAAAATCAATAGAAGAGTATCCCAGTGTAACCGGCTTACCCTGCACGTCGTACGCAATAATAAGAGGATCACCTTTTTGAGGAAAAAAGCACCCCCACGCTGCCCTCAGATAGTTCTTGTCTGAATCGTTCAGCTTCGGAGGGACTGAGAAACCAATCAATGGCAACGGAACGTCAAACGCACCGCCTCCCGTAGGAAACTTGACGGAAACGGTCCCGTTCACAAGGTTCAGGTCCTCCACATACACTCTGTGTACACTGGAATAATACGCACGGTGCATACTCCGCTCTTTCAACCTCTGATTCGTCTCGGGATTCGTATTGGTTCGCCCACTCATATTACTTACCCTTCTTCTCCATCCCTAAAAGAACTGAATAATCAAAAGGCTGTTCTCCTCCAAAATACTCAAAAAGTTCACGACTATCCGTCCCCGCCAACCGCTTCCCTGTCCAACCCTTCACGTAGTTCAGATTAATCGCAGTATCACATGAACTATTGATTGACATACTGTGCTGACAACTCACTACGTTCGCCACGTAATTACGCTGACGCCAATACAGTGGCCTATTAACCATCAGACCAAACTGAGGTAAAACCTGAAGTCCTACATTCCGTGCTTCTGCGTTTGCTTTCCTCAACTCTACAGCTGCAAAAAACTGCGCTCCCTCCGCAGAAGTAATCTCACTCCAAGGCCCAACATCCGCCGCTGGGCGTGCTCCAAGCATCGACATCAATCCCGGAGCCACAGCCCACTCGTAATCACGTGTGTTGCTGTCATCCAATGACTCAACACGCGCCACATTACGCGGAAGGGTACGGGAAAAAGTCTTAAGACCATTATCGTCCAATGAGTTACTAAAACCCAGCGTCTCATGCTTATTGATAGTAAAATGATCCGAATACAAAAACTCCGAATGAAGCGACAATTCCTGTAAGGAAAAACCCTCGCGTGTGAGCTGGAGATCCAAGGAAAGCTCCATCATACTATAAATGTCGTCCTCCGTATACTTCGAACTCCCTGCTACAAAGTCCTCCGTCAACATCCGCATACTCTCAAAATCGGCATGATATTTTGCGACATCTGCATCCATTTGCTCATTCCCGATAAAAGTATCGTCGTAATCAAAATCCCATGGATTAAAATCGAAAAAGGGCATCTCAAACACAAGATCGCCCCGCGCAGTTGCGTAGAAACAGAAGTTAATTTTATCAGCCAGATCATACAAAAATGTCAGCCGGTCCTTGAATGTCGAGTGAAGATCCGAATTATTCGAATTAATGGCTTCGTCAAAAACACCTGCTGCCAGCCCCATACTCAAGCCGGAAGGAGCCACATAGAATACACGGCCACCTCCTACGGGATAGTTAGTAGTATCCTTGCCTATAATGCCAATCACATCCACTATGCCCAGGCCAGAAGACTCTGCCGGAGTTTCCCCGGAAAGCAACATATTCGACAGATCATCCACTGACACCTGATGATAATATTTGTCGTTGAGTCGACCTAAATCGGACATGCCTACCTTGTCTCCGATGGACAAATCCAAGACATCAGGCTCATCCCCCACAAAAAATGCACGTGTTCCATAACCAAGCGTACTTTCACTAGGTTTAAAAGTAACACCCCTCGGATGGTACACCGGAGGAAAGTGACTTCCCTGAAAACGGTTCACTTTCTTGTCTAGCAGGTACTCCTTGGCCTCGTCACGCTTCGCATCAGGGAACATATCTTTAAGGTCCTCTGTGGATAAACCCGAACTTACCTTCAAAAGATAGGTATCCACCTCGTCTTCACTCATACGCGCCATGGCCTGCACTGAGAGTTGCGTAGCGGAGTTCTTGTACACATCTAAACCGAAAAACAGCAGTTCCAGAATCTCGAAAATAGTAAAGTGCGCAAAAATATTCTCGTAACCAGTCCAATTCAACTGACCACTATCTGACTCGACACCGGCGATAGCGAGGACCTCTGCCAATACGGGATCACGGCCTGCGTCCACACGCAACTGGAAGTAGGAATAACGCAGAGATTTTGAGACATCCGTTGCAGCAATCGTAACAGTAGATTCTTGGTTTACACCCACGTCCTCAGTAAAGCTATCCAGGAAACCCGCAAACATCCAATACCACATTGTGGGTTTAAAAGGATCCCTGAACGCTATGCGGATAGGGTCGTTGGGGTGAAAGATACAATCACCTTCGGTAAAGGGGTACTTGTAAATAACCTTATCCCCTCCGCTATAGTCTATCCTGGTAAGGGGAGAGTCAATATTCGAAAGATGCTGAACCAATTCCTCTGAATTCTCAACTATCTGCGGGGCCTTTTCCTTTATCACACTCAGCTTCATGTTATCAGGGACGCTGAACTCATCCCAGTACCCCTCGTCAAAACCAAGCGCACCTCCCCTCAACTTCTCGTAGAGAGCCTCCGTATACGTAACCAACTCAGAGTAACGAGAATCCGTAGATAACAGTTCCAGCATCTCGGACATCACAGAAACGTCCTGCCCTGCGTAACGTCCATCAAGGCCCACACTTCCCTTATACGCCTCAATACGTTCCTCCAAACGACCGACAAGCTCCGCACGACCAGCCGACAATGCAATCATATCGTCATGATCCACAATGTACTTGTCGCCTATGTTAGCCAAAGTGAAGGAACAGGTAGAGGGCGAACGGTCCATACTACCCCCTGACTGATTTACACGGACATCGATTATGTCCCCTGTAACTTCCCTTCCGTAGATAAACACACGGGCTGCAGGGAAAGCAGCACGGTAGATGCCATTCTGCGCAGACAGACCCGACGAATCGTATGGGTTCACTTTAGCCATTATTCCAGCTCGTTAAAAAAGTCGTCCCCTAATGAAAGAGATACGTACTTAAAAATATCATCCATCGAAGGAATGCTTTCAGTTGCTACAAAACTAAAACTATACGTCTTACTGTAAGGCTTCGACGCATCATCTGTAAACTCAAGAACCCTGTCAAAATGACCAACAAACTGCACCAGCGCATTAGCAAGCAGGGGACTGGAATACATAAAATAAAATTTGTTGGGATACCCTGTAAAGGGATCAATAACAGGTTCCGCTGTCAGACTATACAAATTCCAGAAGTTTGCGAGCTTTGACGCCCCTGCTAGGTTAGCTACATCGAGACCTTCCTGCTTCGTAGCGGACTTGATGGCATCTGAAAATTTGCTCAGATGCTCTGAAATGGGATTATTCCGCTGCATCCCTTGGCGGATGTCGATATTGCCTGTCGATCCTGAAAACGAAATGTTGATGACATCGTTATTGCGACCCTTCGCATTTGTCCAGTGAAAAAAGACCGCACCCGACTGAGTGTCTCTCCGTGTAATCCTCTTGTTCTGGGTGAAGCTCACCTGCTCCGGGTTCATCTTCATCCGTACTGGAGGGATCTTGTCCCTCAAACGCTGATCAGAAGTGAAAACAAAAGGTACCCTATAATCAACATCCTCATAAGGGTTGAGGATACGCTCAAGAATACGATCCACCGAGGTCTTCGGTGCGACATCATCAGTAAGAATCCCTCGCATACTTTCTAAAAATGCACTCATAATTCCCTACCTTACGTTACCTCTACTATTTTTTTCTGATCCAGCTTACGTTGCTCTTTAGGGCTGCGTTTCAAGAAACCCCGAACATCTTTATCATCTACAGAACCCTTTTTAGCATTACCACCTGCAAAAATAACTTTCCGGTATGTATTACTCCCCGAAGGCATCATCTGCAGTCCCACCTTTTTCATAAACGGAGGTACGCCTCTTCCTGCATTCGCATGAATAAAACCAGTCGCGCCTCCCGTCCAGTCCTTGTGCTTCCCACTTAGGATCTCCCTCGCAAAGTTCTGCGTTGCCTTATTAGGTTTTCGCCTGGATCCGAACTGACGGTTGTACTTCTTATCGCCTGTCTGACGACCCCAGCCGTGCCCTGAAGTGGCTCGCCTTGCCAGAGTACCCTGACCCTTCCATCCACGACCACGATTCATTAGCGTGTGCGCGATACCCACTGCTTCGTTATGTCGAGAGGGATCGTAACCACCTATTTCAGTCTGAATCACACGACCAAGAGCCTCTACATCCTCACCTGTCCACGTCCCTCCACGCCCTGACTGCGCGTGAAGATTCATACTCGTAAACTCACCTGCAAGAGAGTGCTTCTCCATGGATGTAGAGCCTTGCGACTTAAAGACGAGACCACAGCGAGGGCAATCACCCCCTACAGAGAAGGACATATTACCTTGCGAATCTACTCCGTCCATGCTCAGTGAAACACCCGCACCAGCCCACGCTCTCCCTAAAGGCCAACCCACCCCATCATCCGCAACTGCACCAGCAGCCGCGTTACGAGGACCAGAACCCTTGGGTCGCAGATATTTACGATCCTCAGTGAAAACCGGCACTGTAGTGGCCCCTTGTGGGACCTTAAATCCCGATCCCCTCCGTTGAGCTTCCGTCGCTACCGGAGAAATACCGACACCTGCTGAAGTCGGAGTGCCTAAAGACGGCCCTGCTTTCCGTGGAGCGCCTCCACCACCCCCACCCTCATCACGCCCCGACATGCCTTTCGAGGGATCAAAGTTCCACGCAGATCTCAGAGTCCTCAAAGAGCTACCCAGAACATCCGATGACATATTATCTGCAGCAGCAATCATCTGGTCTATACCAGCAAACATCTTCCTTTTATGCTCTGCGTTATTCCCAAACATCTGATCGATTTGCTCAACGATCTGACTATTATCATCATTACCCGGCGTTAACGCATTTACAAGAAGAGTGGGGAGAGCTTTGAAGTAAGCCAACAACCATGAAACAGTCTGAATGACTATGCCCAAAATACCCTGGCCGATCTTTGCCATCCCTTTTTTCCAAGAATTCATCATAAGCTCGAACTTACTGCGCTTAGTCGACTCCACCCCAAATGCTTTAGAAAGATCCTTCATATTCTTCTTAGCTGCTTTTGCAGCTTCGACCGTCTTGCCTTCCTTGACGTCCTTCCCTATCTGCATGACAAGACGAGCACCTTCAAACCCCAGGCCCATCTGCTTCTCCATGTAAAAACGCGATGACTCCTCATCCCCGCCAGTAGCCTCCATCGCGATATTATAAGCAGCCTCCACTATCTTGAGAACTTCATCCGTACTGTTTCCCTTGGCTACACGAAGAAACGCATCCATCATCTTCTGGCGAGCCTCGATACCGCTTCCGTAACCGAGACGCTCCCCTATGATAACCTTCCAGCCATCCGACATTTTAGCGATACCACCCGCCAACTGCTGAATGCCCATCGCTGCCTGTTTTCCCGCAAATTGCTTAGGGACCCCCATCTTGGCAAAACGCTCAGTAACATGACTATAAATATCAACGACTTTATCGATGTCGTAACCCATCTTCCCGAGTTCACCTGCTGCAGATTCCACGTTCTTCACGAACTGCATCGTACCGATCCCGGATTCCCGGCCTACCATATACATCCTCGTTAATGACTCACGGGATTCCTCCGCATTTTTCCCGTAAGTAGCCATTAACTGAACCATGCGCTTCGCACTCTCACCACCTGGAAGCTCAAACATTTTATCAAGTGCTAAAGTGGTGGTAACTGCACTGGCAGCAACCCCCTTCAGCTTAACATCAACTCCCTGCGTCATTTGATCGACACTAGCACCTCCATCCACAAAAGCCTGCGCAGCCCCTTGTATCTCCTTACGGTTAATACCCATAAAACGCTGCATTCGCTCCTGGATTGCGGATAGATGCCTCGTCCCCTTTCCGACCGCGCCTTTCACGCCATCATCGTACGCAGCAATCAGAATATTCTTCATCTCTCCTGCCTGGTAACGCACACGATCACGATCCATATATCCGTAGATCATAATACCGAGACCGCCAGCCGCGACCGCCCCTAACTTGGGAAGCTTTAGCTTCGACCACATACTGCCTATACGACTCTTAAGAGTCTTCAACTCCTTCACGACAACACGCTCTGCTAACCCGGCTTTCGCAGCTTTTGTACCGGACCCCTTCTTCCGATGACTACCTGCGCCACCTGCTGCACCGTCTTCTCCCTCACCATCACCTTTGTCAGATTTACCTGCATCATCTACAAGACCACGAGCGTCTTTAGAAACAGATTCAAGACCCTTCTCAGCCTCCGTTAATGTCTTCTCCAGGCTATCAACAGATTTTCCCAGCTGTCCGCCAATCTTTTCAAATTGAGACGAAACATTGGCGACGTAAGCCTCCCCGACACCGAGTACCTGCTTGCCTCCTCCCAGCTTTTCATCAGCAGCAAGTTCCTTGATAGTCCCCTTGAAACCATCCTGCATAGAAGCAAGCAGTGAATCGAAAGACGCCGTATTCTGCGAAGAAAGATCACTGAGTGCCGCTCCCAGCTCAGTAAACTTGAACTTAATTGCATCCAGGTGCTGAATATCTACGACGGAATCAGTCATCGAAGTACCCCATCGGCAGATTAGTAGTTGCCTTAAATACCTGAGATGATTCTATAATAAATTCAGCTTCTGGAGGGGTAACCTCTGCTGACTGTCCGGGACCCATTAACTTGTTCTTCCTCTTTTCCCTCTTGCGCACAGGAGGGGATGCGTCAGATCCCCCCTCATCCGCATCACTATCCAGTTGCATGTCCTCTGGATCACCCTGGGCCTCCTCAGCCGTAGCAGTAGTCGTCGGACCTGCCGTAGCCCCTGTATCTCTATCGGCATCAACATCCTCATCGCGGTCATCCTCAAAATCCCCCACATCCGAATCTGTGTCAGGATCCACGTCTGCACCGCTCGCCATCTCAGGACGTTGAGCTTCAGGTGCAGCTTCTCCACGAATATCCGCAGTAATCACATCAATTACAGGCTTGAAAGTATCCATGAACTCACGCCCGAGAGCAGTCCCCGCAATCTTCAAACCGCCCCACGCCTCATCCCAACTCTTTCCGAGACTACGTTGCGCCTTTAGTTGTTCCAGGTAGATCTTTCTATAAATATCAGCTCGATCAGACCTACCCTCCGCGAGCAACATCGCCCTGAGACCGTTCACTCCTATAATAATCATAGACAATAAGTCCACGAGAACAGCGAGCATTCCACGTCCGAACTGACCCATCCCGCGTATCATCTCACGACGGGTCTTGTGCAATAAAGAAACCTGCTGACTCTCCGTCCGGAATGCACTACGAAGACCTTTCCTCTGGTCATCTTCCAAGTCTTCCAATTTGCCACCCTTGGCAAACTTCCCGCCAACATCCTCCAGTAGTACTGCTGTCGGGTTATTTATAGAGAGCAATTGCTCATGCAACCTAATATTAGCGCTACGACCAAAACCAGAACGCTGGTGGACTATCTTCGTATACGAGCCTAAAAGACTCTCTATAAAAGTATCACCCTTTCCCTGAGAAACGCGCTCAAGACCATCCTTGAATTGGCGGATCAACCCTGGTGCGTCGGCCTCATTCGAAGGATCCATGTCACGCATCAAAAGTACCTTGAACTGATCATCGATTTTCCCAAACGCAGTAAGCAGATCCACCGCCACACCCTGCGCCTGATGACCTGCGTATCGCTTCTCTAAACCCATGGAGTCAAAGTAACCCAGGATCTCATCAACAACGACACCCGCCGATTCCGCATTGACACCCATCCGCGCCAAAGGATCTGTCGCAGACATCACAATCCTTGTAAAGTTACGAACACCTATACCGCTTCTCGCGCCTGCCCCGTGAAGTTTCACGAAAAAACCAGTGGCAGCTTTACGCTCCATCCCATAGTCCTTGATAAGACTAACAATTCCTTCTGCTGATTCCGTTGTAGAAAAATTAAAATGCTTTCCCAATGCAAGCGTCAACGTGCCTACGTTTTTCCCAGCTGCCCCTAAACGATCATCATACTTCTCCAGCAGCTCTTCTGAACGGATGCCATTGTCCACCATCACCTTCAGTGCACCCTGGGTCTCCTTCCGACCTACACCCCATTGCCATTGAGCACGTTCACCCCATTTTGCAAACCAGCCAGTCGCCTTCTTCGACGCCGCTGAGTACATGGTGTCCACGCTACCTTCAAAGATATTGGCGATCTCCGACATCTCTGCACGTCGACGATCCATCTCAGTGTAACCCAAGGCCATTGAACCAATAAGACCTGCAACAAACCCCCCAGCCACCCCCGCAGGAATACTGCTAAGCAACTCTTTTATCTTCTTTTTTACAGCTTTAGCCTCTTTCTCGATCCACGTGACTGACTTCTTCTTCCGCAGGGCATGTCCTTCCTGCATCTTAACCAGCATCTGGTTTGCCGACCCCGATTGTTCTACCGCACTCTCCGCCTTCTCCTTCGTAGGGCCAGGATCAGGAATTTGATCCGCAATATCAAGCTCTTTACCTTTAGCGGTATCCCCTCCCCTTGAAACAGACACCGAAGGGATATTACCGATACGCCGCATACTTGTTTGAAATGCCTGCTCACTACTACGCTGGCTCGCTATCGCAGTCTCAATCTGATCGATGTCCTGCTTTGGTAAGTGAGTGTCCGCTAGTGTACTAAAAGACGCTTTCGCATCAGAATGCAACCCCTTCAGCTGAGTGGATGCACTCGATGATAACATCTGAATAGCAGAACCCAATTCGGTATACGCCCGGTGTAGACCTGCAATCTGCGAATCTATCTGAGGAACGTCTACAAATATATGAGGTGATTCACTCATGGGTTTAATGCTGGATTATGGCTCGCCGCATTGAGCTGTTGTGCAGCAGCCACCGCCTTCGCGTTCACTTTGTGTGTTGAACTTACCGAAGCCTCCTTCGATTTCCTCGAATGAAGAAGCCTTGACGCAGCCATATCCGCCCGTGTCTTCGACAGCTCATGCACATACTTCTCTAGCATAGCTGCACGTCGTTTCAGTATGCGCACGTTCTGAGTAGCCTTCGCGTACTCCTCTGAATGGGGATCGTCTGCATGATAACTTTGATTAACCTCTGCGAGCCAAGCCAGTCGCTTTAAATAATCGACCATCATCTGGTCTTTTACTTGCTTCCGAAACCCCTCATCCTGCCCTAAATCATCAAAGATACCTTTCATCTCCGACATCGCCGCCTTCAGCTCTTTCGTGTTGGAGAGGGCACCCATCCCTCCACCCTTCACTTCTGTCGTGTAGTTTAGTGCGTCCATCAACGGCTGAAAATCTTTCCCAAATTCACTTCCAAAGGCAGCGGGAAGCTTCCCGGCACCGGACTTAATGTCATCTAAACCGGCACCCATATGTGCGGTCAACTTATCGAAATGACCGCTTATTACTTCCATCTCCTTCGTAATACGACCGCTATCACCACTGGCCCAAGCCCCCAGGATAGCAGCGACAGACTTAAAGCCCAGAGCGATCACACCAATCAAACCCGTCAGGACCTTCAACAGACCTTTTCCAATGGATGAAATAGCATCTGTCAGCCTACGGGAGGTCTTATGGAGACCGGATACCCGCTGGCTTTCAGTCTTGAGGGCATCCCTAACCTTAGCCAGTTCCTTCTTCGTCAACACCTTAATGCTATTATGCTCCGCAACCTTCTTCCCCATGTCAACAAGACCCGCCGCCGTCTGATTGTCCAGGTTGAACGCATGCTCAAGCACTCGTATAGATTGAGTACGCCCTCTACCCCCTGCAGAGGCAATTTCATGCAAATTCGTTAGGATCTCCTGCAAAAAGTCGTCACCCTCCCCTTCAGACACACGCTTAAAACCCTCCTGAAACTTCTGGAGAGCGTCCAGATCACTCAGCTCAGGGAACATTCGCTTCGCGAGTACAGCTCGTTGCCCAGGACCCATGCTGGCAAGTCCCTGCGAAAGTCCACCTACGAACTTGGAAGCCTGATCTCCTGCATAGCGCGGATCAAGACCCATGTCCTGGTAATGTTTCTTCACGGTACCCATCACAGCCCCTACACTATCCAGATCAACACCATACTGCTGCATCGCAGACGCACCGGAAATGACCGCATTCGTAAAATTCTCAACGCCCATCCCACTACGTTGACCTGCAAACGCTAACTTCATGTACTTGGTTGCAGTCTCTTCCAGCGTACCCCCTAGCTCAGTGGTAGCCTTTATTATATTCTTCATCGAAGTACCGGTCTGCTGGTTAAAATGCTTATCGACCGCTATCGAAGCAATGGTGACATTCTTACCGACACGACCAATGTCAGATCTAAAAGACGCCATTACATCTTTAGACTTATAACCGGCATCCACCATGCTCTTGAGGACACCCTTGGTCTCCTCTTTCGCGATGCCATAGAACCACTGCGCCTTCTCCATGAAACCCGAAAAGAATCGAGTCGCTTTCTTCGATGCCCTCGACGAAAGAGAATCTCCCGTAGCTTCAAGCACATTCAAAATCTCCCCAGATTGTGCTCGAAGCCGATCCTTCTCCTTATACCCAAGGACCATCGCTGCTATCAAACCACCAAAAAGACCACCCGAAGTCAGAACACCCCCAGGTACGTGACTCGCGACACTCTTCACTTGGGCCTTAGCTGCCTTCAACTCCGCCTGCAAATACGACAATGAAGCGGCATGCACCTTTTCTAAACGTTTTTCAGAGTTCCTTATGTCCTTTATAGTGATACCGGCTGCGTTTTTTGCTTCATCAGCCGAGAGTTCCGCTGACTCCGCTGAACCCTTAACGGCCTCAATCTTGGCTTGCTTCTCTATGAGCTTCCTACTCTCCGGAGCACCTGCACTGCCTTTGCTAGACTGAAGCCCTATGCGCGTCATGTCATTCGCGATCTTCTCGCTATGCTGCGACATGTCTGCGAGCACCCCCGCCGAAGCTCCCATCCCTGATCCCATCGTATCGAATGAACGCTGCATCGAAGGCGTCATATTCGCCAGCGAACCAGAAACAGCCGCAGCACGTTCAGCGGTCTTCGACAGATCCGCTGAGGTGGCTCCGATGAGTTCACGCAAAGAACTACCAAAATTCGTATAAGATTCTTCCGCAGACCCCAGTTCCTGCTGGAGCTTGGAAAGATCAAAACGTAACAGGTATTCTTCAGGTGCAGGCATTCCTACAAGACCTCCACTGTAATCTTGGGTTTCCTCGATGGCGGAGCAGGTTCACCTGTTTCTGACGGCAAAACCTCTACGGCAGTAATGTTCACCTTCTCAGTCGAAGTACTCCTATCCACAGAGACACTACGCTTCAGATCAGCACGCATCTGCCCAATAGTACGTGCAGGGGGTTGATCAGTTGCACCTTCCTCGACGTCATCCTTCGCGAGTACCAAGTTCTCCAGTAGAAATTGATTATCGACACCACCCCAACTCATCGCCTTGCGCACATCGTCAGGTGTGTTATCGAACTCAACGTCCCCATCGTCCATGAACTCATCCAGTTCTTCAGGAGACAGCTCATCTACCGCAGAAGACGCCACCGCAGCACCATCACCAGACTCGATACCCTGCGCTGCAAGATCAGCACGGACCTTCTCCTGTTC
>Ga0164311_10000464_pt1 | contig 17714 bp, 17 predicted proteins | sample GuaBasSedimGuay2_FD_121796 | JGI IMG/M metagenome (GOLD analysis project Ga0164311, IMG submission 121796) | Subseafloor sediment microbial communities from Guaymas Basin, Gulf of California, Mexico - Guay2, Core 4569-9, 9-12 cm | ecosystem: Environmental > Aquatic > Marine > Hydrothermal vents... | reverse complement strand
TTTTAACTCCTATTGCTCAGGCTCAAACAATAGAGGAATTTAGCTTTGAGGACATTAAAATGTTTATTGAACAGCAATACAACCCAAATGTTGATAAACTTCCCGGTTTCATTAGAAACTTCTTTGGAAATGAAAGAATGAATGTTTACATAGACGGAATTGTGATAGGTTTAGTTAGCAAAGATGGAAGAATTATTGAGGTAAAGGAAGGTGAAATTTCCAATCCCACTGTAAAGGTATTTGTGAAAAAAAGCACTGCTGGAAGTATAATGCATTCTGATGACCCAGTTACTGCTTTTCAGATTGCATTGAAATACGGGGAGATAAGGGTTGAAGGGGTTGGAACCGTAAATTGGGTAAAGTACTCGGTCGGTAATGCGATTATAAGAATTGCTGGAGGTCTTGGAATTTTAGAATCACCTTATGATGTGAGACCTAGAGAAACAAAAGAGATTGTATACAATGGGGAGAAAGCCACTCTGAGACTTGAGGGTAATAATCGTGTTATAGATTTTCCTCATAAAGATAAATTGATTTTTATAGATAAATACGGTAATCCAGTTGGTTACTCTACTAAGAATATCCAAAAGTTAAAACATGGATTGCCTCCAAGTGCTGGAATATACAAAGTTTCTCCAGAAGAGCTCAAAGAGGATCAAGTAAAATTTGACTATGAAACTAAGGAGTTAAAGATAAAAATTGATGGTAAAGAAATAGACTTCCAATTTTCTGATATGTTTATAACAAAAGAAAGGATTGATGATCTGCTTTTGAAACTCTTCTTGTTAGAAGTTGCTTTGAAGGGTAAATGGCCCAAAAAAATAGCAGAGAAAAAAAACCAAGAACTAAAAAAAGCACTAGGAAAGAGGGCAGCACTACTTGTAGGTATGCGGTTAGCAGCTAAACCTGTAGGTAAATTAGCAGAAAAAGCCGCTCAAAAAGGAGGAGCAGGTAAAGTTATCGTTAAACTACTCCATTGGACTAAAAAACGTTTAGAAAGACCACCAAATCCAATTGTGATGACAATTAGCCTTGTATTAATTCCCTCAGAAATTCATGGCCCGCAATGTTATCCAATTGGGGAATTTTGTAAGGTAATGGATATTGATCATAGGATAAACCGTATAATTATCAGAGAAATACTCGTAACCGCTCACTACGAAGGAAGATATCAGAAAACTTGGGTAGAAAAGTCTTATTCTCCTAATGAAAGCATAGACATATCGAATCTTGCAAAGTCTGTTGCAAAGAAATATGAGGGAGAATCGGTTAAGCCTGATTACCTGAGTATTTATGTATCTTACGATGGAGAGGTAGAATATGAAAGAACAAAATACATTTACTGTTGCCTTAAAGGGTACGAGGTATCCAATGTACGAGTAGAGAAAGATAAGTTTATGATGATATACCCGAGGGTTGGTTCCGGAGAATATACATTTAGTGACTCCAGACCTTCGCAAGACATAGAATCTTGGGTTACGTTAGAGTTTGAAAAGATTATAAACAGGGCAGAATCTGAACTTGAGGAGTGGGCCCAAAGGGATAAATCGATCAATTTTCGACGATATAACTATTGGGAGTGTTTGCCACAATGCAGTAGGTGGTAAAATGGAGGTGTAAGAAATGAAAAAGAAAATAGTTATTCCAATTGCAGTTACCGCAGTCTTGGCGATAGCCTTGTACATTCTATCCCTCCCATCCCAGCCAGAACCAGAAATAATCCCAAATCCATTAAACACCGAGCTTTATTTAGCATTGACAAGTGTTGGAATAGAAGATGCAATCGTTGACATAACAGATGAAAGAGCCCTTGTAAGATATAATCTACCAGAAAACATGAGCAAGGAATCAGTTAATTATTACATAATGGGTGCTGCTGCAGCAATCACAAACTCAAGCAAAATAGTCATTCAAGTTTATGAGAACTTCACACCACTTGAAGAGATTGTCGTTAGCACTGAAGATGTCTTGGCTTTCATGAACGAAACAATAACCTACGAGGAGTTTGAAAAGAGGATTGAAATAAAATCGTTGAAATAATGCTCGTGAACTTCGGGCAACAACAGGTATGCGGTTCGCTACGCTCGCCCGAAACTCTTACGGGCCTTACGGGCTTAGCATACCCGCAAAACGTTAGGCGACATAGCAAAAATGAGGAGGTGATATAACATGGCGCAAATTTTCATATCTCATAGTCAAAGAGATGAAGATTTGAGAAATTTCTTCTCAAATGCCTTTGCCGGAACTAAAGTAAAAGCTATCTTTGAAGAGTTTGAGAAAATACTTAGGGGTAGAGTAACTTCGGAGCATGTAGCAAAGGATATAGAGGATTCAAAAGCGATATTTGTAGTATTAAGCCAGAAGGTCCAAGACATACCCCATACAAGAGATTGGGTAATTTGGGAGACGGGAGTGGCAAAAAGTAGTTTGGGTATTTGAGCCTTACTCACAATTCGGCAGAATTTCTATTGTAACGCCCTATCTGAGACATTACGTAATATTTGATACAAACGATGATTGGCTTGGTTACATACGGAGAATTATCGAATCCTATGATGACTCCCATGTCCTACCGGCACTTTTAGTAACAGGAGGAATAGGTGCAGCATTAGCTGAATATAAAATTGGGGGTGCAATTTTGGGAGCAATAGCAGGTCTAGCAATTTCTGATAACTCTTTCAGTCTTCCGGGCAGGGGCTCCGGTGTCGAGGGCTTCACTTCGGGTCGGCCCGACCCTACGTCGATGAATAGTAAAGCAACATATATACAAAACTTCTCCGCCCGCCTTCCCTGCTGTATCCTACCTTTCAAAAGGCAGGAATTAGCAGCAACCGTTTCTTAAAATCTACCGCCAACAACTCCTCCCTTTCGGGAGAAGGCTTGCAAGCAACAGGAAGATAAAAGCCGGCGTAAAAGATATGATAATGGATGTAGGGGACAAGACGGACGTGGTGGCGAGCCTGATTTTGAGGGCGGAGCGAGTCGTTGCGCTCACAGGCGCTGGCATAAGCACCGAGTCCGGAATCCCGGACTTCAGGAGCCCCGGCGGCATTTGGAGCAGATACGACCCTGATGAATTTTCCTTCCAGAGGTTCTTGGCGAGCGAGACGACCCGCCGTAAATACTGGGAATTCAGCCGAGATTTCTATCCGGTCGTTGCAAATGCAAAACCTAATGCCGCGCACCTTGCGCTTGCGGAACTCTACAGGCTGGGGAAGTTGCACTGTGTCATCACGCAGAACGTCGATGGACTGCACCAGAAGGCTGGCATTCCTGAGGACAAAGTCATCGAGATTCACGGGACGCTGTTGTTCGTCGTCTGCTTGGACTGCGGCAAAAGGTATCCGAGGGACGAGATTCAGAGGCGAGTGACACGTGGCGAAATCCCGCCGAGGTGCGGTGCGTGCGGCGGCATTTTGAAACCTGCGACTATCTCCTTCGGACAGCCGATGCCCGCAAGAGAGATGCGGCTCGCGGAAGAAGCTGCGGCGAGCTGCGACCTCTTCATGGTCGTAGGCACGTCGCTCGTCGTGTATCCGGCGGCAGCGCTCCCGCTGCTTGCGAAAAGAAGTGGCGCACGGCTCGTGATAATAAATTTAACACCCACCGCCCACGACAACTACGCAGACGTCGTCATCCACGGAAAAGCCTCTGATGCACTACAAAAAATAATAACGCTCGTGAAGGCTAAAATGAGGTAGGTTAACTCGACTTAATCAAACAATGACCGTGTTTCCTCAGTCGCTCGTCGCCGCTGCTTTTCTTTTAGCATCAGCAGAGTGGACACAAACCCAAATATTAACAAAGCGCCGTCGGCAGCAGGCGTTCTCGTCGGCGTGGGTGCTGGTGCGCCTCCGCTGCCATCTCCGGCGCCTGTGGTTGTGGCGTCTTGCGTCCCAGCGGCAGGGCTCGGCATTACCTCCGGCGTCCTGAGAATCTCGTAATTTTCAAACGGCATGATGAGCGGGAAGTAATCCTCATCCTCGCCATCTATGAGGTAAACATAGTCGCAGATGCCATCGCCATCGAGGTCTACGTGTTTATGGTCGCTCCAGTAATTCGCCAAGTAGTTTTCAAAAGTCTTGCCGTTATAAACGTAGGAAACCCGCCCCTGTGAATGCCACCAGTTCTGAGATTTGTAGGAATAAACGCTGTCAACGTTACCGATGATGTCATTCAGGTATATGAAATTCTCAGATGACTCGTGAAGATACAAGCCGTAATCGTTATTCATAAGTTTGTTTTCCCTAATAATGTTCTTTGAGGCGCGTTGTAGTTTTATCCCGTATTTATTGTGTTCGATGATGTTGCGGATGATGACGTTATCCTCGGATTCGACGGAGAGTCCAGCAAGCTCGCAGAAGTTTATACGGAAGCCCTCGACCCAGCAGCCCGCCGCCTGAATCCGTATCCCTTCCCTCTCGCCGTTTATCTCCGGCGAATCTACGCCACGGAGCGTCAATCTCTTGTTCAGCACAACGTCCTCAAAATACACGCCGGGGTAAACTAAAATTTCATCCCCGCTGCTGGCGGCGTCCACAGCGTCCTGAATCTTTACAAAATCGGCGGTTGGACAGTCAGAACCGTCATCATCAACGCAGTATGTCTTTGCGGCGGCAACATTCACGAATATTAATGCTAAGGCGATAACAAAGAATATATGCTTCATTAGAACTCTTTCAAGCATCTGCTTTATTAAAATTTGCCTTTGCAGACAGTTTATTTAAAATAAAAAGAGACCTTGACCGCCCTGCAGCCGCCGAGAACGGCATCTAAAAACGCGCAACTTATGGCTTGGGAGACTTTCCCAAGGCGTCACAAGCTGTCCCCACGCCTTCAACATACCTGACCCAAACTAATTTTTAAAAGGAGACATACATTTATGGGGGGGCTGCGATGAGGTTATTCAAGAAGAAGGAGCTTGCGCGGAGGGAGAACGTAGAAGATTATGTTGACCTTGACATTGAAGAATACGTGGAGCTTGCGGAAGAGGAAGCGAGGTCGTATGTGAAGGCGGTAGAGCTAACGAGTCTGAACGAGATGCCCGAACTGAAAAAGGAGATTTACAAGGGGAACATCCTCATACTTGACATATCTCTAATAAAGCAGGACAAGATTACGGTGGAGCGAGCGATAAAGGATTTGAAAAGAGTGGTGGCGGACGTTGGCGGGGACATCGCCGGACTGGATGACGACAAAATAATAGTAACTCCGACGGGCATCAGGATAGAAAGGAGGAAAATAGCCAAATAACTACTGCTCTTAGGAGGAGTGCATGAGCGAGGGTCAGATGAAAGGAGTTTGTCCTATTTGTGGTTCCGAAATGACCTTGCGCTTCGTTCCTTACGAGGTGTCCTATTTTGGCGAAGTTATGATTTTCAATGCGGTGTGCGGCTGCGGTTACAAAACAACGGACGTTATGATTCTTTCAAAGCGGCGCAACAAGCGGTATGAGGTGGAGGTCGCTTCTGAGGAGGATTTGAGCGCACGGGTCGTAAGGTCGCAATATGGCAGGATTGAAATTCCGGAGCTCGGCGTCGTCGTGGAGCCAAAGAAGGGCGAAGCCTTCATTTCAAATGTCGAAGGCGTGTTGCAGCGTGTCGAAAGTGTCTTGAAGCTCTTAGAGCGGGATGCCAACGAGGAGCAAAAGGCGAAAATTGCTGAACTTTTCAGGAAGATAAATGAGATAAAGGCAGGGAGGAGAAGGATGCGGCTGATAATTGAGGACCCCACGGGCAACAGCGCTATAATCTCTGAGAGAGCGAATGTTGAGTAAAGAGGGCGGGAAAATGAGCATGAGGAACATAAATGTTGAGATGCTAAGAACGACGCCTGTAGAGGGACAGAAGATAGAGATTGTCGAAAGGAAGGGCCTAGGGCATCCTGACAGCCTTTGCGATGGCATCGCAGAGGCGATAAGTGCGGCTCTTAGCCGAGAATATAAAAAGAAGTGCGGCGTCGTCCTCCACCACAACACCGACAAAACGCTCATCGTCGCCGGCAGCTCGGCGCCCCGCTTCGGCGGCGGCGAGGTTATCTCACCGATATACATGCTCGTCGCAGGAAGAGCAATAAAAGAGTATGAGGGCATAGATTTCGCAACCGATACTATCGCAATAAGAGCTGCGAAGCACTACTTAAGGCAAGCTGTCCGCAATCTCGACGTCGAAGCGCACGTCATCGTGGACTGCAAGCTTGGGAAGGGCTCCGCCGACCTCATCGAGGTTTGTAGACTTAAGGAAGAGGTCCCTTACGCAAACGACACCTCGTTTGGCGTCGCTCATGCTCCGCTTTCTGAGACCGAGAAGATTGTGTTGAACGCCGAGCGGCGGGTGATGCGAGAGCTCAGGCATAAGGAAAAAGCGATAGGTGAGGACATGAAGGTCATGGGCGTGCGGAACGGCGACAGGATAAACCTGACGGTTGCGGACGCCATCGTCTCGAAATACGTGGACGACTACGACCACTATGCGGCGGTGAAGCGCCAGCTCACCGAGTTCATAAAAAGTGTAGCCCACGAGTTCACCGAGCGGGAGGTGAGCGTTGCGGTGAACGCCGCCGACACGCCGCAGTCCGTTTACATCACCGTCACGGGGACCTCGGCGGAGATGGGTGATGATGGCTGCGCCGGGCGTGGCAACCGCTGCAACGGGCTCATCACGCCCAACCGTCCGATAAGCATGGAAGCTGCTTCTGGGAAAAACCCCATTAACCACACGGGTAAACTTTACAACCTGCTCGCCAATAGAATCGCTAACGAAATCTTCGAGCGTGTGGTAGGCGTCGAGGAGGTTTATGTGAAGATTCTCTCGCAAATCGGACGGCGGATTGACGAGCCGAAGGTTGCAAGCGCTCAAATAATCCCCACGTCAGACACGAATTTCAACACCATCGAAAACGCCGCCCGCAAAATCATAGACGAAAATCTCGCGGAAGTAGGAAAAATCTCCGAAATGGTGATAGAAGGTAAGCTCAGCACGTTTTAAATGACGACTATGATAAGCATAGCGATTCCGAAGGGAAGCTTGGAAGAGCAGACGCTGCTGCTATTCAAGCAGGCTGACTTGGAGGTGCGGCGGACGGAGCGGGGCTACAACCCGACAATCGACGACCCCCGTATCTCCAAGGTCAAGATTCTGCGTCCGCAGGAGATTCCAGAATTCGTGGAGCAGGGCTATTTCGACCTCGGCATCACCGGCAAAGACTGGATCGTAGAGAGAGGCGCGGACGTCGTCGAAGTCGCAGACCTCAGATACGGAAAGCGTGGCAACGCCCCTGTGCGAATCGTCTTGGCGGTTCAGCACGACAGCGGAATTGAACGTCCTGAACAAATGCCAAAAAACGCAAAAATCAGCACCGAATACCCGAACATCACGAGACGCTACTTTGAGCAACTTGCGATTCCGGTCAAAATCTTCTTTTCATACGGTGCCACCGAAGCCAAGGATATGATGGACGGCATTGTCGAGCTCACAGAGACCGGCGAGACGCTCGCAAAGAACAATTGGCGAATCATCGACGTGCTCTTTGAGTCGACAACGAGGCTCATTGCCAACAAGGCTGCGTGGAATGACCCGAAGAAACGCAAGGCAATCGAAGAGATAAAGACGCTGCTCCTCGGCGTCCTCGAAGCCCGTGGCAAGGTCCTGCTGAGCATGAACGTGCGGGCGGACCGCCTCGAGCGCATCGTGCGAGCGCTCCCCGCCCTGAAACGCCCCACGATATCAAGACTCTATGGCGACGGTGAAGCCTACTACGCTGTCGAAACCGTGGTCAGCAAGCGCGAGGTCAATGTCCTCATACCAAGGCTCAAGGAGCTTGGCGCTGAGGACATCCTTGAAATTGATATACTGAAGATTGTTAGATGATTCTAAGGCAGACTGCTCTGAAGGCAGACCTGGCGCCTGTTACTTCGTGTCGCCGCAGAAGCGGTGCTCACGGGCAAAGCGTCTCTCTGAAGCAAGAGCCAACTGCTATCACTGCGTTCTTACCCCGGTGAGAAGGAGATGTCACATACCCTTGTGCTCGCCCGTGCGTGCGTGGGTGCGTGGGCGCCGTCCCGCTTCATCGGGCAGGTGGCTGTAAGACCGCACCGCATCGGGCTGGAAAACTGGCGGACGCCGCTCCAGCCCATCGAGACAAATAACTAAAGATATATAAATAACTTCCGCCAATTCCTCCCCTGAAGGGGCTTCCTTGGCGGTGGGAGTGTGAAAAGATGGTAAGGGTGCTTGCAACGGGGACGTTCGACATCTTACATCCCGGACATATCTTCTATCTTGAGGAGGCGAAAAAGCTTGGCGACGAGCTTTATGTCATCGTCGCCCGTGACGTTAACGTTAAGAAGCGGGCACCTATCATCCCTGAAGAGCAGCGGCTTAAGATGGTAGCCTCTCTTAAGATTGTAAACAAGGCGGTGCTCGGCAGCGAAAAAGATATATTTGAGCCGCTTTATGAAATAAAGCCGGATATTGTGGCTTTGGGCTACGACCAAAATTTTGATGAGCGTGAGCTTGAGAGGGAACTTAGGAGGAGGGGTTTTAACACGAAGGTGGTGCGGCTGGGCAAATGTAATTCATACCCCTTTTGCAGTAGTAAAGATATAATAGAAGAGATAATAAGACGTAGTGAAGGAGGTCTGAGAGGACGAAGAACGAAGATGTGAGCGCGGAGCAGGAAGAGAAGTTGATGAGGATTGGAGTTTCGCTGCCTTCGAACCTGTTGCGCCGCTTTGATGGTATAATAAAAGAGCGCGGCTACTCCTCAAGGTCTGAGGGCATAAGAGATGCGATTCGCAACTACATCGTCGAATACGAGTGGATGAGCGGCGAGAGCGGCGAGCGGGTCGGTGTCGTAACCTTTATTTATGACCATGAGCAAAGAGGGATAAACAGTGAGCTTGTGGATTTACAGCATCACTTTATCGATGTTATAAGGACCTCTCTGCACATCCATCTCGACGAGAGCAACTGTCTTGAGGTTGTCATTGTGGGCGGGGACGCAAAGCGGCTGCGCGAGCTGACCGAGAAAATTATGAGCCTAAAAGGCGTAAAGCACGTCAAGCTTACGACCACGCAGAAGGTTTGACTGCCCTGAACTGAGGAGGCAATAGCATGGGAGACTTAACAACACGCATGGAAGGGTTAGGGGACGTTTTCAAGAATGCTTTCAGGGGGACCACGACCGTCGGCATCGTCTGCGACGGCGGCGTCGTGCTCGCCAGTGAGAAAAGAGCGACCATTGGCTACTTTATAGCGTCGAAAGCCGCAAAGAAGATATACCAAATAGATGACAATGTCGGCATGACTACCGCCGGGCTCGTCGGCGACGCCCAGACGCTCGTCCGCATAGTCTCGGTGGAGGCGAAGCTCTACAAGATGCGACGGGGCGAGCCCATGACGATAAAAGCAATTACGACGCTCCTCGCCAACATCCTCAATGCGCAACGCCTGTTCCCTTTTTACACGCAACTCCTTGTCGGCGGCATCGACCACACAGGTCCGCGCATCTTCTCGTTAGACCCGCTCGGCGGCGCCATCGAAGAACGAGAGGCGGCGGTCACGGGCTCAGGCTCGCCCATCGCTTACGGCATCATCGAGGACCGTTATCACAAGGATATCTCCCTGGAAGAGGGAACAGAGCTTGCCGTGCGCGCACTGCACGGCGCAATAAAGCGGGACGTCGCCTCTGGCGATGATATAGAGGTTGTTGCGATAACGAAGGACAGATACAAGGAGCTGAGTAAGGAGGAAATAGACAGGATAAGACGGTCAGTTTCTTAATTAACGCCTGCTTGGCAGGCTTGGAGTGAGAGAATGCCAACAGCAGAACAGATGCTCGAAGAGTTCCGACAGAGAATCCTTGAACTTCTCCCCAACGACGTGAGCATAACGAGCGTGGATTTTGAGGGGCCTCAAATAGTCATATACACGGAGGAGCCGCAGAAGTTTGCGGAAAATGAAGAACTAGTAAGGAACATTGCTAAAGAGCTGAAGAAGCGAATAGCGATCCGTCCGAACCCGGAAATCCTGATGGAGCCGGAGAGGGCAGTAAAATACATTTATGATATAATCCCCGAAGACAGCGGCATTCGGGACATATACTTCGACTTCGATGCCTGCGAGGTCGTGATAGAGGCAGAGAAGCCCGGGCTCGTCATAGGACGGAAGGGCGCAACCCTCAGAGACATCACGAAGCGAATAGGCTGGCGTGTGAACGTCATAAGAGCGCCGCCAATACAATCCACGACGATAAAGAACATAAGACAGTTTCTGAGGGCAGAGGGTATCTTCCGCCGTGATTTCCTGAAGCGGGTAGGCAGGCACATTTTCAGGGAGAAGCTGTCGAGCGACGAGTGGGTGCGCGTTACAATGCTTGGCGGCTGCCGTGAGGTCGGGCGTTCCGCCTTCTTACTCTCCACGCCTGAGACCCGCATACTGATAGACTGCGGCGTCAACGTTTCGAGCAACGGCGAAATGCCGTATCTTTACGTGCCGGAAGTCTCCCCGTTAGACCAGTTGGACGCCGTCGTCATCACGCATGCCCATCTCGACCATTCGGGGCTGCTGCCCCTGCTTTTCAAGTATGGGTATGACGGTCCGGTTTACGTAACGCCACCCACCCGTGACCTAATGGTGCTCTTGCAGCTCGACTACATCGAAGTCTCAGCACGGGAGGGCAGGCGCCCACCTTACAAGTCGCAGATGATACGAGAGGCTTTGCGGCATACCATCCCTCTGAATTACGGCGACGTCACCGACATCGCCCCTGATGTCAAGCTCACATTTTTCAATGCCGGACATATTCTCGGTTCGGCGGTCGCCCATTTTCACATCGGCAGCGGTCTCTATAACGTCGTCTTCACCGGCGACATAAAATACGAGCGGACGCACCTTTTCGACCCGGCAGTCAATTGGTTCTCAAGGGTCGAAGCCCTTGTCATCGAAGCGACTTACGGCGGGAATAACGACTTCCAGCCGTCAAGGCGTGAGGCTGAAAGGAGGCTTCAAGAAGTAGTAAAAAGGACGCTCAGCCGTGGCGGTAAGGTCATAATCCCAGCATTTGCGGTCGGCAGGTCGCAAGAGGTCATGATTGTCCTGGAGGAGTCCATAAGGAATGAGATAATTGAGGAGGTGCCAGTTTACCTTGATGGGATGATCTGGGAGGCTACCGCTATCCATACGGCTTATCCCGAATACCTCAACAAGAATCTCAGGAATATGATTTTCCACAAGGGGCTAAATCCTTTCCTCTCAGACGTTTTCGTACAAGTCGATGACGCCGACAAGCGCAAAGAAGTCATAGAAAGCCCGGAGCCCTCGATTATACTTGCGACGTCAGGCATGCTGAATGGCGGTCCCGTGATAGAGTATCTAAAGGGTCTGGCTTATGATGAGCGGAACACTATGATTTTCGTGGGTTATCAAGCGGAGGGGACGCTGGGGCGGCGCATCCAGCGTGGCTGGAAGGAGGTGCAGTTCTCCACAGGCGAGGGGAAGACCGAGGTCGTAAAGATAAATATGGAAGTCATCACCGTGGACGGGTTCTCAGGGCACTCCGATCGTGAGCAGCTCCTCGAATACGTGCGCCGGATGAAACCGCAGCCCTCCAGAGTCGTATGCGTGCACGGCGAGAGCTCGAAATGCATAGAGCTCGCAAGCGCAATATACAAAAAGTTCGGTATCGACACGAGGGCGCCGATGAACTTGGAAACCCTAAGACTGATATGATAGGCAACGGAATAAGAACGCCTGAGGTTTTTGAATTTGGATTTGGCTTTTAGCAACTTTTTCCTTCAATAAGAACCGTTACGGCAGCAACTCCTCTTGATTCCCATAAAGCAGGTCAGTATGCGTAAACCTTGCCGTAGGGTCTTTTCGTCATTGGTTTCAGCTTCAGGAAGTCCCCGCCAAGCACCTCATCCCTTTTAAATCCAAAAATTTCGCAGAAATCCCCAACATGCTTTTCAAGGAGTTTCCAGTCCTCTCGCTCCATGTCCACAATTCCGACTTCTTTGCCGAGCTGCCACTTCTCCACCTTACCTCTAATGAACATGATGCCGCCGTGCATGCCCGTTCCAATATATCTCGCACGGTGCGGCTTGTTGCCGAGGTTCAAGCCGAGGAGGACCACTCTGCCGCCAGCCATATATTCGCCGAAGAAATCTTGGGCGGTGCCGCCGACGACGAGCACGGGAACCTTATCCTTATACTCCTTCATGTGGATTGCCGTCCTATAGCCGACGTCGTCCCTGATGAGGATTCTGCCGCCCCGCATGGACATTGCGACGACGTCGCCCGCCCGCCCATGAACGAGGATTTCGCCTCCGTCCATTGTGTTTCCGACGCCGTCCTGAGCGTTCCCGTGAACGACGATACGATGCCCGTCGAGGAAGGCGCCGAGATCGTTGCCCGGATGCCCATGGATTTCGATTTCGAGCCTTGGTCTTGGGTTCGGGAAGTAGAGTCTCGTCCCGAGGTAGCGCTGCCCGCACACACCCCGCAAAACGATTTTCCTGACTCCCTGCAGGGCGCAATACTGCATCAGGTCGTTTATTTCCTTATGAACCAATCTTGAGGCATCTATCTCAGCTATGTCGTCGCTAATATTTGCGTAGCTAAGGATGTCCTCGAGACGACGCACATTTCCGAGGAACATATCTCTGAGACCGCCTATGGAATATTCCATCACTCACCAGCCCCCTTTATGCCGAGAACCTCAAGCTCCCAATCCTCAAGCCCCACGCCCCGCAAATGCTCCCTGTTGCCCCTAAGGCTTTCAACGGCGTTTATGCCCATCCCACCAAGCATCTCCTTTATTTCGAGACTCCAGCCCCTCAGCAGGTTCACGAGCCTCTTAGAAGCGATTTCAGGGTTCAGCCTCCTTGAAAGGTAAGGGTCTTGCGTGCAGATTCCCCAGTTGCACTTTCCTGTGTAGCACTTCTGGCAGAGAGTGCAGCCCATCGCCACGAGCGCGGGCGTGCCGATATAAACAGCGTCCGCTCCGAGCGCTATGGCTTTTACAACGTCGGCACTGCACCTGAAGCCACCGGCGACGAGAATCGAACACTTATTTCTTATCCCCTCCTCTCTCAGCCTCCGGTCGACCGCCGCCAGTGCGAGCTCGATGGGAATTCCGACGTTGTCCCTGATGATCTTCGGAGCTGCCCCGGTTCCGCCTCGCAGGCCGTCAATGGCGATTATATCGGCGCCGGCTCTGACCATCCCGCTTGCTATTGCGGCGACGTTGTGCACCGCCGCTATCTTAACGCTGACGGGCGTCTCGTAGTTTGTTGCTTCCTTTAAGGCGTAGATGAGCATGCTCAGGTCCTCGATAGAATAAATGTCGTGCTGCGGCGCTGGGGAAAGGGCGTCCGTGCCTTCAGGAATCATCCTCGTCACCGAAATCGGCAGCGTCACCTTCTCGCCCGGCAAATGCCCGCCTATTCCAGGCTTTGCGCCCTGCCCTATTTTGATTTCTACGACGGCGGCGCAGTTGAGGTATTCAGGGTCGACGCCAAATCTTCCGCTCGCGCACTGCACGATGGCGTTTTTGCCGTATTTCCGAAGCTCCTTCGGCAGACCGCCCTCGCCGGTATTGAACAGCGTTCCATACTCGCTTGCTGCCATCGCCAGCGACTTGAAAGCCTGATAGCTTATCGCCCCGTAGGACATAGCTGAGAATACCATCGGTGTCTCTATCATCACGTTCGGATATAGCTCGGTGGCTACCTCCACGTCCTCGTAGTCGCCGCCGTTGAATCTTAACTCCAACGCATCAGGCTTCCTGCCGAGGAACGTTCTTAACTCCATGGGCTCCCGCAGCGGGTCAATCGAAGGATTCGTAACCTGAGATGCATTCAGGACGATGTGGTCCCAGTAGATACGGTAGGGCTTGTCGTTGCCGCTCCCTGTCAGAATAACGCCGCCGGTCTCAGCCTGCTTCTTCAAGTCTTGGATGCGCTCTCTCGTCCAGTTAGCGTTCCGCCGGTACTCCCCGGGGTGCGGTCTTATGACCAACGCATCCGTCGGGCATAAAACGGCGCACCTCTGGCAGCCGACGCACTTCTTCTCGTCGGAAAATACCATATCGAGCTCTTTGTCGTATTTATGAACTTCGAAAGCGCACTGACGCTCGCAGACCCTGCATCTTATACAGCGGTCTTCTCGACGCTCCACGATGAACTCCGGGAGCATGTGACTGAACATCTCTTCTCCTCTGACCAGCTCCACCACTACACCCCCTCTTCAGCCTTCTTCCTCAGCTCCTTTTCCACGCCTTTCAGCCTGCCCACCACGGGCTCGCCGCCCATCGGCGTGAAGACTCTATCGAGGTTGGGACAGACCGCCCTAATAGCTGCTTCTTCCGACGAAACGAAAAGCAAATCGCCTTTCTCCCCTGCGGTTATGGGGCGGAGTCTTATCCTGTCAGTTATGCCGAACATCTCACCGTGATGAGCGACGATAATCGTCCAAGGTCCGTTTATCAATAACGGAGCGTAAACCATCCTCAACGTCATGTAGAGCTTCTTCCTTTTCTCGTCCATGATGTCGACGTGGTCCCACATCGGCGGCGCGAATATCTTCGCCACAATTTCGATCGGGAGGCGCTGCCTTCGCATCAGTAGGTCGACGGCGTAGGCCATGACCTCAGTGTCGGTAAGCAGCGTGCAATAATAGCCATACATCTCAAGATACCTCTTGTTCGTGCCGTAAGATGAAATTTCCCCGTTATGGACGACCGTCCAGTCGAGGATGCAGAACGGGTGGGCGCCGCCCCACCAGCCGGGCGTGTTCGTTGGGAACCTGCTGTGCGCCACCCAAATATACCCCCTATACTCCTTTTCAAGCATGAAATACTCGGCTATCTCCTCAGGGAAGCCGACGCCCTTGAACACGCCCATGTTCTTCCCCGACGAAAAGACGTAAGCGTTTTTTATCCTCGTGTTTATGTGCATCACTTTCTTTACTACGTAGTCATCGTCGCTGAGCCTTTTTTCATCTCCTTTTTTATCCGGCGCCATGAAGTAACGCCACACGAGCGGCGGATTTATCACCGATGCCTCAGGATTCGTGGGCATTTCCTCGTCGCAAACAACGTCGAAGTTTGCTCCAAGGAATTTATCAACTTCACGCTTCGCATCTAAGTCCCAATCTTGAAACATTATGTGCAATGCGTAGTAATCTTTATGTTCAGGGTAAATTCCGTAGGCGGCAAAACCGGCTCCAAGCCCGTTTCCTCTGACCCTCATGTTCATCAAGGCATCTATAGCCATCCTTCCTCCAAATCTCTCTCCCTTCCTATTCATCACGCCAAACAAGCCGCAGGCTTGGTGCTCCTTATCGGGCAGAGTCTCACGCCTCATACGCCGCATACTCATATACCACCCCCAGCTTCACTTTATCCGCCAGCAAATCCCACCTTATTTCCTCAGACAAGTCAACATACCCGAAATCCTCCTTCAACAGCTTGTCCTTGAACCCAGTGACTTTAACGCCTTCTTTCATAAGTTTTAAGAATATTCCAGCCCTGTCAACCTTTCCTGCGAGGATGAATCCAGCTATTTCCCCATCTTTGAGCGCAAATTTCCTGTAAATCTTCCGCTCTTCGTCAAGCTTGTAGATCACCTCAAACTCATCGCTGTCATTCGGGACGTTCAGCCCGGCGCTCACAATATAGAAGTCAAAGAAATGCATTGCATTCATGCTCGTGGCGTGCGTGAGTTCACGGCGGACGCCGCACATGTTGAAGCCTGCGATTCTCCCGCCGACGTAGGCTGTTGGCCAGAGCAGCAGCACCCTGTTAGCTCCGAAAACAAAATCGTAGATCTCGGCACAGTCGCCACAGGCGTAAATGCCTTTGACGGACGTCTCCATATATTTGTCCACCACTATGCCCCTATTCACTTTGATGGGGGTATCTCGCACAACCTCAGTGTTGGGACGCACGCCAACCGCTAAAATAAGCAAGTCCGTTGGAAGTTCGCTCCCGTCCTTCAAGATTACTCTTTCAACCTCCTTCTCTCCAACAACCTTTGCAATCGTGTTCTGAAGGATAATCCCAACCCCATTTTCAGCAAACTTCTCCTGCACGAGTTTTGAGGTTATCGGGTCAACGACCGGCGCAAGAACTCTGTCGGCAAGCTCCACCACTATGACTTCGAGCCCTTTCCGTCTCAAAACTTCAGCCACCATCAGCCCGATGATACCGCCTCCGAGAATTAGCGATGTCTCAGCGCTCTTCAAAGTCTCCTTCACGCCGAGGGCGTCTTCGAGCTTTAGGAAGGTGAAAACGTTCTTTTGACCTGAAAGCCCCTCAATAGGAGGTATAAACGGCTTTCCGCCGGTTGCTATCAGTAGCTTGCCAAAGCCGACCCGCACCCCATCCTCCAGCAGGACCTCCCTTGAATTTATATCTATTCCTACGGCTTTAACGCCGAGATGCGTCTCGACGTTCATCTTTTGGTAAAAATCATGCGGGCGATAATAGATTTTGTCCAACTCTATCTTGCCATCCAGATAATACGGGATCAAAGCTCTGGAATAAGCATGATATTTCTCAGCAGCGATTACCGCCACGCTCGAAGCTTCATCCAGCTCTCTTATTGCCTCAACGCAGCCGATGCCACCTGCAGAGTTCCCTATGATGACGTAATCATATCTCATAAAGCTTTTCCTCCGCCTCAGTCTTAATCTCCACGTATTCCAGAGCGTTGTTTGGACATTTTTCCACGCATAACGGGAAATCCAAATCCGCACACAGATCGCATTTGAGAATCTTGCCGGTGAACGGGTTAATTCTGATGGCGCCGTAGGGGCAAGCCATTATGCAACTATAACAGGCGACGCATTTGCTCTCGTCATGGAGCACTCTGCCCGCTCTGTCCTTATATAAGGCGCCGCTGATGCATGCGAACATACATTCGGGCTCATCGCAATGCCTGCACTGCAGCGCAAAGCTTTCAGGGTAGCTTTCCTCAACGAGGAGTCTCGGCAAGGGCTTCTGTCCCTCGTAAAGGAAGGCTTTAATGATGTCTTTGGACGTAGAGTGCGCCACCGCACACCAAATCTCGCAAAGGTGACATCCCATACATACCTCGGGCTTTGCAACTATTCTCCACATTTTCCCGCCTCAATTCCCAGTTATTCGGGCAAGCAGCACGCCGGACATTACCTCCTTTATTGTCGGATATCACTTGCCGTTGGCAAGCCTCATATATAAGCTTACCTCATGCCTCCACATTATTAAATGCCAAGATGTCGGCAATTTGTTTCCTTCTGCTGAGCGGCGTCTAAACTGGGCATTACAAAAAACTAAGCAAGAAAGCTCACACCCATCAGGGTTGTGATGAATTGCGTGAGGACTAGGACGTGTCCACATAAGATTTTTTATGCGTAGTGTAAGGGGGATTGTGGAGGAGTTGAAGGTGTTTGAGAGGAATAAGGTGCCGCCGCCTTTCGAGTTAAGATCCTTGCTTATATTCAGACGGCTTCGGGGAAGGGCTGCCGGGATTCTGTCAGAGTCCATCCCGTCTCTAAAACCTCTGTCCGGAACTGGATAAAGAAAAGAAATTTGAAGAGAAGCTACCGGTTACGACAGAGAAAAAAAAGAGATCTGATTGCCTCAGACGAAACAGTTGTTAAAGCGAATAAAAAGCGTATATGTTTATTCTGCGGTGTGGAGAGGAATGAGTTGATTATGAGAGTTTATACAAC
>Ga0164311_10000463_pt1 | contig 17734 bp, 18 predicted proteins | sample GuaBasSedimGuay2_FD_121796 | JGI IMG/M metagenome (GOLD analysis project Ga0164311, IMG submission 121796) | Subseafloor sediment microbial communities from Guaymas Basin, Gulf of California, Mexico - Guay2, Core 4569-9, 9-12 cm | ecosystem: Environmental > Aquatic > Marine > Hydrothermal vents... | reverse complement strand
GTATACGCGCTTTAGCTGTATGTGAAGCAGCATTAGAATCTGCTAAGTTAAGGAGAATAGTGGAAGTAAAATATCCTTTATGAGCTCAGCGCTTTGGCCCCCTTACATACTTTAGCTGTTCAACTTTTGCATGTATTCATCATTGCACATATCTTCTAGGAAAAGCTATGCTTATACACTGTATAAAAACATTAATGATGGGATATGTTATGGGAAATAATAAAGGTAGGAAAAAGTTTATCGGAAGACATCTAATGGTTAAGGGAGAATATGTAGACTTAATCCTCAAAGGTATAAAGAAAACCACTATAAGACTGGGCATGGTTACACCTAAGTATAAAGAGATAATAGTTCATGGCGGCGGAAGACCAGTTGCCGTTGTTAAAATAGTGAACATTAGACATAAGAGAATTAGGGAATTAACAGAGGAAGATGCTAAGAAGGATGGATTCCCATCAGTTAAAATACTTCTTAAAGAACTTAGGAAAAGCTATGGTGACATAAAACCTGACGATATAGTAACCATAATAGAGTTTAATGTTATAAAGAAGCTGACAGAACTTGACATTGAAGAACCATGGTTAGGTTTAAAACCTGTTGAAATCGCTAGAATAGCTTTAAGATACTGCAAGAATATACCGGAGAATGATAGGGAAATACTTGAGGATTTAACCAGAACGGAAAGTATAAGAAAAACAGCAGTAAGGCTCTTTGGAAACATAAATAAGCGCTGGAAAGTACGTAAAATTCTTAGGAAATATTTAGACGAACTTATAAAGAAAAACATAGTTAAGGTTAGAAATAATGATACCTAGAAAAATATCTGATCAAGCAGCTAAAACCCCATTTACTGGAGACTTTGTTATACTTGAACTTTATAGAAGATTTATTAAAGGTAAGAGAAGCTTAAGAGTAAAATCAATAATCATTAGGCCGGGCAAGAAAATAGAAAGACCCGCAGAAAGAAACCATGAACACATATACTATGTTGTTGAAGGTGTAGGTAAAATAGACTACTCTGAACTTCAAAGAACAATTACGATTGAACCTTTCTCATTAATATATGTTCCTATAGCGTTAAAGCATGTTATAATTAATCATGGTATTGCTAATCTACATATAATAGACTTTACATTAATCGAATAAGGTGCTCTAAAATTCGCCCCTATGTAGAACCTCTTATGAGTTTTCTCAAACTTTGTATAAGGTTCCATTTGTAACAATTAATATCCTAGTCAATAATGAATTCAACGATATTGTTTTTCATTGTGCTTTAACTTTTCTGTTCCTTAACTGTTAACATAGTTATTCCTCAAAATTATGTAAGACTATTCAATGTATGATGGTACTTTGGCTACTATAGCTGCTTGGAATTAGATTAGCAGTCTTTGTGGTTTCAGAAAGTTTAGTAACCTTTAAAAACCTTCCTTGAGTATAGGTGTTCTGGAGCCTATGAGCTGATGAAGCTTAGGTGAGGGACGAGGTATCCCCGTGATTCGCCGATGGCTTTGAAGAGCAAAGAAACCTTCTGGAGCCGTAGACGGGTCTAAGGAGCCTAAAGGTAGGATGAACCTGTACCCGAAGCAACACTAAGCGCTCCAAGTATCGGAAGTACCTAAACTAACGGGGCACGGACAACTACTGATATGGCGATAGTACTAAAAACTAACTGCATATGTAAGCTTAAATTTATGAGGTTAGCGACAATGGTATCTGTTCTTAGCACGTTACTTAGTAGTATTAGAAATAAAGTGAACAATATAAGGGCTAAAAGCCAACTAACGGAAGAAAAACCTGTAATGAAAGCCTTTAATGTCGAAGAGAAAACCAATAATATAGTTCCTGATCTGACGCCATTAAGCCTAAGCATAGTAGCCTGCACTAAACATGTAAAATCATTTGTTGACAGTTGCCCTCAATGCGGATATTTCATTGAGGAGAAAACTGTAGATACGTATATAGGCATTGAAGGCCCCATTTACCTAAGGAAAGATGTATCATCTAAATTATTTAGGCCTATGGTGAAATTAACTAAGATGTATAAGTGTTCTAAATGTGGATATGTAAAGTCTAAAAGAACAATGTACATACCCTTAGAGAGTATAGATTTAATAGAAGATTTTCTACCTCAAGACTTTAAAGATACTGTAGATAAAATAAAGAATACGGCAACAGCTGTAGAAGAGATTTTGAAGAAGTTTATTGGGTAAAAATAACATGACAAAATGGGTTTTGATATGTGAGAAATGTAAGACAAAATGGATACTTGATGTTAGCTACGATTTGCGAAAGGTTGGTAGGCTATATCACTATTGTAAGACATGTAAGGCAAATACTTTTCATAAAGTATTGGGTGTAGCTAAGTAAGGTTAACAGAAGAATTTTTAGTTTAGAAAGCCGTCAAAGACTATGGTGGAAAATATGATTTCTGAAACAGAGAAAGCTCAGTTCTTTATCCTTCTAAAAAAGCTTTCTGAATCTATAGGTGTTTCAGGACATGAATTCGAAGTTAAGAACATAATAGTTGAAGAGATAAGCGATGTAGTTGATGAGATAAAAACGGATAGTTTAGGTAACATAATAGCTTTAAAGAAGGGTAAAGATAACGGACCCAAAGTCATGATCTCGGCGCATATGGATGAGATAGGGTTAATGATAACTCACATAGATAAGAGAGGCTTTTTAAGATTTACTAGCATAGGTTCATGGAATGAGAGAATTCTACCTGGACAAAGAGTTATCATATATACCGGGAAAACGAAAGTTCGGGGAGTTATAGGAGCTAAACCCCCACATCTAATGACTCCTGAAGAGAAAAAACAAGTTTTAGAAATGAAAAAGCTATTTATTGACATAGGAGTTGAAAGTGAAGAGGAAGCAGAAAAGCTAGGTGTAAAAATAGGGTCCATAGCAGTACTTGATAGAGAAATGGTTAGGCTTGGTGGAGCAGATAAAATTACAGGTAAGGCATTTGATGACAGAGTAGGTGTAGCAACGGTAATTTATATGCTAAAAAAACTTAGTAATGTAAATCATGAAGCCAACGTATATGCAGTATTCACAGTACAAGAAGAAATAGGGTTAAAAGGTGCTACAGTTTCAGCTTTCGCGGTAAAACCGGATCTAGGCATTGCTGTCGATGTAACTACAGCTAACGATGTAGTAGAGGTCGATGAAAAAGACTGGGTTACATCACTAGGTAAAGGGCCAGCTATAAAGATTATGGACAAGGGAAACATTTCACATCCAAAATTAAGAGAGTTGCTTATTAAAATAGCTGAAGAAGAGAAAATACCATACCAGTTAGAGGTATTGGTAGGAGGAGCTACAGATGCGGCTGCAATAATGCTTTCAAGAGAAGGAGTACCTGTAGCTACTATATCTATACCTTGTCGCTATATTCATTCGCCTATAGAAGTACTAGATCTTAAAGATGTAGTATATGCTTCAAAACTGCTAACATCGTTTGTGAAAAAAGTTAGTGCGGAATACGTGAAGAGCTTAAGCCAATTATAAATTCTGCTACATATACTTTATTATTTTCTCTTGTCTTAAAACATTTCTTAATAATACAGAGTTTTCAATAACTATTTCTAAGCCTACACTTAATCTTTTACCTATGGCAGCTAAAGCTTCTTTTAGACTGCTAAACTTCTCAGGTTTTTTATTAAACATTTTTCTTGCACTTTCTCTGATATGCCAGTTTCCTACGGGGGCATAGTATTCTGTTCCTATTTCCCTTATTGCAATAACTAGTGCTTGTCTCCTTAAACTATATAGGTTCTCTAAAACACCTAATTTCAGTGCATAATATCCTCCATCGGTATCGCGTCTTATTTTACCATCCCATAGCTCATAGTTTTCAATAACTATAGGTTTCAAAATGCTCCCTGTCCATACTGTTCGAGGCAACCAAATTTCGAGTAATTCGAAAGAATAAACGCCGGGAATGAGAAGTATTTCAAAGTGGTTACCTAAGTAAGTTACATTGTATACTAAGAAGCTATTTATTGATGGAAAGTTTCTTACCTTTTTAACAAGCATATCACATAACATAGAATCTACAGCAGTTATCGCCCAACGAGTTGGAACAAGTTTTCTCTTCCTAATTTTACCAAGTAGCCCTGCAGAGAAAACTCTAATAATGTCATATATTGAGACACCTTTACTATAAAGTATTCTTACCCCTTCCTTAGCCTTTAAATCGTAGTCATTAATTACCTTTTCAACCACCCTATCCAATGAAGGGTTATCTATTACCCTAATTCTTTCTAAAGGCGCCGTTGGACCTAATGGAGCTATAAGGCCATCAAATCTAAGTATAGGATAAGGTTTCTTTAGGAGCTTAGCCTCAGTATCAACAGGTTTTCTAGAAGCAGAAGCAAGTTGTACCTCGTAGAAATTCCCTGTACTAGACAGTTTTGCTATAGAAACTCTACATCTTCTCCGTGGAAGAATAAGAGACGACCTTAGCTCAATTATTTTCTCTAACGAAAGCCTACCCCACCATGCCTCTGGATTATCATATAATTTAGGATCTTTATCAGAAACTATTCCTGTATAAATGTTAACTTCAGGATATCCTCCTTCACCAACTATGAGTGTTGGAGGAGTTGATCCGAAAATAATGTTATCTCCACTAATTCTCACTTTTGAAATAGCTCTTACAGATGCTCTAAACCTTAAAAGGATAGGACATAATGGCTTACCGCAAAGCCTCCTAACTCCCTTACATTGGACACATAATTTAGCATGCACTTTAACAGGCATATTATTAAACCATGCAGCAACCTCTAAGCGACTTAATAGATTCTGTGTAGTAGTTTTGACATTAAAAATTATTAAACCTAGTGACATAATCACCTCATGGTGTTAGATTATGGAAGAAAAACTTGTGGGCCTAATTTCCGATACTCATGACAATCTTAGAGCAGTAGATAAAGCTTTAGAAGTATTTAAAGACCATAATGTAGAGCTTATACTTCACGCTGGAGACTGGATAGCACCATTTACATTAAAAAGAATAGCTAAAGGGGGTATTAAGGTAATAGGGGTTTTTGGTAATAACGATGGGGAAAGAAAAATGCTGCTTGAACTTGCGAAAAAGTATGATATTCGTTTAGAAGCAGAAATAGCTACAATAAATACTGACGGCAAGAAAATAGCTATAACTCATGGTACTTCAAATGTTATTATTGAGGCTTTAGCGAAAAGCAGTATGTTTGATGTTGTAGTTTTCGGCCATACCCATAGAAAAGAGTTAAGGAGAGTTAAAAACACTTTACTGATAAATCCTGGTGAAGCATGCGGCTACCTTAGCGGTGAGCCAACAGTAGCCATTTTAAACGTAAAGACCATGGATGTTAAATTTGTAGCTTTAACTTTTTAAAAACATCTAAAGTGTTTTCAATAGTAGCGTCGATAACCTTACTTAATGAAATATTTTTTATTTCGGCAATTTTCATAGCTGAATATACTATGTTTGCAGGTTCATTTCTCTCTCCTCTGATAGGAGAGAGGACTGGGGAATCTGTTTCTAAAAGTAGGTTTTCCAAGGGCAGTTTTCTTACAAGCTTCTGTTTTTGAATACTGAATATTACACTTGGCGGAATTGAAAAATACACACCATGTTTAGCTGCTTCAATAGCCCAGCCCACAGAACCATCGTAAGCATGCATAACCACGTTAAAGTATTTTTGTTCAAGAAGAATTTCTATTGCGTATTTTCCAGCACTCCTAGAATGGATAACAAGGGGTAAGTCAAGTTCCTTAGCAACATTAATCCATAAGGCAAAAATCCTTCTTTGCCTATCTCTTTCACCATGGTCTCTAACGAAGTAATAGTCTAAACCTGCTTCACCAATACCTACGATAATGTCCAAGTACTTTTTTACATTCTTAAGCTGTTCTTCAAAAACTTCATCACTTACAATTACGGGATCATGACCTATAGTTAAGCTCATATATTCTTTGAAGCTATTGACAATGTTTAATGCTTTAGAAACCTCTTCAGGTTTTACTGCAGAAATTATTATATGTTTTACTCCTTTTTCCTTAGCTCTGCTAATAACTTCTTCTCTATCATTATCAAATACTTCATCATGTATATGGCAGTGCACATCAATCATTATCTATCACTCATACTTGTTAGCTCTATAGTTTACTTTGTGTTAAACCTTTAGTATGGAGAACTAAAATATGTTATCTTGGTGTATAACTAAATGCGTAAAAGACTTTTTGGTACAGCTGGTATTCGTGGAGAATATGGGAAAGTAATTACGCCTGAAATAGCGTATGAAGTAGGTTTGGCTTTAGCAACATTTTTAGAGGGAAAAGGTTTAGCAACAGTTGGGCATGATGTTCGGTTAACATCACCCTTATTAGCAACAATAGTTTCTTCAGGTCTTATGGCAGGAGGAGTAGATGTTATAAACCTAGGTTTGGTACCGACGCCAATACTCGCCTACTCTATACCTGCACTGAGAGCTAATGCAGGTGTAATAATCACTGCAAGCCATAATCCTCCACCAGATAATGGTATTAAATGTTTTAACGGTAAAGGTATGGAGTTCACAATTCCCATGGAGAGAAAACTGGAGAACATAATATTCAGTAAGAAGTTTAACTATGCTAAATGGGATTCTGTTGGAAAACTAGAGTACTATCCTGAAATAGTTAACAACTACATGGAAGAACTTATTTTCAAACTCAGACCTGAAAAGGTTAAGAAAAGAGTAAGAATAGTCGTTGATTGCGCTAATGGAGCTGCATCAAACATTACACCTATAATACTTAGAGAATTAGGAGCATCCGTTGTCACAATAAACTGCCATTATGATGGCATGTTTCCAGGAAGAATCCCTGAACCAAGACCAGATGTACTTAAAGAATTAGGAGAACATGTTAAAGTATTGAAGGCAGATGCTGCGCTAGCTCATGATGGCGATGCAGACAGGTTAGCTGCGCTTTCAAGCAATGGAAAATTCATTCTTAATGATAGACTATTAGCATTTTATGCTATGCTTAAACTTAAAGAGAAAGGTGAAGGAGTAGTCATTGTATCCATAGATACTTCTTTTGTCATAGATGAAATCGTTGAAAAATATAGCGGGAAAGTTGAAAGAGCAAAATTAGGTAAAACACATGAAAAACTGTTGGAGTATGGAGAAAAAGCTGTAATGGCTGCTGAACCTTGGAAACTTATAGATCCAGATTGGGGCTATTGGGTTGACGGAATATATCAAGCAGCATTATTAACAAAGGAAATGCTGGAAAAAGGTGTAACAATAGAGAAACTGCTGGAAGAAATACCTGAATATCCGCAAATAAGAGCTTCATATAAAGTACCTGAAGAACTAAAATATGAAATAGTAAGTGAAGTACATGATAGAATGAGAGAGGTTTTTAAAGAATACGAATCGGAACTGACAATAGATGGTTTAAGATTAAACATGCCGGATAAATCATGGGTTCTCGTTAGGGCTTCTGGGACAGAACCTAAAATAAGAATATATGCGGAAGCTAGAAAAGAAAAGAAGCTGCAGGAAATATTTAATAGAACATTAAAAATCATTAAGGAAGTATCAGAGAAAAAGGGAGTTAAGATAGTTTAATCAGTGAAATCAAGGATACTTCACAGCTCAAGCTCCGAAGACCGTCGTATCATCATCTGCTAGAAAATACTGCAGTAAAAATTATAAGTTTTTATAGAATAAAGATACAAGGCCATTATAGATGATGAACACGGGAAAAAGGACATAGATGACTGCACCTGTCTCAGCTGATTATAACTGATGATCAGACCTGGTCTTAAAAATTAAAGTATCTTAAATACGTTTGTCATACCTGTTTTACTAAAGAGTACTATACTAGGTGATTACTAGTAAGAGTGAGTATCTCAACTAATTATATCGATGAAGCATACAGAGCATGTGCTGGTAACGTATTAAAAGTAAAGAGGAGTAACCAGTATTCCTAAAGATAAGGGCTAAACGCTTCTAACTTTTGCCATATATTCTCGTGCAAGTCTTATTAGTATCTGTTTAACTCTCTCTGCATCGTCATTCACAATTGCTTCAAAAAGTTCCTCACCTACCGGGCGTTTAAGAACTTGTTCAATGTGTTTTTCCAGTGTTCTTTCCAGTAATCCTACTGCATATTTGTCTTCGTTCATTATCATGGTAAGGGCCCTAAAGACCTCTCTTGGCTTTTCAAGTATGAGCTTAGCAAGGCTAGTACCAGCAATTCTTCTTACATGGTAGTCTAAAACTGTGTAGAGTGAGCTACTGAATATTGAGTTAAACGCTGTTTCTAGGAACTCTTCAACTAACCTAATCTCATCACCTTTAACTTCATCAGTCATGAACCACAACCCTCCCCCGTTCATCAAAGTCTATCTTTCGAATATTGGTATCGTGAAGAGACCCTCGCATCTTTAGAACTGCAATAACTCTTTGAAGCTTGCTACCTTTTCGCTCAAAGTCTAACCCTATTAATGTATCAGCTATCGTACTGTAGCCAGCCTCTTCACCTTTCAAGACATTTCTAAGAGAAGTCATGATTGCTGTAACTCCATAAGATTTGCAGAGAGCTGCTATAGCTTTTATTATTGCATGAAGTGTTGCTGGGTCGCGATACATTCTTTCTAAGGCTGAGATTCCGTCAATAACTAACCTTGAAGGCTTGTACTTCTTAAGAATCTCGGCGATTTCGTTCATTATCTGACCTATGGTAAGAAGTCTTGGAGTCCTATATAGTATTGTTAAGTGGTTTTTCAGCTTCTCATAGTTAAAACCCATTGTGTTAAGTATTCTTTTAAGTTGTTTATCTGATTCTTCGAAAGATATGTAAAGGACACGTTCTCCCTTAAGAGCACCTTCAACTGCAAACCTCATGGATATAATGGTTTTTCCGGTTCCACTAGAACCACTAATAATTGTTAAACTATTTTTCAGTAATCCTCCTCTAAGCATCTTATCTAATCCAGGAATTCTTGTTGGAACCCTTTTAAGCTCATAGCTTCCGAGAGGAACCTGTTCAACAGGGGTGAACACTCTTATCCCGTCTTTACCTATTTCAAAATCATACGCATACCTTGGAACAGGAGAATACCTTGATTTCTGAACAATCATTCTTCTCCTCACAAGCTCTGTTCCAGGAACCCCCTCATATACAAGCCTTATAACTACATCTGCAAGAAACTCTTCAAAGCCAAATCCTATAACCTCTCTTCCATGAGGAAGATCTGCGATGAAATATGCTGTCATGTTAAGTGGTTTGAGAAGCCTCATCAATACCTCTCTAAAGAACACCCTAGCCTCTTCTTCCTTAAAATACATAAGCAGAGCTGTTATAGGATCTAAGACTATTCTCTTCGCTCCTACTTCCTCGATAACACTTGCTATAATGTTAATTAACTCGTGTATGACACTTTGTGAAACCCCTGAAAGCCCCTCAATAAACCTAAACTTACCCTCCTTCTCCAATTTCTCAAAATTCATTCCAAGCTGTTTCATATGGTAGTAAAACTCTCTTTTACCCTCAGCAAAGGATACGTAGATGCCGGGTTCATTCTCCTCGACTGCTCCATAGTATAGAAATTGTGCTCCAAGAGTTGACTTACCTGAGCCTGGGTGACCAGCAACAAGCACAATGTTTCCACGGAGCAGTCCTCCACCAAGTAACTCATCAAGAGCCTTTACACCCGTTGAAACTAAATCAGGTCTTTTCATCACGATTACTTACCTCGAAATCGATTACCCTTTTTCGTACATATTTTCTCACTGCATACTAAATTTATTTACCTCTTGAAGCGTTTTTGCTGCTGCAATTTTACTAGCTCCATTAGATCCTAAGAGGGCCATTTTATCTCTAAGGGGAATAGTATTCTTACGGTTAACACTATACCTGTAACTGTTCATTAATCCCTTAATAATCTGTCTCAGCCGACTGCCAATCCTTGACTTAACATGAATGCTTTCGTTACGTATATTATTATGGTCAAAAAGGTTTAGATCAGAATTTCTTTCTCATTTTCTTTTTAAAATACTTATGCTTAATAACCTCTTCTCAATATCGATGTCTTCCTTGGCATCTATGGGTATTATGTTTGTAACTCTTCTATTTCTATGTCCTATGAGAACATTAACCGCATTATTTGTATAGCATGAGTGATTAGTAATTATATTAACCTTTTCACCTACTTCAACTTTCTCCATACTAGTATCTAGTAATGCTATTTCTTGAGATACTCTACTAATTGACCGTACCCTTTTAAACCACCTCTGATCTCCTTGTCAAAGTATCTACCACCAGCATTAATCACTGCTACATTGCCATTTGAATGCTCAGGTACTGAGATAATTGTCGCAAGTACTGTTAAGGCACAATCTTCAATCTTTGTCGATCCATATACTAGTGCTTGTGTTCTATCATAGTATACGTAATTACCGGGAAATAAATGAGTGTATATGGGCTCCACTATGTCAAATCTAAGTGTAGGTGTTGAACCAGCTCCTATGATTTCCGGCTCCAAGCCATATCTTTTAAGAAACTTTAATGTTACCTCCATGAGCTCAGCACTACGTTTAGCTATATGTTTAACTTCCAAGGGATTCCTAGCACTATAAGCGCTTCCTTGATGTGTAACTATACCTGTAAATTCTAAACTAGAAAATCTTCTCAATTTCCAGGCAAACGAACCTACATTTTCGGGTCTAACACCAAGCCTTTGATAACCTACATCAACCTTAATACAGTATTCTATTTTTAACCCTTTACTATGAAAGCTCCTATCTATAAGACTTGCAAGCCTTACATTATCGATTCTTATTATAACCCTTACGTCTCTCTCAATAAGATCTGCGATTCTATCTAGTTCCCCACTATCAACTATAGGGTAAGCTAGCATTACAGTATTAGTTATGCCTTTATTAACTAATGTTTCAGCCTCTGCTACACTACCGCATAGAAACCCTTCAGCACCAGCTTTTTCCTGTAGTCTAGCTATGAAAGTTGACTTTGTTGTTTTAAACATGGGCCATAGGATCTTACCCTTAGATCTTACCTTATTAGCTATAGTATAGACGTTTCTCTCCAACTTATCAAGGTCAACTAATATCATAGGTGTAGGTAGCTCATATATCTCCAGCACCTAAAACTTCACCCACTTCTGCAACTATTTAAGACGTTTTACTATATTTTTATATTATTAGCTCACGCTATACCGCATAATTAACTGAACAAGCAAGCAGTAAAAGTTAGAATATTTAGGAAGTATTTAGATTAATCTTAACCATAGCTCTTCAGAAATCTTTACTTCTTATTTGATAACGAATGATCCAGCCCTTTTTCCAGCATAAAACTTTTTAGAAGCTTAACATCCTTGGAAACAGGATTTTAGCCTATAGTGGTTTAAATTCCGTGAAAAAGAAAGAAAACTGATAGAAGCCAAAAAGTATTTCCATAGTAGTCTATAGTTTGGAGCGTGAGTACTATTGAAAATGCGATTCCTAAATGAAGCATTTAGGCTCGTAAATGAGCTTAGGAAATTCGGTGAAATAGTTTCAGGAAGCCGGCGGGAGGAAAAAATTGTAAAATACATACTTGATAAACTTCAAAGCTATGCTGATGAAGTAAAAATACATGGTTTTAATGTAACTATGTGGATTGATAATGGCTCCCAACTTTATGTGAAAAATAAAAGTAAGGAAGAACTAATTAAAGCTGCAGCTCTCCCTTACACACCTAGATCTCATGTTGAAGGAAATATGGTGTACGTTAGGGAATTTGGTATTAGAGAAAGTAAAGTTGATGTTGAAGGTAAAATAGTGTTAACAGAGTGGGCAAAAGATCCTGATGAAGCTGAACACCAATATTTAGAAGCCATAGAACATGGCGCTTTAGGCTTGATTTTAATAGATAACTACCCTTCCAGACTTAGGAGAATAGTTGTAAAAGGTACATATGGATATTCTTATAACCCATCTATACCTCCTCCGATACCTGCTTTAGGTATCAGATATGAGGACGGTTTAAAACTAAGGAAAATGATAGGTACCGATAGTGTAAGTGTTGAAATAGAAACTAACGTTAAAATAGATTTCGAAGCCGAAGGAAAAACTGTTGAAGCAATATTTAATGGTTCTTGCGAGAAGGAAAAAATACTAATAACAGCACATCATGACCACTGGTTTTCAGGAGTTTCTGACGATTTATTAGGGGTAGCCTTCCTACTTTGGGAAGCTGAAAAATTAAAGAGACAAAAATTACTTCGGGAAGTTAGGGTTATAAGTTTTGGAGCAGAAGAATGTGGTGCACCATATTTTACGGAATGGTATTGGTCGTATGGTTCAAGATGGTACGTAAAGAATGTAGCTTTAAAATACGGTTTAGACACAATATACGCTATCTACAACTGGGATGTCGTAGGTAAGGGTGAAATAGTAATTTCTGCTTCAGGTTTCGAATACCTAAAATTTTTAAGTAGAAAAGTAAACCGCGTATTTCTTGAGTTAGACAGCCCATACTTTGATAGTTACTCATTTAGTTCCTTAGGCCTACCGTCAGCAACAATAAATACTATAAGAAATGTAATGGACATATACCATACAGATAAGGATGTTTTAGAAAGCCTTGATTCAAATACTGTTAAAGAAGCATTTACATTATCTCATAAAATCGTCCATGATCTTATAAGTGAAAAACATGCATTAGATACCTCTGTAAATGTAAAAGTGTTAGAGAAAATTTTAGAAAGCGAAATACGGAAAGGTAACGTTAAACCTCATATTCTTATGAAATATGGAAACCTAGTGGAAAAATATGGCGTCAGAGCCTTAAGTATGGCTATAACTTCTGAACTTGTTAAACCTATACATGAAGGAGACTACAGAACATCATATAGTCCATTAATTCAGAAATTCCTTCCCGAATACATTTATTTAAGAAAATGCATTAGCCATGTTCGTAAAATATTAGCCATGATATCTGAAGGCTTTTTCGACAATGTAGTAACTATTTTAAAGAACATACCAAGCGAAGTTATAATTTCAGGGGAAGAGAAAGTAGTCCCTCTTATTAGAGTAAAGCCCTTATTGAAGCATTTAGAATTAGGGAATAGAGATGTTGTCCATAGGAGCTTAGCTGATTTGCTTAAATGTCTAGAAAAGAGATCTTCAACTAGTTTAGAAAGAACTCCTGAAATTTTAGAAGAAAGGTTGAGAAAAATATGGAGATCATTATAGAAAAACTGAAACCTAATAGGCTTAGAGATTTTAAAAAGCTTGTGAACGAAATATTTAATGAACGGCATAGGCCATGGATTTTTTCAGCTCTAGGATTCACTAAAACCTATGTTGCAAGAAATGTAGAACATGATGATTTTATAGGTTTTATTCAGTTCTTTCTAAGTAATATAGATGAGGTAAAAATTGGTGCAATATATTATATCGGTGTTAAACGTAAATACTGGGGAATAGGTGTAGGTAGAAGTCTTGTTAGAAAAGCAGAAGAACATTTTTTAGAAAATAATGCATATATAGCTGCTGCATCTACAACTTCTAACAATATTAAAGCTAGGTTGTTCTTTAAGAAACTAGGTTTTAAAGAATACCGATGGTATGAACTATATGACATGTTCGGAATGCAATTTTCAAATAAACTAATTAAAATTTTAAGAGCTTATGAAGATGATGTTTTTCTCATAAAATTCTTCAAGAGTTTAAAACATACTCTTATTTAGAAATTGCCTGTTCTTTATAGTTATTTATAGAGATTATTAATTAACTGTAAGTAGAGTAAGTATTATGGGTATGTTCAGTTAAATATAGTAAGTGGTACTAGTCTAGGTTGGTGTTTCTTATGGGGAAACCGGATTATGGAAAGTTTTTCGCTAGTAGAGTAAACTATATGTACCCATCACCTGTAAGAGAGGCTGTTGCTAAGATAGCTTATAAATCAAAAATAAAACCGATAATATCCTTCGCTGCTGGAGAACCCGATCCAGAAGTATTGCCTAGGGACATTTACGCTAATTTAGCAGCAGAAATTTTCAGAAAAGTTCCTAAGATAGTAAATTATGCTCCTGCTGAAGGGGTTTTAGATTTAAGGGAAGAAATAGCAAAGTTCATGAAAGAATATGAAGGAGTAGAAACAACATATGAGAAAGTTATTGTAACTGTTGGAGGTTCACAAGCACTAGATATTGTTGCTAGAGTACTTCTTGAACCAGGAGACATTGTCATAACAGAAAATCCATCATACGTAAATACGTTGCTTTGCTGGCGTCATTATGGCGTCCAACTTACCGGTGTAGAAATGGATGAAAAAGGTATGAGAACAGATAAGCTTGAAGAAAAAATTAAAGAACTCAAAAACAAAGGAAGACTAATTAAGCTTATATACACTATTCCAACAGGGCAAAACCCTTCAGGAATAACTATGAACCTTGAAAGAAGAAAACATTTACTTGAAATAGCTTCAAAGTACGATGTTTTAGTAGTCGAAGATACTGCCTACAATCATTTAGTTTACGAAGAAATCCCTGTAAAACCCTTAAGATCTATGGATAAAGAAGGGAGAGTAATTTATGCAGGCTCATTTAGCAAAGTGTTAGGTACAGGGCTTAGAGTAGGATGGCTAGAAGCACCCGAAGAAGTAATAGAGAAGGTAAGGTATAGTAAGCAGCCTATGGACATGTGTGCTCCTGTACCTTCACAGTACATAGTTCTTGAAGTCCTAAGGAGGAAAATGTTTAGAGATATTAAAATGAGAGCAATTGAAGCATATAAGCACAAGAGAGACTTAATGCTTAAAGCGTTAGACACGCATTTACCTGAATTAAAACATACAAAACCAGTAGCAGGTATGTTCATCTTACTATGGCTACCAGAGAAAATGGAAAGCTATGCGTTCGCAGATGCTCTACTTGAAAAATACGATGTAGCTGTAATACCAGCAGCACGGTTCTTCTTAGGGGAAGAGGGAAGAAACGTTATAAGACTTAACTTCTCAATGGCAAAGCCTAACTTAATAGATGAAGGTGTGAAAAGAATAGCCAAGCTAGTAGGAGAATTAGCTGAACAAGTATAGCTACTTTATTTTTCAAATAATTTTTTATATGTATGATAGGGGTCTTTTAGCTGTATATATTCCTTTTCTAGCCATTAAACCGTGAATGGAATTAGGATCCTTAATTATTTTTTTAAACAACATTTCCTCTTCTACTGTTTGATGGGTCAGTAGAGGATCATTACAATACTTTGAAAAAACATAGAATATAAATCTCAAAATAAACCTTTTAGATTCAAAATCTAAATTTCCATTAAACAGATAGAAGAAAGCATTATCTAACGCAGCAATTATATTATCATCTAAATCTATTTCCTCAAGAAGCTCCCGCAATGCCGAATATATCTTCAACCCCTTCTGCACATTAAAGTAGCACAAAGCCTCCATATTCTTTCACTGAGATAAAGAAAGTTAAAGTCATATTAGAAAGTTATTTTATATTTGCCAACATTTGCACTGAAAAATTTACTTAAAAACGCAAAACCCACCTTCCGTGATAGAATTCACGCGCATAAGGTATAGTAAAAGCCATTCTTCTCTCCCTGTCTAAGAGCTTCACCTCAACCTCCTTTATACCCTTTAGAGACTCAATGAAAGTAGTTAATGTAACTATCTCCGTAAATGGAACCACACCACCGATAAAGACTTGATTCGTTTTGAATGATATACTAGCAGTAGTGAACGCTGGGTGTTCAAGGAGAGAAGAAATCAAAGCATATAATGAAGAGCTATTACCATGCACTCTAGCTATAAATAGCGTGTTATATTCTGAAGGTAAGGGTACCAACCTAAGTCTTATACCCCTAATTACACCTCTACCTAGTAAATGATTTTTAAAATGTCTAAGAACTCTGCTATATCTAATGTTAATACCATGCATTTTAATTTTTAATTGAATATTTCTTAAACTAATAAATGGATTTTTTTCAAGCTCCTTGGCAATCAATAAATCTATTAAATCTATTCTTGATGGCTTCTCAGGCTCTGTAAAAAAAACTTTACCTAATTTTTCATAATATCTTTTTTCCATTAATGACCAGTCAAATAGTACCCTTTTTTCTTTAAAATTATAATATAAAGTGTATTTAGGTTTTGAACTATATGTTCCTTCAATTATCCAGCATTGTTCAAGATGTTGTTCAGGGAGTAACTTTAAGATGTCTTCAATGTTATATGTTAAGGGTAAGTAATAAACCAAAAATAATCCTTTAGGCACTATAGGCGCATAGTATCTTAAGAAAACACTTGGAATATCGTTTATACTTATTATTCTATTTAAGAAAACCAGAAGCACAGTAAGGCCGAGTTTATAATGATCAATATCCGCACCGAAGGCAAAGCCGCCAGTTCTAAGTCTTCTAATTTTATACCAAATAGAAGAGACATGCAAGTTCAATGCTCTAGCTAAGTCTGATATCGTTGGTAATCCTTGATAGGACTGTATTACCTCTAATATTTTAGCTAGATCTGGTGTAAAATACCTCTTAAATGCTTCAATATTTTTTTCTATTGCTTGTTTCTCTCTATGGACCTTGCTTTGAAGGGTTATGGCAGTATGGTGTTCTAAGGAGTATATAGGTATTCTATAATGGCCTCCTGGGGTTCTTAGTGCTTTTATTTCACCTTTTTTGATCATTCTCAACACTGTCCAGTAGGAGACCCCCATGCTTAATGCTACTTCCTTTGGAGTTAACATTTTCTTCAATGTATAAACCCTATTGCAATAAATGCCTATAATACAGATGCCTGATGCTTAGCTCTAAAATAAATTTTACCGTTGTATTTATTTAAAATTTTCAATAGTTTGTCACCTGCCATAATAAAAAACTCTATTGGCACATATGCTAAATTTTACGTGGTTGATAACAATGGAAAAAATGTCAAAAATTATTGAGATCCTATACAAAGACCCCACAAAGACCATGTTAGCATTAAGGCTATCTATACTTGCAGCTGCCCTTCTTGTAGGCATAATGAGAGGAGATCCCATAGAATCTGACGGTTGGTAGAAGCATAGTAATTTAACTCTTATATTTTTATTTTTCAATATTATTATTTTACATGTTTAACCATCATATTTTTGAAGGCCTTTTCTTGATAGTATATAATATTGTTCTTTTAGTTTGCTTTTCTCTATTACGGTGTTTCTTAGTAGTATGCTTCCGTTTTCTAGGATGAAGGCGTCGAATATTTCTTTTTTCGGTTTTGTTTTGAGGACTGGGAATATTAGGATTGGTTTGCGTTTAGTGAGTTTTTGGATTTTTTCTATGTCTTTGTTTGAGATTTTGACTATGTTTAGTTCGTAGTGGTAGCTTATTTCGAATCCGTATTTTGAAAGGTAGTTGTTTAGTTCTTTTTCTAGGATCCTTAGTTTTTCTTCGAATTCTTTAGCTAGCCTAGCTAGTTCTTTAGGGTTTATTGATGTTACTTTAACTATTTCGGGCATTTGTCTTCACCTGTTTACAGGCTTCGGTATGTTTGTCTCCAGTATATTTTGGGAGTTAAGGATATTTAGCTCTAGGCTTATATGAGAATGTAGTGTGACGGGTTTTTAGTGATGTTAGTAGATAGGTTTGGAAGGCCTTTGCTTCACCTAAGAATTTCTGTTACCAATAGGTGTAATTATAATTGCATATATTGTCATAGGGAGGGAGAATTTTCTTTC
>Ga0164311_10000461_pt1 | contig 17756 bp, 18 predicted proteins | sample GuaBasSedimGuay2_FD_121796 | JGI IMG/M metagenome (GOLD analysis project Ga0164311, IMG submission 121796) | Subseafloor sediment microbial communities from Guaymas Basin, Gulf of California, Mexico - Guay2, Core 4569-9, 9-12 cm | ecosystem: Environmental > Aquatic > Marine > Hydrothermal vents... | reverse complement strand
TCTTCTGTTATCCTGACTATTAACAAAGCCGTGGCCTCTCTCCCTTTCCTTCGCCCCTGTCCCGGAACGATGGATTTATTTATTATCAATCGTATTATCTCTTGTAGCGGTGTCATATGAGTTATTATCTATCCGCCACTTCATGCTTTTCGGCGTGCGGGGATCTGTATACTCCCGTACAGATCTATAATAAAAAAATTCCTTTATAGTGATTCCATTCCAATACCCTATATGGCCAAGGAATTCAGTATATTCACGGGTTATCTGGTATTCTTCATAGCCTCCTTCATTCTCATATTCCTTATTCCGAATGTTGCAGTTTTATACTCGGACCTCCTGTGGTTTCGGTCCCTGGGATACGGGTCTGTTTTCATGACGGTTTTGACCGCAAAGGTTGGTATATTTCTATTGGCAACCCTCATATCATTCTCCCTCATATCCATAAATGCATATCTCGCAGATGGAGAGGGAAAGCTTAAGAGAAAGTACACAGCAATTGCAATCTTATCTGCAATTATTGGTCTGATCCTGAGCGGCTCCTGGGAGACCATCCTCAGATATCTGAACCAGGAAAGATTTGGGGTGACCGACCCGGTGTTTTCCAAGGATATCGGTTTTTATATATTCACGCTCCCATTCTACAGACTCGTGCAGAATCTTCTTTTCTTCATCGTATTATCCTCGATAATTGCAATAATCGTAATCTATCTGAATAAAAGGGAGATTGCCCTCATAAAACCAGTGGTGGTAGTTGAGGAGGATGAATACACAATACCCGGAATGGAGTTCTCCCAATTTGGATTGAAGATAGGTAAAAGGGCAAAGGCTCATATCTGTGCTTTACTGGGAATTTTCTTCTTATTACTCTCGTTGAGGAATTATCTCGATCGCTTTGATGTTCTCTATTCGGAGAGCGGGGTTATCTTTGGTGCGGGTTATGCGGATATAAATGCACTTCTACCGGCTCTATCCCTCCTCATATTCATTTCTATGATTGCCGCCATATTGTTCCTCACGTCATCCGTACTTACACTAACCTCAAAGATAGAGATCAAGGGTTTATTGATTGCCGTGGTGGCAATCTATGTCTTAGCTTTGCTCGGGACCATGGTATACCCGGGAGTAATACAGCAGTACAGGGTTCTGCCAAATGAAATCTCCCTGGAAAGGGAGTATATAGAGAGAAATATCGAATATACAAGGAGTGCGTATGGATTGAATGACATCCAAGAGATTGCATTCACCCCAAATGAGAATATATCAATGGAGCATATATCCGAAAACCTGGATATAATAAAAAACATCAGACTGTGGGACTGGAGGCCATTAAAGCAGACATATAAACAGATGCAAGAGATAAGGAGCTACTATGAATTTAACGACGTGGATGTTGATAGATACACGATAGATGAGGAATATACACAGGTAATGCTCTCAGCCAGGGAGATAGATTATGAGCAGCTGAGCGAGGAGGCAAAGACGTGGGTTAATGGGCATCTATTATATACCCATGGCTATGGGATCTGTATGAGCCCGGTGAACAGATTTACCGGGGAGGGTCTTCCCGAGTTCCTCGTTAAGGACATACCTCCAAGGTCTGAATTTAAAGATTTAGTGATAAAAAGGCCGGAGATCTATTACGGGGAGAGGACGGACCAATTCATAGTTGTTAAGACAACGACCGAGGAATTCGATTATCCAAGAGGGGATGAAAATGAATTTACAACATATAATGGAACTGGGGGAATAGAATTAAATTCATTCGTTAGGAGACTGATAATGAGCATCCGCTTCGGTGACATAAATCTCATTCTGAGTCATTACATCACACCAGAGAGCAGGATTCTGTTTAATAGAAACATTCATCAGAGAGTGAGGGAAATAGCGCCGTTCCTCCTCTACGATCCCGATCCGTATGTAGTTGTGGTTGATGGAAAGATATACTGGATTCAGGATGCATATACGTATACGGATAGATATCCATACGCCACGCCATATGAAAATATAAATATAAATTATATCAGAAATTCCGTCAAGGTCGTTATAGATGCGTATAATGGCAATACGATCTTCTATGTGGTCGATTCAGGGGATCCACTGATAAAGACATATATGAACATCTTTCCAGATTTATTTAGAAAATTTGAGGAGATGCCAGATGGATTAAAGGAACATATCAGATACCCGGAGGCTCTATTTAAAATACAGGCAGACGTCTACGGGGTTTACCACATGACGGATCCGACGGTATTCTACAACAAAGAGGATAAATGGGTCATACCCTATGAGAAATATGGTCGTGGAACCAGGCAGGAGATGGCTCCTTATTATATCATTACCCGCTTGCCCGGAGAAAAAGCTCTGGAATTCATTTTGATGATACCACTCACACCGAAAAACAAGGACAATATGATCGCGTGGATGAGTGCCAAGTGCGATGGGGATTATGGAAAATTGATCATCTATAAGTTTCCCAAGGAAAAGCTGATCTATGGACCGATGCAGATCGAAGCGAGAATAGATCAAGACGATCAGATCTCGCAGCAACTAACCCTCTGGAGCCAGCACGGCTCCGATGTAATTCGGGGCAATCTCCTGGTAATCCCGGTGGAGGATACCTTGCTTTATGTGGAGCCCCTGTACATAAAGGCAGAACAGGCGACGATGCCAGAATTAAAGAGGGTCATTGTTTCCTACAGCTCAAAGGTTGTGATGGAGAAGAACCTAAATCTGGCGTTCTCCAGGCTTTTCGGGACGAAGGTCGAGGAAATTCCACCCGGGGAAGTGGAAAATAAAAGTATAGAACAGTTAATAGATCTCGCATTAGAGCACTTTAATTCCGCTCAAACCTATATAAGAGAGGGGAACTGGACCGGTTTCGGGGAAGAATTAGAAAAACTGAGGAGAACACTAATCGACATGAAGAACGTTACTCGGTACTAACCTGGCTTCAGCTATGATCATTCATACGAGTTTCTCCACCACCACTTTCCTCATCAGGTCTATCGGTGGTTTTATATCCAGCCAGATCCTCAGGGATTCTGCCCCCTGATGAACGAACATTCCGACTCCATCGATGGTTTTGCACCCGATCCTCTTTGCATTCCTCAGAAATTGCGTTTCTATCGGGTTGTAGACTATGTCCATAACGGTAAGCCTTGGATCGAGAACGTCTGAAGACACGGGGCTTCTGTGTATCTTCGGATACATCCCAACAGACGTAGCATTTATGAGGATATCCGTTGTTGGGATTATATCCCGGATGGAGCTCTCAGAGAAATTCACGACCAGTACCCTCTTATTCAATTTTTCTCTGATTTCTCTTGCCAGTCTCATTGCCCTGTCCATGGTCCTGTTCGAAATGGCTATCTCTGCCCCCTCCAGAGCGCACTGAAATACGATGGCTCTTGCGGCACCCCCAGCGCCCAGGATGAGAATCCTCTTACCCCCGATCCTCTCACCTCTCTCCTCCAGGGCCCTGACACAACCCAGACCGTCGGTGTTATACCCCAAAAGCATATTATCCTCAAATTTTATGGTATTCACCGCATTAATGAGTCTTGCATTTTCATCCAGGTCATCCAGATACCTGATGATGTCAACCTTATGGGGAACGGTAACGTTCAAACCAAGAAAATTCATTTCTCTGCATCTGTTCAGAAATACATCCAGATCATTCTTTTCGATATCGAACGCGGAGTAACTGTAATTCAGTCCGAGTTTTTTGAAAACGGCGTTATGCATTACCGGCGACAGAGAGTGCCGAATTGGATGCCCGACAACACCGAAGAGTTTATTTTCTTTCATCATAAAAAATTAGAGTAAAAGAGCTAAATAAGACAGAGCGATGAAGGTTCCTATCGAACTCCCGATATTTGCAAATACTATCACCATGAGGATTCTCGTGACTCTATTTTCCCAGTAGTCTCTCATCCTATTCAATCTAAATAAGCCATCGAAGTCCTTCACCCTGGGCCTTCTCATCCACATCTCGGTCAATCCGGCAAACCAGCCCGCGGCCAACGTTGGGTTTAATGAGGTGAAGGGCGCAGCCAGAAAGGCTGTTATTACTGAAAGGGGGTGACCCAGGGCCAGGATAACCCCCAGGGCCGATAAGCTACCATTTATCAGAAACCACTTATAGAGCATCTCTATCGTAAGCTCTGCTCCGTTTGTATAAAAGCCCCAACCAACTATTGATAAAAAGATTACTGGAATCAGATAACCGGTATACTTTAACCAATTTCCGGATTTTGGAATCTCCTCCAGGTCATCTATTCCCTTTTTTCCATTTTTTGACTCAATAAATTTTTTTATTCCATCGACGTGTCCCGCCCCAACCACGGCCACGATTTTTTCACCTTCCAGGTTGATTATCCCGTTTGCGATATATCTGTCTCTCTCGTCTATCAGAACATCCTTTATCGATGGCATCTCCCTAGATAATTCCTCCATCATCTCCGTCATTACGTCCTTATCCTTCAATCTCTCGAGAATCTCATCGTTAATTTCCTCCTTCTCAAGGATCCCGGAGAAGAATCCGAGGAACAGCTTAAATTTTTCCCTTAATGACATCTTTTTAAATGCCCTCTTCAGAGTAATTCCGATATCTCTGTCTACCAAGGCGATTTCAATACCCCTCTCCCTCGCGAGCTCTATCGCCCTCAGCATCTCAGAGCCGGGTTTAACCCCGAGTTCATCGCCGATCCTGCGTTGAAAATTTGTCAACAAGAGCTGTAGTAGAAAGAGATAAATCCTTCCGGTTCTGATTACATTATGGATCTCGGTCTCGTCCCATTTTCTCTCATTCAACAAGGAATCGTATCTCTGCTTATCTAACTCAACAGCAATAATATCAGGGTTTTCCTCCTCTATGACCTCCCTCACGAGATTCACGCTCTCCATAGAGACGTGCGCGGCCCCAATCAGAAAGATCTCCTTTCCATCCCGGGAAACTTTCGTTACTTCATTTAGCATGTCTATATATTAGATATAGGAAAAATAATGGCAAAGAATATCCTTCTTATGGGGCCACCGGGAGTGGGGAAAACGACCCTGATCATGAGGGTAATCGAGAAAATAAAAAACAGGGGGATAGGTGGGTTTTACACGGAGGAGATCAGGGAAAAAGGGGTAAGGACCGGATTTAACGAAGGCTTGCGGGAAATCCCACACTCTTTAGAGGTGGGATGAAAGCAAGCTATTTATATATGAATACAAAAATATATCGAGGAGCAGAGAGGACGATGAACCTAAACTATCGTTTCAGGCTCTATCCGAGCAAGGCACAGGAAATGGAGATGCTGGAAACATTAGAGAGTTGCAGGTGGCTCTACAATCATTTTCTTGGAGAGTTGAAGAAAACCAAGAAGGTTCCTCCAAAGTATGAATTGCAGGCTCAGATTCCCAGGCTGGTGAAGAAATATCCTTCTCTGAAAAATGTCCACTCCAAGACAAGGCAGTATGTTCTGTGGCAACTCTACTCCAACCTGAAAGGACTGAGAGGGCTGAAGCAGAAAGGCAGGAAAGTAGGAAGACTCAGGTTCAAAAAGTATGGTCGAATGAAGACATTTGTCTACAACCAGAGTGGATTCAAACTTCTCGACGGAAAACTCCATCTGAGCAAGATCGGAGATATTCCAATCAAGTTGCACAGAAAGATAAAAGGAAACATAAAGCAGGTCTGCATCAAGCGAGAGCAGAGTGGAAGGTGGTTTGCTATCTTCTCTGTAGAACAGAAGCCAGAAAAGCTAAGCACTACAGGCAGAGCAGTTGGGATGGACCTAAATACCCAGAACTATCTTACTGATTCAGAGGGAGGGAGAGTAGAACATCCCCACGAACTGCTGAAACTGGAGGAGCGAGTGAAAATCCAGCAGAGAAAACTATCCAGAAAGAAAAAAGGCTCTAAAAACTGGATAAAACAGGCCAGCAGGTTAGCCAGAGTTCACGAGAGGATAAGCGACAGAAGGAGAGACTTTCTGCACAAACTAAGCAGGTACTACATAGAGAACTATGATCTGATAGCAGTAGAAGATTTAGCAGTGAAAGAGATGATAGAATCCTCTTACAATGCCAAGAATAAAGCTGATTCAGCATGGTCAACCTTCATCCAGATGCTGTTCTACAAGGCGGAGGGTGCTGGTAGGACACTGGTGAAGGTAGATCCAAAAAACACATCACAGATATGCAGCAGATGTGGAGCTTATGTCTACAAACCAGTCTGGATTAGAGAGCATAGATGCCCAACCTGCGGACTGGTAATGGACAGAGACCACAACGCTGCAAAGAATATACTGAATAAGGCTCTTCAGGAGGTAGGGTCGGGGCGACCCGAACTAACGCCTGTGGAGATGAGACCTCTACTCCACTCGATGGGTGGGGCAAGCCTCGTCGAGGAAGCAGGAAGCCCACATCATTTATGAGTGGGTGGCTCACCGACCTTTTCTATCACCATCTCTCTGATATACTCGCGAATCCTTCCCTCGTCAGTCCATTTCACGATCTCGGGGAATGGCTTCTTAATATATTGGTTAAAAATTCTCTCCACTTCGCCTCTCCATATCCCCATATCCTCTATTTTTTTATCAAGGTATAGCTCCGAAAACTCTTTCAATGACAGTGGCTTTACCTCTCTCAGAAAATACCTTCCCGCCAAATTTTTCACTGCAGATTCCTCTATCATTAAGCTTGAAGATGCAGATAATGTAATCCTCAAATTTGGTAGATTAATATTAGTTCAAAATTGAGAACTAATGTTCTTATTGGTTCACACCATTCTCCTATCCCATACAAAGTTACAAAACTTGAATTCGCCTGATGGTGAATTCAACACTTGCTTCTGTCCAGCTTCGATGTATATATTGCAGACAAACTTTTCACATCATCAAACAACCAAATCTCTGATCAATAGTTCTGAAAGTAGAACGGGGGAGATTATTGATGTGAGTCCTTTTACTCAAATGCAAGATTAAGCAGGGTTTTCTTATATTCGTTTACTTGTGTTAAAAATAATTCTGCAATATATTCCTCCCTTTTCAATATCAGTAGTTCCGAACGGAAATCGTAACATTATAATCAAAAAGGCTGTTGCCACTTGTAAAATACTGTATTTTTCTCACCATAAAAATCAACTACCTCAACTCCAATAGTATCTTTGTCAGGAGCTTTATCGCATTATCTACGTCCTTCATACTGAACACGCCAGTGGGTCCGTGAATGTAACGACACGCTATGGATATAACCCCCGTGGGCACGCCCTCTCTTGTAAGATAGATTATGGCCCCATCTGTCATACCCCCCTCCAGAACATCTACCTGGTAGGGTATCCTGTACTTCTCCGCCGTTTTTATCATAAGCTCCCTTAACCTCGGGTGGGTCACAACACCCCTCCCGGATGCTTCGGTAATGGTAATGGCGGGGCCCTTCCCTATCTTCAGGCTCGATTCCGTCTCCTTTATCTGTGGTGTGTCCCCAGCTATGGTAGTATCGATGGCAAAGGCGTAGTCGGGATCCAATCTAAACGCAGCGACTCTCGCCCCCTTCAACCCGACCTCCTCCTGTACCGTTCCGACCGCATAGATCGTCGCGTCAATATCTCCGGGAATCTTTTCCATCACCCTCTGAAGTATGTAGCAACCTAACCTATCGTCTATGGCCTTACCGTAGAAAACATCCTTAGTAAACTGACCAAAATTTGATTCAAATATTATCGGGTCCCCTATCCTCACCCTCTTCTTTGCATCCTTCTGGTCCCTGGCCCCTATGTCGATGAAAAGCTCTTCATGTTTTATCACATTTTTCTTTTCCTCCTCTTTCTGAAGGTGCGGTGGTTTGGAGCCTATAACCCCCGGAATGTCCCCCTCTTTCGTCTTTATAATCACCCTCTGGTTCATCAAAACCCTGTCATCTATACCCCCAATCTTGACAAAGTTTATGAAACCCTTTTCGTTTATATGCTTAACCATCAGGCCAATCTCATCCATATGTGCTGCAAGCATTATTTTCTTTTTCCCTCTGCCCTTTCTCGCTATGACATTCCCGAAGCTATCAACCTCAACGCTCTCACACGATTTCTTAAATTCCTCCTTCATCATCCGGGTAACCTCTCCCTCGAAACCGGAAACCCCGTGTGCATTACAGAGTTTTTTTAGTAGCTCCATTTTTCTCATAATATTTATATTTGTAAATCTCTTAATTTATATTTAGATAATTTTTCTTTGAGATTATGGGTGCCGATTTGAAACTGGGGAGAATCACTTCATGTGTGGGTGATATGATAATTGTGCCGTCTTCAGCTCTGGAAGGTATTAATCTTAAATCTGCGAGAGGGCTTTATGGAAGGCGTGTTTCTGTTAACAAATTGAATATAGGAAGGATTTCTGATATAATTGGCAGGGTGGATATGCCATATTTCGTTGTTAGATTGTCGGGGAATTTCAAAAATCCCGAGACATTTATCGGAAAAACATTGTATGTAAGCTGATAAAATGGCCACTGCTAAAGTCCCTCCGGATGAGGAAGCTCTAGATTATGAAGAACAGCTGAGTTGCCCGAATTGTCAGAGTACTAATCTGAAGACCGATTATACCCACGGTGAGATAATCTGCAGGGATTGTGGTTTTGTCATAGAGGATGAGATGTTCGATTTTGGCCCAGAGTGGAGGGCCTTTGATGAGGATCAGAAAAGCAGGAGATCAAGGACCGGTGGTCTGGTAAGGTATTCGAAGTTAAATAAGGGTCTTACTACAGAGATAGACAGATACGACAGGGACATAAGGGGTGGACCCATCCAACCCGAGAGAAAGGCCCAGGTCTACAGGCTCAGAAAATGGCAACGACGCTCTAGAATGTCTGATTCCATCCAAAGAAACCTTTCTATTGCTTTACCCGAACTGGATAGAATGTGTGCCTGTCTTAAGATACCAAACAATATAAAAGAGGAATGCGCCATGTGGTATCGTAGAGCCGTTACCAGTGGTTTGGTCAGGGGGAGGTCCATAGAGTGTGTAGTTGCCGCCATCATCTATCTGATATCCAGAAGGCATCATCTCCCAAAAACACTGGAAGAGCTGGAGGAGGTTTCGGGTGTTAAAAAGAAAGACATCGGCAGGAGCTATAGATTTGTCTGTAGAAGGCTAAAGCTGAAGATGCCCGTAGCGACTCCAATGGACTATGTGCCAAGGTTTGCTTCAGAGCTCGGGTTGTCTGGAAGGACCGAGGCAAAGGCGATAGAGATTCTAGAAATGGCTACGAAGAGGGGTATAACATCGGGGAAGGGTCCCACTGGGGTTGCCGCAGCAGCCATCTATCTCGCCGGAAAGATAACAAATGATAAACAGACACAGAAGGGCATCGCTGGCAGATTGGTTGGAGTAACCGAGGTTACAATAAGGAATAGGTATGAGGAGTTGGTAAGGGCATTAGACCTTGAAGTATAGCTCTTTCTTAGGATGGATCGAAGCTTCTTAATTCTTTATGAACTCGGCAAACGGATGAGGTTCAGAGGGGATAAACTCTTAATCTCCTCATCGGAGCTGGGAAATTACCTGGGGATCTCACAACAGAGTGCTTCTCGCTACCTGACGAGATTGGAAAAGCGGGGATTTATCGAAAGGAGCAGGAAGGGTAAAGGACAAGTGGTTAAATTTACCGAAAAGGGGATAAATCTCTTGGAAGAGGTATATTTAAATCTGCGGGATTTTATCGAAGAGGGTGATAAACCCATGCTAATTGAGGGCAAGGTAATCAGCGGACTCGGTGAAGGCGCCTATTACGTCAGGGAGTACGCAGATAGATTACAGAGGAGTATCGGTTTTAAGCCATTCTTCGGAACCCTGAATATCAAACCCCAAAGGACATATCCAAGCATAGATAAATACACAACGGGCACTATAAGAGGCTTCAAAAAAGGCGACAGAACCTTTGGAGAAATAAGGTATATGCCGGTAAAGCTCATGGGGGATGAATGGGAAGAGGATTGCTATCTGGTAATACCTCAAAGAAAACACTACATCGATGAGTTTGAGATAGTGAGCAAGGAAAAACTTAGAGAAAAACACAAGATAAAAGACGGCGATGTTCTGAAGATAGAGATCAAGCCCTGATTATGTTACCATGGGGATATCTCAGTTAGCTGGGGATGGTTTTATATCATAGTAATCAAGTGGGCCGACGTAGTCCCCTCGATAGATAACCTGCTCTGTATCCTCGGGACCATCGGCGAGTATGAGTTCAGCGAACACCGGGTTACGGAAGCACTGCAGAGCCTCAGGATAGCAAATAGGGGATGGGAAACCATAGAGGAGCCAGAAAAAGACACCATTTCCCGATGCACTGTCCAGTGGGATTGAAATTTCGGAGATGATGGAAGTAGAAGACCTGCTATGAACAAGCCTACAATCCCCCACGATATCTCCAAAAGAGTCGCCGCAGTTCATCCCGGAGACGCCAAACAGAGGATTGCCACAATAAACACTCCCACCATCACCAACGGGACCACCAAACAGAGGGAAAACCACAAATACTTTGCTGTCGCCATAGGTGTAGTCATAGAGTCCATCGCCGTTGGGGTCAAGAAATAGAGCAGAATCTTTGTAGAATCTGTTCCTGTCCAAGATTCTATAAAGAAAAAACAAATGAGTGCGGTTATTCATGACATAGAGCCGATCGAAACCAGATAAAACGATTACCGTGGAATTGGACCACTCCGACGGGGAGAAGGCACCATCAATCACGGGGGGAACACTGGCCCAACCACTGGGGACAATGTCGGTAGCAATACCCTGCACGCAATAACACAACGATAGAAGAGATAATAAAAAAAAGGGCCTCCTCATACGCAACCACCTTTACATTATGTAGAGTCAACGCATAAATACCGGGCTATTTAAACCTTATATTCTCATACGCCCCCAACTCTGATTCGAAGCAGTAGTGGACCTTGTTGTAGTCTTTCATAAACTCTATCACATCTTTTTTGACCCTTTCCGGTTTTTCCTTCTCTATTACAACCCTCTTCAGAAATTCCGCGATCTCATTCATCTCCGACTCCTTCATCCCAATATGAGTAACCTCCGGAACGCCGATCCTGATTCCGGAGGGATTTCCCGCATCCTTTAAAGAGTCCCACGGTAAGAGGTTTTTATTTAGGATTATATTTGCCTTTTCACAGTCGTTGGCTACTCTATCACCGCCACCAATACTGCTAACATCCACCAATACCTGATGAGACTCCGTAAAGTCCTTGTGTTCACAAAGAACACTAAAACCGAGCTCATACATTGCCTGTGCCAGGGCCTTAGAGTTCCTAATTATCTGATCGGCATATTCCCTTCCAAATTTTTGCATCTCTACCAAGGCCACAGCCAATCCGGCAACATGATGGAGATGGTGATTACTCGTCAACCCCGGGAATGCCGAATTGTCTATCTTACTAGCGAGCTCATTTTTACAGAGAATCATGCCCCCCTGGGGCCCCGGAAAGGTCTTGTGTGTTGAGGTTGTGAATACATCTGCTCCCTCTCTGAATGGATCCTGAAATCTCCCCCCCGCAATCAGACCCAGTACGTGGGCGCCATCATAAACTATCTTTGCATTTATCTCATCTGCGACCTCTCTCAACTCCCTGATCGGGTGGGGGAATAAGAACACGCTTGCGCCGAGCATCATGATCCTCGGCTTTTCTTTCAGGAGTGTCTCCCTGGATCTATCTACATCTATGTTCATCTCCCTCTCGTCAAAGGCATAGGGAACATCTTTTAGGCCGATAACACCGGCACAGCTCACATGGGTATGGCTTATATGCCCACCGGCCTCCACCCTTAGACCAGAGATTTTATCTCCATAATGAGTTAATGCATTATAAACGGTAAGATTTGCGATGGCCCCAGAAACCGGGACAACATTTGCGTGTTCTGCCCCGAAGAGGTCCTCGGCCAGCTTCATTGCTATTGCCTCAATCCCGTCAAAATATCTTGTGCCCTGATAGAATCTGTCAAATAACTGTATGCCATTGCTCCTACCTCCCAAAAGACCCTCTGCGTATCTGTGCCCAAAATCGGAGACGATCGCCTCCCTTACCGCTGGTGAGGTTACATTCTCAGATGCTATCAGATTTATGCAACTCCCCCTCCATTTATGCTGTTTTTCAATAAGATCAAACAACTCTCTGTAGTAATCCATTTTATCTAACCCTAAGTTTTCTTCTGATGATCTTTCCATTCGGTTCCTCCTCTGCAAATATTTGTGCACTAAATTTATAAATTTTTATGTCCGGACAATGCCAAGCGCCTGGCTCTAAACCGGCCATCATGCAGGTATGAGATAGAAACTCCTTCGGGTTCCATCTGAATTCGATCGGCATCTGGGGCAATAGGACACCCTTAAGGGAATCCTTCTCCGCAATCAAGCCATCCCTGCCTATTTTTATTTTCCCGGGATATTCCTCCGGATTCTCTACGTGGATGAGCTCCGGTTCCGAGAGTATGGAAACCTCTATAACCGTCGTATTCAATTCGCTCTTTCTAAGGGGGTGAAATCTATGATCCCTGAATGCAGCATATATAGAGATATCTCTCAGTGCGCTGCCAAGGGGCATAATGCCCTCCGTGTAACCAAAGCACCCCCTTAGACTATGGCTCGGATATCTGTTCAGTTTAATAAATATACCAGACTTTCTCGACATGAGCTCCTCCATACCCTCCGGTATCTCCGGTTCCTTGCCCTCGAAGTGAGCCTTTATCTCCTCTCTGGCGAATCTTACCAGGAAACTGCCCTCTTTAAGCGTCAGGTTCATTTTCTATTACATTTAGGACCTCATCTACTATCTCATCGATGTTTGCCAATTTGGCCGTGTTCTCCTCGATCCTCGGTTCGATAAACTTCACACCATTATCCTTGAGTCTCTTTATGTTATCTACAACGAATGGGTTTTCGTACATGGAGAGGTGCATTGCGGGTACCAAAATTAATGGAATCTTAGAGCCAATAGCAGTTGTCGCAAATGCTGTGACTGGGGTGTCGCCTATACCATTGGCGATCTTCGATATGGTATTTGCGGTTACCGGGCATATCATCATCAGGGAGGCCTCGCCCCGAACGCCGCACAGCCTTACATGTTCTAAATTAGCCGTTAACCTCGTTATTGCCTTGTTGCCCGATGCCCACTCCAGAACATCGGGGTGGATTATTCTTTTAGAGGATCTTGTCATCACGCACTCGACATCTATGCCCCTACGGGATAATTCCCTCACGACCCTTGGTGTCTCAATCGCGGCAACACTTCCACAGATCCCCAGAACAATTTTCCTATGAGTCGCCATTCTGTGTCCTCTATATGAATTTAATTAATTATAAATTGAGAGAAATAAAAATGAAAAAGAAAGGTGAAGCAACTTACATATCAAATGGAGAAAATCCAGTGGTTGAGAGGTTATTAGATTATGCATTCCTGATTCTTTCCGCCACATCATCTAAATTGACTGTAACCTTTTCAAAGCTGCTCTGGGGGAACCCGCTCAGGGAGTCATTCTTCATAGAGGGAAAAACGGCCACGTGAAGATGGGATATCCTCCCCCCGCGGATGAAGATACAAACGAAATCCGGATTAATAGCACTCTTGATCTTGTTTGCAACAATCTTTACTGCATGAAATAACCTTGATAATTCTTCGTCCTCCATCTCATAAAACCTAACTACATGCTTTTTCGGAACCACTAAGCAATGACCCTCCGCACAGGGATTTATATCCAGTATACCCAGAGAAAAATCGTCCTCATAGATCTTCCATGATTTTGCCTCTCCTCGAGCGATCTTGCATAATATACATTTAGATTCTTCCATCTTCATTTCCTATAGCTCAATTACCCTGCCCGCTCCGCCCTCAACGTATTTATCGGGATACAACCTCTTTATCTCAGATATGTGCTGTGTGCAGTGGCAGGGGCAGACCAGCCCCAGGTCATTGAGCAGAGCAAATTCTCTAAAGCCATGCAGGCCTCCAATTAAGGCGTAAACCCTTCCGAACTGCGACGCTGTCCGAAGAATATTCCCCACCCCGGGATGGGAGCAGCCATCGATAACGACCAATCCCCTGTCCGTATTAACTACGAGAGATTGTTCTATCCCCATTAATTCTCCGGTGGAAAAGATACTTCCATGAATCCGCATCGCTTTTTCAATATTCACGATCTTTTTTGCCTTTGGAGGTCGGTAGGATGACGGGGAATAGACTGTAACATCCGGGTTTATCTTAAGAAGGTCGGGGAGCCCCCCGGTATGATCCCAGTGGGAGTGAGATATAAATATCTCATCGATACCTTCAGGTTTGATATTAAGCTTTTTCATATTTTCAAGAAGTATCTTGCCATTAGCACCAGTATCAAAGAGAATCCTCGGCTGATTTTCTACCTCCACGAGACAGGAGAAACCCCAATCGGCTTTAAGACCCTCCCTGTAGGCCTCGTTGTCGTAGATCAGAGTAATCTTCATTCTTGGTTACCTATTGAATTTATAGGACTATAAATCTACTTAATAAGTATGATGCCCCTTAGAGTTAAAGAGCTGTTTGAGAATTCCAAATTGGTTTCCCTTGGAACGGCAGATAGAGATAGAAACCCAATGTTGTCCCGATCTTCTGGAAAAAGATTCTCGATGTGGACGGGCTTATCCCCCTGGGTAATTTCACGCGAGCAACAAAGGAAAATGAATTACAGAATAAGAAGATTTGTTTATCCTTCTGGATCCCGATACCGAGGAAGCCTATAAGATTAATTAAGGGGAATGCAATCCACCATTCTAAGGGTCCCGTCTATGAGAGAGGCAGGGAATTTATGCTGAAAAAGAAGAATAGATGTCCGAGGGGAGTTGTTGAGGTGATAGTGACCGAATCTATACAATAAAACCCGGTCCAGATGCCGGAAAAAGGATAGTATAACCCTAAAATAACCTCCTCATGTAGAATCTCTTTCCCCCGTATTCCGTCTCTATGAGCTTATTCTCCTCGATCAATCTCTCGATAATACTCCAATCGGAACGGGTCTTGGATAAAAATTCTCTAACGGCCTCCTCTCTCATTGGATGCACCGATGTAATGCCGAGTAGGTCCTCCTCAACATCTCCGGTAAATGCAAAGGCATTTCCCTCATAACCGATTAGATATTCTACGTTAGATAATTTATTACTAAGGATCTGGTATGCCATATTAATCTTCTCTTCTGATGCCGGCATTATATCCCTTCTTGCCGGCGGTCTGGTCGGGATGGAGATATATGCCCTGTCTGGTTTTAACTCTGAGAGAAAGTCAGCTATCTCTCCAATCTCTCTATCATTATCGTTAATTCCTCGAATTAACATGGTTTCTGTTGTAAGCTCCCCCCCAAAGACCCTGGCAAATTCTAGCATTCCATCTAAGATCTTCTCAAGCCTCAGGGACCTGTGGGGTCTATTAATTCTATGCCAGATTTTTTCACTTATGGCATCGACCTTGAGGGAGACCCAATCCGCCCCCAGTAGGTCATCTCCAACATCCTCCCTCCAGATGAGAGAGGCATTCGTGATCACCGCAATTTTAATCCTCAATGACCTTAAAAGCTCAATCTCTCTCCCCAAATTGATGTCCAGGGTCGGTTCCCCATCCGGGACAAAGCTCAGATAGTCTATGATCTCTTTATTCTTCTTGGCCTCTTTTACCTTTCTATTAACGTCTTTAATTATTGCTTCAACCCCGTAGAATTCCCTTCTCTCTATATATGTCCTTATCGTGGTTCCAAGCTGGCAATAAACGCAAGAATAGCTACATACCTTTGGGGGGATGTTATTTATTCCAAGACTCTTCCCCAATCGTCTCGAAGGAACGGGTCCATACGCTTTCATATCTTTCATCTATAGTAGATATAGAATAATGTCGCCGGAATCATAGAAATCTCCTCGGATCTGTTATCTCCCCCGTAATTGCGGAGGCTGCCACCGTTGCCGGGGAGGCCAAATAGATAGATGCTCTGTTGTTCCCCATCCTGCCCTTGAAATTCCTGTTGGCCGTGGAGATTACGTTCTCGTTATCTGCCGGAATTCCATTATGGGTTCCGACGCATGGTCCACAGCCCGGGGTTACGATGGAAGCACCCGCTTTTAATAAAGTCTGGATTACACCATCGTTCATTGCCCTCAGATAGACATCCCTGGATGCCGGAGCTACGATAAAGCGAACGTCTTTGCTTACCTTTTTATCCCTCAGGATCCCTGCCGCGATCCTCAGGTCCTCGAGTCTGCCATTGGTGCATGTACCTATATATGCTTCATCTATTCGGGTTCCCTCGACCTCTGAGATATCACAGGTATTATCTACCGTGTGCGGTTTCGCTATCTGCGGCTCCAGATCCGAGATGTCGTATTCCCTGATCTCCGCAAAGCTGGCATCTGGATCGCTCTTTACGACCGTGAACCTTCTATCCGAGTGCTTCTTTACCCATTGCAGCGTTTTTTTATCCACATCGATCAAACCGACCTTGGCGCCCATCTCAATTGCCATATTGCTGATGGTCATCCTTGCATCAATACTTAAATCTGAAATTACCTCGCCCGTGAATTCTATTGCTTTGTAGGTTGCTCCATCCGCGGTCATCCTTCCGATCAGGTACAGGATCAAATCCTTCGAATAAACACCATCAGGCAATTTTCCATTAATTATAAGCTTTATTGTCTCGGGGATTTTGAACCACAATCTACCGGAAGAAAAGACTGCTGCCATATCGGTACTCCCTATCCCGGTTGAGAATGCCCCCAGGGCCCCATATGTACAGGTATGGGAGTCCGCTCCAACTATCAGGTCGCCCGGAACAACGTGCCCCTTTTCTGGCATTAATTGATGGCATACGCCGCAACCAATATCATAAAAATTCTCTATCTTTTGTTCCCGTGCAAAATCCCGCATCATTCCATGAAGGTTTGAAACCTCTTTACTCGGGCTTGGTGCCGAGTGATCGATAACGAAGGCTATCTTGTCAGGATCCCATACCCTCTTTGTCTTCATCTCATTGAAGGCTCTTATGGCCAATGGTGTGGTGCCATCCTGACTCATCGCAAAGTCAACCTCTGCTATGACGATATCCCCAGAATATGCGTCCTCCCCCGAGTGTTCGGATAGAATCTTTTCGGAGATCGTCTTGCCCATTTTATAATAATTATCGATGTACAACCTTAAGTAGGTCCGCATTTGTGATAATCCCCTTAATGTCACCGCGTTCCATAACGAGAATTGCAGTGTTACATTCCAGGAGAGAGGAGATCGTTGTTAGGGGTGTATTCATGCTCACGATCGGGAAGGGGTGCTCCATAAATTCCTCCACACTCCTGTGAGAGAAATCACGCATATCGGCACCCTTTGCTATCTCATCGAGAATAACCCTCTCTGAGATCGAACCGACCACCTTTTTTCCATCAAAGACGGGCATCTGAGATACATTATACCTCTTCATAATCCCCGCTACTCTTTCCATAGAATCTGTCAGTTGAACGCCGACCACCTCTGGGGTCATCAATTCCCTTGCGAGGATCCCCCCGCCTCTAAGCTCGTCCAGTGCCCTGAAAATACCGGCAACCTTGGAATAGCGAGGATCTACCCTTCCTCTCTCCAATCTAGCCACCAGGGATTGACTCACACCCGCTCTCTTCGCCAGCTCCGTCTGCGTAATGCCAAATTTATTTCTCAATCGATATATCTCAGAGAGTTCTGGAAGAAGCATTTTGTTGGATATGTA
>Ga0164311_10000460_pt1 | contig 17766 bp, 21 predicted proteins | sample GuaBasSedimGuay2_FD_121796 | JGI IMG/M metagenome (GOLD analysis project Ga0164311, IMG submission 121796) | Subseafloor sediment microbial communities from Guaymas Basin, Gulf of California, Mexico - Guay2, Core 4569-9, 9-12 cm | ecosystem: Environmental > Aquatic > Marine > Hydrothermal vents... | reverse complement strand
GTTCCGTGTACTCATCCTGGCGTTCCTTGATCATGGTAAGTACGTCATCGCGCCCAATCATGAATGCCAAAGGTATACTCTCCTCCGGCTTAGGCATTCGAAGCAAGCCCGTCTTCTCGTCTTCAACCGGGCAAAGGTTGATTCCAAGCATTGAAGAAACCTGCTCACGAGTCATTTCAGCCATCAGTTCGATATCCTCTAGCCGCTTAGCTTCGTCCCTGTTCAATACCTCCAGCTCAAAAACCCATTGCGTATCGTTCATGTCTCTAATGCGTGGATCCCCTATGGGAATCTGCCTCTTTGACATAACCTTGGCTTTTACACGAAGCCTATCTACTATTCGTCGCCAAGTGGGGAAGGTTCGGTCCCAGAGGGCTTCGTGTCCTCTTCCGAACTCTCCCCAGAGGATTTTTTTGCTGCATCCTGCGCATCCTCCCTACGAGTCTCCAACTCCATCCACTTCTCCCACAGTGGGTCTAACTTATCCGGAAAACGAGCCGCAAGGAATTCCATCAGATGCTCAGCAGCAAAGTACTTCTGAGAGAATCTCCCTTTTCCTTCAAGTATATTAACCATCTGACGGCCCTCATCAGTGGCCTCCCATTCGTCCCTGAAGAACGCAAACACAGGTACTCCATTAATAGCACGAATACCTATAGAAAGGGTCGGGAGTCTCCACGATGAAATTGTCGAAATCTGTGAACCGGTATTAACATAACCGTTACGCCAGTTCTGCTCATCTTCCGTCAATAACGAAATAGTCCACTCAAAGTCATAGAGTTTGAAAGTGCTCTCCAGGGTATCCCCGTCAAGCTCTCTCGCAAGATCAATCAACAACATCTTCGGGTTATTAGCTATATCAGTAGGCATGATGGCTTTCGCCCCTCTCTCCCGCTTAGCGGGGTGTTAAAAAAACAGCTGCTTTCGCAGCGAATCTACAACAGCTGACGTACCTTAGTGTACGCCAATGTTGCGTTTACCTGCACCATACGATCACCTTGAGCCTGTACATTACGCCCAAGAGAAACAAACCAGCAACCAGAGTACCATAGCTTCTCTACAGAGATGTCTACGCCTTTTCCGATGTCAATACCTTCAAGCTCATTCGTGGCACCAATACCGAGTGCTTTGCCAAACTTCCCGGCTTGACCCACCGCATCCAGCATATTATCAGTGTTGAATGTATCCATCCACGGAAAAAGAGGTTTACCCTTCTTTCCCAGCTTTACCCACTTCTCCTCAATGTCGATAGGATTATGCTGGTCCGTCAACATCCAGAGGGGCTTGGATGTACCCCAGACTTCTTCCATCTTTGCCGTATACAAATCAAGGCGATTCACCTGGATAGTCTGCGTGGTTAAGTTCCCTGGAACATACTCCACTGGAGCACCCTTGGTGATCGCATTGATCTCGAACTTGGGCTGTACGTCTTTTCCCTGTGAAGGTGCCCAACTCTGGATATGACCTACAATCTTGCCACCCGCCCTGATAGTAATCGCATGGCTGGTGCGAAGTTTAGTGACGGGTACTGTCATGAATTATAGTGGACGGGCTTTAACGTAGTTCAGCGTAGCATTAACCATTACGATCCTGTCACCCTGAGCCTGCATATTACGACCCAGCTGGCTGAACCAGCATCCGGAATAAAGCTGCTTCTCGACCGTACCATCAGGATTACGCCACTTCTCTTCGATCTCCAAAGGATTCAGCTGATCGGACAACATCCAGAAAGCGCTTGATGTACCCCACACTTCCTCCATTTTGGAGGAGAAGAGATCATACCGGCTAACCTGGACAGTAAGACCTGTGATGTTCCCCGGAACATTCTCAGTAACCTCACCTGAAGTCTCTGAACGAAGCTCGTACCCCGGGGTGATGGTTCGCGACTGATTCGGTGCCCATGTCTGAATTTGCCCTATAGTCGTACCGCCTGCGCGGATTGACGTAGCATGACTGGTACGAATAGTGGTTGTTGGGACTGGCATATGTTAGCCTCCTCGCCTTACGCAGGACCGAAGAACGGGTTATCTACGGAATACTCACCAAAGAATCGTTTAGCCGGATACTTCAGGTTGTACCAGTACTTAAAGTAGAACGTTCGTGGATCAGACGCTGACTGGTACACCTGGATGTCAGTGATCGCATCAATGTCACGAGGCAATCCCGAGCTATCTCGGTAAGAAGCGATGGAACCGTTCGTGATATTCGCGAGAATCCCCAAGAGGATCCACTTTTTACAATCAGAAATAAAGTCAGACAGATCGTCAGGGACGATGCCGACAACATTGGAAGACATCAGGTTGTCAACTGTCAGAGTCACTGCATCCTTCTGAGCAGAAGAAGCAGGCTCCTCGAACTGCACAACACCACCACCACCGGCTTCAGTCGTGATAGGATCGATCATCCGCATCACACCTGCGTCCAGTGTAACTACCAATGTACCCTTCGAAGCCAGCGTGTGTCGTTCACCGCGCAAGTAAGTACCGAATCCCTCGGAGAGGAATCCTGTGATTGTCTTTCCAATCAGCGCAGACGACGGACTGGGGAGAGCGGTGTAGACGGAGGCAACCGCTACAGCGGCATACGTACCGTCCAGGTCCAATGTGATCTCCTGGCTTGTATCCAGCGTAATAGTACGAGACACATTGGGAGGAGCTACCAGGAATAGACGGCCTCGACCCGGAGAATTATTACCAGGCTGAAGAGTCTGAGTGGCCCTGTACACGTAGGTGTCGGGTGTATCCGGATCGCCTACGTCTGTATCACGGGCCATCCCGAACCAGCCACGTCGGTAATGCTTCTCCAGCATCGACGACTGGCTGGCGACGTGCTGCATTTGATATACCGCAATATCGAGAGATGTATCAAGTGTACATACCTCCGTGATGGACGCGTATTCACCTGCTACATCAATTGCAGCCTTAGTCTGGGTTACCGTAGGACTTCCTGCAGCAGTGCTATCGTTAATCTGCACCAGATACAAAGAGGAGGCTCCATTTTCAAAAGCTATCTCCCCTGCGATACACAGCTTGTTCCTCATATAGTTGCTCAGAGTCAGCTGTGTACAATACGTATAGAGTTGATCAGGATCGTACACTCTGTGCGCAGCCGTGTAATCCGTACTCGGCCTGTCGTAGTCGTACGTTGTGAAATATGCAGTCCCGTAAGATGGACGCTGGCCTGTACCAAAAACAGTATAAGGCTGAGTGATGATGCCGAAAAGAGTAGTGAAGGCGTCAGTCGCATTCGCAATAAATTGTATGCTGCTCGCTACTCCCTTTTCAGGCAGATAATTCTCGAAGGCATCAGGAGCAGTCAGTACGACAGTGTTACCTGCCACGACTGCTACATGCGCAAACTCAGGACCGTACGCTGTAGCAATACCGTTCAGTGCGGTATTAATATCAATCACCACCTGCGCAGGTGTAGTAGGCGCACCCGGAGTCAACGTAACAGAAATCTGGGTTCTCTCGTTGATGGCCATCAGGAGAGTATCGTTCGTACCCGCAACGATTGTTGGAGGGAATGCCACGAAGTCCAGAGTCGTCACAGCCGCTTGTGCCCATGAGGAAGTACCCCAATCCAAGTCGTTAGCAACACCCACTTCGTAGTCAGTGTTCTTCACGTAATCCTGGCCACCAGGATATGAACCTGCATACTGGATGTCCGACAAGGGCGTTGAGGTGCCTGCGTTAGCCAGTGCATCCATCAGAGTGTCTACACTCACGTAATCCAACGTGTATGTAGCACCGGAGCTGTACGCCGCATCCAGGACCTGCACGATGGAAGGAGCCTGAACACCAGCAGCAGCAGTAGGTACCCAACCTGCGTTGGAAATAACAGTAGCTGCGTCTGCACCGTACGAAAGAAACACCTTAACGTCAGAAGCACTTGTAGTCAGTGGCGATGTAAGCGTGAGAATTGCCTGAGCAATACCTACTGCCCATGTTGCCACTGCAGTGTACGAAGCTCCGTAGATGGAGTAATACGTACCAGCCACGTTGGATAACTCGTAGTTGATCCACGCGCATACCTCAGTTGGCGAAGCAGTCGCTGCTGCTGCGATGATACCGGCAACCTGTCCTGCCTGGAAATCGATAGTGACTGCTCGTTTGCCGTCAACCGAAAGAGTGAGGTACTGACTGCCTGTGGCGTTTGACACGTCCACCGTAGCACCACCCCACTCCGTACCTACTAATGCCGCAGAAACGAACTGCCAGTCACCGAGACCCAGCTCATTCCCATTCATATAGAGAGTAGCTTCGTTACGGGAGCGATCAGACGTATTCGAAAGCGTAGCAACATGAGGAGACGCCACTGCCAAAGATAGAGTTTCATCGAACACTTTACCACGGACCACCTGCTCGTCTACAGAACGACGAGTTCTGGGAGCGATAGCGATAAGCCCCGATGTCCGCTGTGACGTAACATTGACCGCGCCAGGCTCGATAACTTCACCGATATAAACGCCAGGATCAACGTACTGAGAAATACTGAGTGCCATTTGGAAACCTCCAAGGGTTCTTACTACAAACCAATCCCAAAGAACAAGTCGAGTATACCTCAGATTATGTAGGGATTTTTAAAAAGGCAAGCCTGAATAGCTTTAAGAAACATCAATCAATTTTTAAGTAGTTAGATCCAAAATAATCACCTGTAGGAAGAGTGTGGTCGTCTGTCATTATCACGTCCGTAGATACGATGAATGTTGCAGCCCCTCGCTTCACCTCACGGTCTATATAGTCAGCTGCGATCAACGGAACAGAACCCCTGATGGAGTATACCTGAGCCTGCTGATCGCCTCCCTGACGCGGAGTAGCATACTCCCCGGCCCAGGCAAACTTACGCTCCAGGATCAAATGATACCATTCCGGAGGGTTCTGATCATGGTTCTGGTAGGATCTTCCCAGGATCTGGAAGAAATTACGTGCCATATAAAACGCAAAGAAATCATACACAAGATCCGCCAGGGCTGTACGTGTATTCAGTGAATCACTCACTACATCGATATTGATCGTCATATCAGCCGCAACACCATATCGTTTTACCGGAGAGGCATTACCTATAATATGTGAAGTATAGAGATCAATTTCACCCACAGAAAAACCTAGCGCCAACAAACAGTCAGGCGTACCACCGATAACCTCGATACCATTGCGTGTCCCGTGAGCAGCAGGTCCACCTGCCGAAATCTTAAAACTTCCGCCCCCGAACTCTGCTGCGTGCGAATACAGCATCTGTGCATTAACGGCCTGGATTACTTCCTGGGGCGTAGCCTTCGACATATCTGAAAAGAATATATCTGCCAGCACGATGGTACTCTCCACCGGATCACTCTCGGTGCCCAGAGGCCATGTCTTGATTCGCAACTCCCAGCCATCAGTCAGATCGTATGGACCTTCGTTAGACGCCACTAGACCCGGAGCACGTTGACCATCCACTACAAATACATCCCCCAGACCCAAAGGTTTCTCCCTCATACTGGCAGAAGTTATCGCGATCATTGGAAATTTATCAGGAGTATCCCCGTAGGACTGGATGAGATTCATCACAGTTTCCATAGATTGCGAAGTGGAACCCACTCCTCCGTGCGCAAACTTCTCGATAGTAGGGAATTCGCCTATCTTGGCGCGAATATCGTCGGGCTGGTAGCTCAAGAACCTGCGGATTTCGGATGCTATAGCGTCCTTGGCAGTCTCTATGAGCTGCCCAAAACGCGGGGGATCTTCCGGATCGAAAGGCTCTGTAGTCCGGTACGTCCTCTCCTTTGAGAAATCGTCCTGTGCCATCTAGTCGTGACTTTCCCCGGGACCAAAGAACTCCCGCTGAGTATTCCACTGCTCCTCCCTGTCTTCATCCAGGTGATCGGCGTAGGTTATGCGCTCCTCGTTCTCCACCTGCACGCGTCCGAACTCTTCATCTCGCTTTTCTTGATTCTCTTCGTGCTCTTTCATCCAATCACGGTACTGAGATTTTCTCCCCCGAGCTACCTTCAGGTTCCCATTATCTCGTAACTTAGCCATATATTCGTAAGAATCTCCGCCACTCGCTGGCCGGGATCCTGCCGATATAACGTCAGAATCCTCGATCTCTCCGCGCACAAGCATCCCCGCCAATTCCCGCAATAAAGCACCCTCAGTAAGAGCAGATAACTCTACCCAGCTCCCGTCATCAGGAATGTAATCACCCGGAATAACGCTATCAATCACTTCGTCCGGATCAGGGAACTTACGCTCCATCCTAACCGAAGGATCTTTTTGACCTTGGGCTACCCTGATCATGGAATCCAGATAAGTAAGAACCTTTTCCGCACCGTTCTCCATTGCCAATTCGTAGAAATCGGTGACATCCGCACCCTGCTCAATGAGACGATCAACATAGTTCACGTCGTCGTTAAGCACTGCGTCCCACACGTACTGAAGAAGTTCCTGAGACAACTCAGCAAGCTTCTTGTACTTCAATAACGCAATTTTCTGAAAACTGCTGTCGCTAATATATCTCATTATAACTACTCCCTACCAGACGAGACTCATTGGCTCGACAGGATCAGCGATCCTCACTTTGAACTCCTGTGAGGTAATAATGTATCCAAAAGGATCCGAGTTCTTCCACGAGGTAGTAACGTAGCGACTACCTTCACGCGCACCATCAAGTACTTCGATCAACACATTAGGACCAAGAACCATCTCTTCAGTACTCCCTGTAGTAATCGAAGGATCAAACAAACTCAACCCGGCTGTCCACATCGTGAGACCATCCTCAATGGGAAGATCTCCGTATTCCTGTTTCTTGTACGTGGTGGTTGGAGGCTCACGCATCACCAGAATCCAGGGACCCATCCGGGGATTACCCTCTACACCGGAACGACCTAAATCAATACTGGCATACCTTGCCCTGATTACTTCAAAGAATGGAGAAAGAACAGTCGCAGAGTCACGCGACAACGTAGCCCTGAATCTGATTTGACCACTCAGCGGATTAGCCATTACGAGTGTACAGATCTCATTCCATGTCGTACCTGAATCCAGCGAGTACTCTACTACTACGGAAGACTCTTCAATCTCACGAACAAAAGTATGGAAATCCACCTCCCAGTGAGACCCCAGTGCACTCCTGGAGAAAGGCTTGTCACCACTCTCTATCATCCCGCTGAGAGAACCTTCTGTCAGCTCAATCTTAGAAGATTTGAAATTACGGGTTAGCCGGACATCAGTTAGTACTGCATCAGTATCCACGCCGGTGAGAAACAGCGTGTTGTACCCGAATTTCCAAAAACCGGGAACCTTGCCTACCCCATAACAGGAACTGCACTTTCTGTCAGGCTGCTGACTGGCTTCCTTGTAGCAGCCGCACTTCTCGCCATCTTCGACTCCCTGCCAAAGATTCGCCCGAATGCTACCGGCGAGGATCTGCTCGATGAGCAGTGCCCTTTCTCTTGCCGCCTGCTGTTCTCCAAAGACATGCGCGTGAATATCTCGACCCCAAAAGCCCACAGCCATATGCCCCAAGTCCATACATCCGGGTCTTTTAGGTCCACAGGAAACGTCCTCAGTACCGGAACCGGTATCAGTTCCATTAGCACCAGAACCATTAGAACCGTTACCAGTCCCAGTACCATTACCACCCGCAGTTCCTTTTTGATTACATGTTGTCATCCGCTAAACAGCCTACCGACCTTCAAGAAGGTCTTCTAGTAACTCGTCTAAAGGCTTTCCTTTTCCAGCATCGTATTCCTTGATCAGATGATCCCACTTACCTGCATCCAGCAAATTCACAAAACGCCGAGTATCCTTCTCAGCCGGTTCAAACAGGTCAGCTTTGATCTCCTCTTCCATTACACCGCCTCGGGGAGCTTCTGCTCCTCCCAGAAATTTGCAGGAATTTGCTCACAGATATGCGAAGGTAAGTCCGAAGGAGGGGTAGCTCCTTTACCCGCATTGGTACTCTCCCACAACGGGCGAAGGTTACCCCAATGAGCAGCTGCCTTGTACTGATCACCATCCTCAAGATCAAAAGAACTCACTGGAATCCAATGATCCACTGACCACCCGTCTTTCCCGTAATTACCCCATGACATCACTTCACCTGTCACAGGGTGGTCATAAAAAAGACTCTCCAAAAAAGAGAGTAATTGCGGGATGGTGCAGCCCAGGTCCCTCACAGCAGAAGCAGGTTTACGCTCACCACTCACATACTTAGCCATTCGTGAGCGTAGGTTACAGGCTATCTTGTACTGGGGGTCCTCTGCTCGTTTTTTGCGTACTCGTGCGTTAACTAATGTGCGAGTACCTCCCTTACTCATATAAACCTTAACAGCAGTTTTACGTCGTTCGCTATTTCGCTGGTAACTTTGTGCATTCCTTGAAGAATTGCAAGGTTTACAGTCGTATACGAGGCCATCTGTAGACGTGCTAGATAGGTAGAACTCGGTCACCTGCTTAGTAGTACCACAGGTAGCACATACTTTAACACCCTGGGGAGGGGGTGCTACCTTACCCCTCAACTGATGATATTTTTTTTGAGACTTCCGGCAGCAAACGACACACTCGCCTCGAAGACCATCCTTTTTTTGAGCATCTTGAATAAATTCAGACCTGTCCTTTTCCGCACCGCAACGAGTACATGTCTTCCGCTGAACAAAAACATGCACTACCCTCTTAACTACCCTACACGATTTACAACGACCGTTTTTCCCATCCTTCACATTAAGATTCACGTTAAACTCAATAAGAGGTTTTTCTTCACCACACGTACGACACACCTTAGACGTAATGCACTGAGTATCCACATAACGCATCGCAGCTAGGCTCAAGCACCCCTTACACAACCTAGAATACGTTGTATAGGGAACCCCTGTCACCTTATGGGTACGCTTCCGACGAAGAAATTCGGAAGAAGCCTTCTTCTTCCCGCATTTAGTACAAATTCTACTTTTCTTGTTAGTTTCCATACCCCCGAGTACATAGGAAGCATCCTGAAATGTCAAGCGCGGGGTGTCAATAAACAACCGGCTATGTTCGTGAACTGCATACATAGGCTTATGTGGAACTCCACAAGTTCCTGAATAGGTTTCCTGGTGGTGACGTGGCTAACAACATTCCGAAAGCCAAGTCAAGGCGAGCCTCGATACTAACGGTACCCGAATTTACAAAGTGCCTCTTAAAGTTCGGAATGGTACCTTCCAACTCCTGCTTCAGATTCTGGAGGTACGCAGCGAGCGGTTGCGCGTGTTGTAACACAAAACTTCGCCCGGAATCCGAAAAATTAGGTACATCCGTATCAATAGCAAACAGAAGCTGGCTCGTGATCGCCTGATACATTGCCGCCTTCAATAGGATAGTCGAGTAATCTTCTATGGGAAAATAATCCAATGAAGTCCAGCACGGATAAGGCTGGAAAGAATTAATGTAGTGGAGTCCCATCTTCAGGAAGATCCCCAGCATCCCATCAGTATAACCAATGAAACAGTACTTCTCGGGGAGATTGGGCTTAACTGTTTTATCCAGGAGAAGTCTCAGCGAAGGAAATAGCGTCAAGATCCGAGGAGATACTACTTCTGCGATCTGTGATCGGTACGCATCCTCTGACGTGGCATTCTGCCGGGAGTGCCAATTAAAAACAATTGTCCCCGTGTAGGCGGTCTCTAACGCGCCTGTTCCCCATTTTATGTAGTACTTACCTGTAGCAGCCTTCTTAATACGAGGCTCAGCAATCAGAGGAGGTGGCCAGAAGGATTCCGTGTAAATGACATGACCACCTGCGGTAGTCACCTGAAGTTCCAGCTCTCCATTAGGATCACCACCTGGTCCTGTAGTCTTGTCAATATCAATAACTGCACCGGTCTCATCCTGCAATTCGATATTCACTCGACGCAGAGAATCCTTACGAATCAACTCGATCATGTTCGCAACTGATGGAGCTTCAAGACCCGGCTGGATGATCATCCTAGTCTCCTAAGATGAGCGCGAACACATTCGCATCCTGTGCACCCGAAGTGATGGTCATCGCACTGATAGACGCCATGGTTTCCATCTTGAAACCACCCGCTGCCAGTGAGAAAATTTCCGCACCACCATTGAGAGTGTACGTGATCGCCTGATCGGTGCCTATGTACACAAACTTGCCATTCGAGATCGAACCGAAGTTAAGTACACGTATCGTAGTCGCCGGAATGTTTAACTCGAACTCAGCCTTCTCAGCATAAGTGACCTGAAGTCCTGCCGTCGCTGCTGCCGTCGCTGTAAGCGTGGGAGCACCGATGAGTACCTGGGTGTTCGACCCATTGGGGCTATTCGGGAATGTCAGTTTTCCTGAGATGTCTAGGGATGCCATGAATAATCTCCTTACCTCGTCTCGGCCAGACCATAGTTAAGTCCAACCGCCAATGCACCTGTCACAAGAACCCCGACACTGAACCACAGTGCAGGGGCACGATACCATTTCCGCAAAGACTGTATTTCGCCTCTGTAATATTCTTTCTGAGCTGCGGTGACCTTCAGCTGCTCATCAAAAGCAGTCTTCCATTTATCACCGATCTTCTCAGTTACTTTAATGTCTTTATGCAGGATGAGAATGTACTCTTCCTGCTTCCTCGATTTCAGCTCAAGGAGATCAATCTTGTTGTTAAGCAGCGAAAGCTTTCCTACGTCCTCCAGGAGCTTGTCTGCTTTCTCCATGGGGAACCAGATACCTTCCACACCCTCGTGCGTAAGCAGGGCACTGGAGGGTTCCTCTGCCATAGCCGGAAGAGGGATCAACACCAGAAAAAAAGCACATATGGTAAAAAAGAGTTTCACTAGTAACCTAACTTCTGAAATCTTTCGAGCTTCTCCTGAGCTGTCATACGTTTAACCTCACTATCCAAATCCCTGATCTCCGCATTAACACGCTCGATCTCCCGGTCAACAGCACCTATCTCCTTGGCAACATCGCCTTCTCTCTCACGTATGAGATCGCGCTGACCTTCCAACCGAGCCACTTCTCTCTCAGCTTTCAAAACCTTGATCTTGTGCTCGTTGATCTTGGCCTTTTTCGTATGTCTCCGATAACGAACACCAAAGACTACAGCCGCCAGGATTGCAAGCGCACCGGCAACCCATTTCCAGTTTCTCGTCAGCCACTGCCATATCTTCTTCAAACGACTCATCGTCTTAGATGTCTTTCATCCGTGCGATAAACTCCAGATTCTCATAAGCTTCTTCGGTAGACATGGCTTTCAGTAATGCTTCGATAAAGATGTCATCACCTAACGCCTCTCGGCACCTATCGGCCAGGTCCCATACCTCTGTATCCACTGTAGCTACCTTCGAAGCTATCCGCTGCATACCCTTATTAGAAATACCCTTGAGTTCCATTCTAAACGCTCCTATCTTATTATTTCACCCGACTACTAATAGTAATAAGGGTTACGTCCTGACTGTGCTTCCGGTTCAGCGGGCTGATCAAGATAATCAAAAACGCCGCCCTTCCACGGCTGTTGTTTCTTCTTCTTGAAGGGATTCATCTGCTTGATCTTATCCATCACACCACCACCACCCGTATCATCACCGTAACCAGCGTAACCCTCCTCTGGTCCGGAATCAAACACAACGCTAGGCCGCTCACCCACCGCAGGCTCACGGACAGTAGGCTCCTGGGTAGCAGGTGCCTGGGTAGCAGGTGCCTGGGTAGCAGGCTGTTGACTCATATTCTGCATTTCGGTAGTCAGCTTCTCCAGCGAACTTTGCTGCTGATATATGTCGGCGGCATACTCCGTCAGATGATCCCTGTAGTCCTCCACAGTCACATCCAACTGATCGACTCGCTGCACCAGCGTAGCATTCGTCTCCACCTGGATACCGAGCTGCTCCTCCAGGTGAACCACGCGACTCTCTAGCTCTGCCACCAGATCCAACATAGTATCATCTGTACCAAACGTAGCAAACTCATCCTGTCCCTGAAGAGCTGTATCAACCGGAGTGGTTTGATCCTGGGCCTGAGCTATACGTCGTAGTGCATTATCATTAATTCCTAAAAGCATCCTCACATCACCTTTCAGTACACAACCGGCAACCTCTTCAGCATAGCATCGCATAGTGGCTGTGCATTTCTATTCAAAATGGCAAGAACGCGCTCACACTCTTCTTCGTTACCTCCAGCAAAACCATAAGCATCCAGAAGCGCAGCTGAGCAAATATCAGCCATCTCAAAAAAAGACCACATCTTCCTCAAGATGCGCAGGCAGGGGACCCTCTTGAGCCGTCCTTGAAGCTATACGAGCCAACCCGTTACTATCGATTCCGCGTTTCATGCTACTCCTCTGAATTTCCCGACTTCTCCAGCAACTTGGCCTTCGAAGCGAATGTTCGAGTAACAACCTTAAAGATGAGAGCAGAGACCGTCCCCAGCGCACCGCCTATGAGCAACTTCTCCCTGATGGACTCCACGGGAAGCAGAAGGCCACCAACCAATCCCAGTACAATAGGTATGAACGGGAGGATACGCATCCCTACATGATTCAGTTTAAAGAAATTCTTGAAGCCCTTCTTAAGAGACTGCACGATGCCCGCCACGATCATAGGCAATGCAATATAAGGACCGTACTGCTGAATGAGTTCTATAAAAAATTCCATAACGTACCCTTATATCGCCTCTCCAACTGCCTCGGAGAGGAAGATAACACGACAGCCCAGAGTGCCTGCCGTAGTGTTGTAAAGATGAAGTGCACGAGCAGCGCCTGCATTCTCGCGAACACGCCAACCGTCGCGGTATCTGTCAGAATTGAGAAGATTCACGTCGTTGTATAGTGCCACCGGGAGAGACAGTGCGCCTGCTGCCAGAGTCCCTGAACCCTGAGAGATGCCACCCTGGTAGGGATCCACGGCAGGAGCAGGAGCAGCATAAACCCTTGCAGGCTTATCGTACCCTCCCCCGTAGTAAACCTCCCACGCAACGTTGACGCCACCTGCGGGTATGCTCGGCCCATCATAAAGAGGGACAAGGGAGATGGACATGTTTTTTAAAGGTTCACTGCTAGGTGCATCCGCGATGCGAATCTCTTCCCCTGCGGCCAACGTAATATCGACTTTCCGTTCTCTCATCCTCGCCATTAAATCACCTCATAATGAATGGACTTGTCCTGTTGACTATACAGTAGCACAACTCCATGTAGGGATTCTAAAATAAAGAAAAATACTAAGACTTAAGAACGACGCTCCAGCTCACCTGTAGCCCACTTCTTGACACTGGCGTAATAACCGCGTCCCAGAAGGAACTCAAGATCACCTCGGGTAAGGCCCTTATCATAAGTATTAAGCTCTTTGATCTCTTCCAGCATTGCACCGGCCTTCATTCGATCTTTCTCCGCAACGTCATCACCTACGTTGGCACACAACCCGGTGACACGAGGAGAAACCTTATCCTGGGGATCAGGTGGCTCGTCTGCACGAGTCTCCGCTTCCTGATCAAGTGTCTTACGTGAATCAGCCACGGGTTTCGTAAACGCTCTCTTGTTCTGCAGATCGGACTGGTACTGATGTGCATTGTCCATCGCTTCTTCCAGTGTGATGCCGTTACTGTCTGCCAGTTTCTGGTAATGCTCAATATACTGCTCTTCGGAAAGGAGGACCAGTACAGGAGGTCGTCGATTGACCAGCTTCCTGAGATCAAGAGACTCCTTGATCATCTTGAATGACACAAGCTGCGTCAGATTCAACGGCTTCTTGCCACGAGGAATAAGGACAGACTCACTGCGACCTTCTGCCTCGAACTGCATGGATACCTGGGTATTGCTGCGATTTTGCACAAACACGTCGCGCTCTTTCCGGAAATACTCGGTAAAATTAGTGATGATATTTTGATTTGACATTTGGACCTCCCTGGGATCTCTCGCCAGTTTTACAATGAAAGGTTCCCGTGAGAATACCACGGCCTTTCCAGTTTTTACAAGTTTCCTAGCCCTGGCGGGATGCGTATACGACAGAATCTCATCGTGTGTACCCAAAACGGGAACTCTTGAGCCTGTTGTACGTGGCATTCATGATCCTTGGTGTGCCAGGGTATTACCCAACCTCCCGTCGAAACGGGGTTAAAAAGCCAGGATTAGAGGCGCAGGAGAAGAAAAAAACCTACGCCCCTAACCAAGGCTACCGCTTACTACTTCAGACCCTTAGCGCAGGAACGTGCATTCGCGATACCGAAGCCTACCATCTCGATGAAGGCCCAGCCTTTGACTGTTTCCTGGTGGCTGTACTTGTTGTACGGCTCAGAGAACAGCTCGATACGAACGCCCATTTCACCCATATAGTCCGCACCGGTGGTGGCGTAGAAGGTTCCCGGAGGAATCACTTCTTCAACACCTGTACCGGCAGCGGTCAGGATCTGTGCGTTAAGAACGTTGCCGATGTAACCAGCGAGAATCAGCTCACGCTCGGTTACAGGATCAACAGCAGAAGACATCGTTTTCACGATGTCAGACAACTCTGCACGAGAGATGAGGAAGTTCTCCACCATCAATCTGTGTCGTTCAACCTGGAATCGAACATCCTCAAATGCACCGATACCGAGTGTTGCGAACGTGGTCACGGCATTGTCAGTCTGCGCAGCTTCGTCGATCAAGCTGACAGCAGCTTTATCTTCCTGAAGCTCGATTTCCTGACGTGCAGTGTCCTGGGCGCGATCAAGAACATCAAAGTTCATTTGATAAATGTCCATGATGTCAATAGACGGGAAGGACGTTACCTTCCACTCAGGAGGAGTGATCCACTTGGTTTTGATGCGCGACTCAGGGGACTGACCATCCTGCCCAACAACCCATGCAGTAGAACGGATGTCTACCGGAATACGGAACAGCTCGGCCTGAGCCAGCTTACGTACACGATAGATCTTCCTCGCGAAGCCTTCGTAGTCCAGGATTGCCTTGATGGGAAGAGCAAGCTCCTCACCAACAACGTGGAAACCTTGACCCGTAGGATCGGTCATAGCTGCTGCAAGAATGTCACGACGGGCTTCCTTAGAAACCTTGGCCTCGGCATCCGGGCGATAGAAAGAGAGCGACTGAGCATTTTTCTTAGTCACTTCATTCATCAGCTCATGGATCTGTGTCAGCGCTTCTCTCTTATCGTAGGCGTTAATCTCGCCACGATCATCGAACATACGACGATTAGTGCTACCAGCACTTGCTCTGCGTGAAGCAGGGCTGTCGTAACGCTGAGGATTGAAAGTACCGCCACCATCGAAAAGACTCTCATCCCGCTTACTGGCAAAACGAGTGCGCTCGCGAGCAGCCATTCCACGACGAGGAGCTGAACTCTCTTGCGTAGATGCGGCCCTTCGGCGAGGAGCAGCTTTTCTTTGGGGTGCAGACGCCCTGCGTGCAGACTGAGCTGAAACGGGGCGACGATTCTGACTGATGCGTTTGTACGGATTAGACATTTCTACGCTCCTTTCTTAACTAGTCATGCCACCAGCGTACTGAACTCCCAAGAAGGGATCGTCCGCTGTGGGAACCTGGAAGACACGACCGATGTAAGGACCAGCACCACCCTTAGTCACGAGACCCTGCATGCTGGCAGCAGATGTGCCTGCATTCAAGGAATCATTGACCGCGTAGGTCTGACCTGAATCATACTGAGTCGTGAAGATCAGAGACCAGTCGTTGATGACTGTGATCTTGTTGTCCTGGATGTCTACATCGTTCAGGAAATTCCAGAAGTTGCGTCCCTCGAACTTCAGTTCCTGCTCAGTGACCTGATACTGGTAGTTAATACCAACAGTCTGACCACTGACAATCGTCGATGCTGCATCCCTTACCAACGTACCGTTGACGTAGTTGATGGCGTAGTCATTACCTGCGCCCTCTGTGTACGTTGCACCGGTGGTCAGGTTGTACACCCGAGCACCATCTGTTGCACCGGGTACCCACAGATTCGCATGGGCCAAGTTGGAAGGAACAACACCCGTAAGGGTAACTTGCTCACCAACGACCGATGCGAACAGGGTACTGGCTTTTGTATACTTCGCAAAACCAAAGGGATTCGTTGCGCCACCGTTACCACAAATTTCAACTTCCTGGCTTGCGTTCAGTTGAACAAGCATACCAGCGCGAAATGTTGTAGAAGCGTTAGCTACAAACGTACCCAGGTTACGAGTATACTGGGAGCGCATCAGGTCGAGGCCGATTGCTCGACTCGAAACCCTGAAGGCTTCCATCTGAGGGGAAAATGTCATTCTATGACTCCTCTTCTCGCTTCCGTCTCGTTAACGCGGTAGGCCCTCGATACGATTAAGCCTACGGCCTATTCGAGTGCTTCCACCAATCGCGCCACGGAGATCGGGTTCTTGTGTTAAATGTATAGGGTTGGTTGCCGGAACCCCGTTGCTATTCTCAATATTTCCTGAAGCTGCTTCACGCCTTACACGGGAAGAGCGACTTCGAGGCGAATCTCCAGTTGAAGCAGTAACTCCAGTGCTCACTGCTACAGGTGCCAAATTACGCAAATCAGACTCTACATCAGCCAGGTAAGCTGGATCCTTTTCCATCAAATCAGCAGCCTTGTTGAGCAGTGCCTTGATATAAAGATCGTCGCCTTCTGCAACGATTAACTCAGTCAACTCAACTGCTGCACTCACATCCATTCCACTGTAAACATCCCCATTACCAAACTCAATGTCACCAGCCTGCGATGCCAGAACATCAACTGCTGCGACCTTGTAAGGGTGCTCTTCGTGATTAAGTTTCATCCGGGTAGACGCAATCCTTACCGCCTGAGTTAACTTCCGGACAAAAGCCTCTTTCGCTTCCGCAACACGCTTCGCAGATCTCTTCTCATATAACTTCGAGAAATTACGCTGTGCGCTGCGAATAACATCATCTCCACCGGAAAGAGTGTCACCAGAAGTGCCTGAGTGTTGCTCCTGTGAATTGGTCTCTGCACCGTCCAGCGAATCCATTGTAGGCTTCGAAGGCTTCATCTCACTATCTGACACAGTAGCCTCTGCATCATCCAGGATGTCCTTAGCCGTTCGACGCTCACGCATCAAACGAGCCTGTCTCAATATGTTTTGACGACGAGCAGTCATCGCAGTAACAGTCGGAGGCTTCTCGCGTGTATCTACATCGTTATCAGAGAGGACTGAATCCTTATCATCAGTTTTATCGTCGCGTGTATCACCCTCCGCGTCAGAAGTAATCCCCTCATTCTTCGGGGGTACTTCCTCTACGTTGTCAAGCTCGATGTCATCATCGACACCTGCGGTGATCAGCAGCTTGGCATTTGCGAATGCAGCAGCTCTCGCAAAACCATCTTCGACAGCCAAACCATACAACCGATTTGCGAGCCGACGAAGAGCACTGCGATCCTGCCTGATTGCAATACTAGGAACTGCATGGAAAACAGCGCCGTGATCTTTATGGTGTACTACTAAGGTATTACCATTCGTGATGGTAACTCCTACTTTCTGAGAACGAGCCAATGCAGTCATGTCATCACCTGAAGGGGTAGCAACCTCGTCACCCTCTGTGTCCTCTACGCCCATCTCCTCGGCAGTAACGTCCTGCCCGTCATCCTTAGCCGCCTGCTGCAACTCAGAAATACCACCGTGCTCCTGTGCTTGTGCACGGATGATAAGTGCCTCGCGTGCGTCGTCCTTCTCGTCCTTTTTATCGTCCTTCTTATCGTCGTCCTTGTCCTTTTTGTCAGGACTATCGTCTTTCTTGTCATCCTTCTTAGGAGGACTATCATCCTTCTCCGAAGGAACGTCAGGTTTCTCCTCGTCAAAGTCGGAGGG
>Ga0164311_10000457_pt1 | contig 17804 bp, 17 predicted proteins | sample GuaBasSedimGuay2_FD_121796 | JGI IMG/M metagenome (GOLD analysis project Ga0164311, IMG submission 121796) | Subseafloor sediment microbial communities from Guaymas Basin, Gulf of California, Mexico - Guay2, Core 4569-9, 9-12 cm | ecosystem: Environmental > Aquatic > Marine > Hydrothermal vents... | reverse complement strand
TTGTAAGAAATGCCGGGTTTGTTTAGGTAAACTTCCACAGCCAGAGAATCCATTGGATTGTAACATGCACTGACCAGAGGTGCAACTAATAAAAGCAATGCTAAAACAATCGCTCGCTTCATAACACCACCCACTAAATAATTCCAACTTATAATATATACCCCTATCGAAAGGTTCAAAGTGAGTTGAAGCTATCCTCCCGCTGCAACAGGCATTATTACAATCTTATCCATGTCCTTGAGTTTAGCTTTAACTCCGCCAAGAAACTCCACTGAACGGCCGTTTATTAAAATAACAATATTCTGCTTATCCCACTCTATTTTAATCCTCCTTTTGAGCTCTAGCTTTTTTAAAAGATCCTCTAACGTAGAGTTTTCCTCCAGAAAAATCCAGAATTCTGGTCTGTCTATACCCTCCGCTACTTGAGCTATCAACTTAACAAATACCTTCATTCTACCACCCAAAAATTAAAAGAGGATTAGAGCTTTTCTGCAACTTCATCCAGTTCTAACTCTCTGAGCTTCTCCTTTGTGGGAACACCGTTTTCATCCCATCCTCTGACTTTGTAATAGTCCTTAAGAAGAATCTCCTCTTCAAAGATCTGACCTTTTGAAGGCTCCCTCAATACAGGCTCTTTTACAATCCTCTCTGGCATTTTGTCGTACTTACCATCAATACCCTCTCTCAGGTTTATGGCCCTTTCAAGGTTAAATATCCTCTCCCCAACGAGCCAGAGGTACTTCGGATCCTTGAATTCATCTATTCCAGTAGCTGCATAGAGCATCTTTGCATACATGTCAATGGTTATCATTTCCATGTTGAAGGGGAATATACAGAATATAGCAGTCTCTGCAACCGCCGTTTCATCTTGGACATACTTCGTTATCTCACCTTTACCTTCAGTAGAGAATGGATCCACTTTCTTTGGAATGCCCATTATTTCAAACTTGTTCCATCCTATACAGTGGCTTGCACCTATTGGGGATGTAGCAAAGCTCAAACCATGGGCTTTTGCAGATCTTGGATCATATGCAGGGAATTCAAGGCCTTTAACATGGATGGCGTACTTCTCGGCACCTCTACCAATTTTCTCGGCAGTCTTTCTTGTTCCTTCTGCGAGTAAATCGCCTATACCTATTCTCAGAGCAATTCTCTTTACAAGTTCAGGAATAATATCCGGATCTCCCCATCTAAGTTCAAGGCCGTCAGTTTCGCTCTTTCCAATAATTCCCTTTTCATAAAGTTCAATTGCAAATCCTATTACAACGCCTGTAGAAATTGTGTCGAGACCATAAGAGTCGCAAAGCATGTTGGCATAGATTATTGTCTCTACATTTATATTGCCTAGGTTTCCTCCAAATGACCAGTGGGTCTCATATTCTGGAAAGTCCCATACTGTACCTGCATATGGCCCCTTGGTGACTTTAAACACTTTCCCACATCTGATCATGCAGCCCCAGCACCCGCTGTGCTTTACCACGTACTTAGATAGCACTTCTGCTTGAAATCTCTCTGCACCCTCCAGTTCTTTCTGCTTGAAATTATATGTGGGAAAATGGCCAAGAGTATAGAAGGGATACACTGCAAAGTTTGTTCCAAGATTATGGAACCCTTCGAATGCGGGATTATTCTTATATGACTCCACCTGCTCTTTAAATGCCTCATTAAAGGCTTTTTCGTCATAAATCTCTGGTCTTTTGCTTCCCTTCACTACAATGGCCTTGAGATTCTTCGATCCCATTACAGCACCGCCACCGCCTCTAGCGGCGGTTCTAAAGCCAACATCTGTCACAATTGCTGAGAATTTTACTAGGTTTTCTCCCGCAGGTCCTATCATGACCATATGAGCATTTTTGTCTGTCTCTTCCTTAAGAAACTCTCTGGTGGCTAAAGTGTTCATTCCCCATATTCTCTCTGCGTCTCTAAATTCCACGTTCTCATCATTTATGTAAACATAGGTGGGTTTCTCAGCCTTTCCCTCAACTATTATTGCATCATAGCCTGCAAACTTAAGTTCTGCACCAAAGAAACCTCCCCCTACACTTCTAAAGTATGTCCCTGTAAGTGGAGATTTAAATTGAGCCATCCATCTTGATGCAGATTGAATTTTTGTACCGGTTAACGGACCTATAGTGAAAATCAGTTTATTCTCTGGGCTCAGAGGGCAGATTCCCGGCCTTAGTTCGTCCCACAAAATCTTGGCTCCAATTCCTCTTCCGCCTATAAATTTTTTGACGAGTTCCTCTTTTAATGGTTCCACAATTGCCTTTCTATTTGTCAAATCTATTCTTAACATTTTCCCCATGTATCCATACATAAAGACCACTCATAGTAGAATTTAATTGGACATATATAAATTTATCGATGAAAATAGGAAATATTTCCACAATGTACTCCTTTCTGGGAAATTTCATCTAATAGCTAAGTCAAGAGCTGAGCATTCTCTCTATCATTCGATTCCATAACCCACTTATCCAGCACCCTTTAGGTGAAAGCTCCTCCCTTAGGAGGTATGGGGAGGCGTAAGAAAGATGTATTTCCTAAATGATGAGAAAAGGTGTTTGAAAAATTTGAAACAATGTTATGGGAGTAGTATATCACCCATCACGCAAACCTAATCCCTGCAAGAATTTAAATTCGCATAGTTTGGACCACAATGATTAGAAACCAGTGGATTGTTTGGGATTTTTATTCTGTTGTTTTAACTTCCAAGTAATATTTTATTGCTTATTCTAGCAATTTTACAATAGCAAAATTTATATCTGATAAGCATTTAAATTATTTAAAGAATTTGTATTACACATGTCTTTAGGTTAGTGTAAAAATTAAGCATGGAGTTGGATGAGGTGATATAAGTGGAAACTGAAGAAACTTCGGTGGTATGGATACAAGGACAAGGATGCAGTGGTTGTTCTATTTCTTTTTTACTTGGTGAACATCCAGATATTCTCGAGTTGGTAACAGGAGAATTTCCACCAATAAAAGTTAAAGTACACTATCACCCGACAATAATGACAGAATGGGGAGATACTGCGTTTAAAAAATTAGAAAAACTGCCGGAGCCTTTTGTTCTTGTTATAGAAGGTTCAATACCTACAAAAGACAATGGCACTTACTGCTTAGTTGGAGAAAAAAATGGTGATCCTGTAACTTTTCTGGAAGTGGTTAAAGAGCTCGCCAATAAAGCCAGTGCAGTTGTAGCAGTAGGAACATGTGCAACGTTTGGAGGGATCCCTGCAGGAAAGCCAAACCCCACTGGTGCTAAAGGTGTGAGTGAAGTGCTGGGGAAAGAATATAAGTCGTTACTTGGTCTTCCAGTAGTGAATGTACCAGGCTGTCCTCCTCACCCTGACTGGGTTAGTGGTACACTTGTTCATTTAATTCTTGCTGTAAAAGGGATTCTACCCTTGCCACAACTCGATGAATACCAACGACCTTTGGAGTTCTTCGGTAAAAGTGTCCACGAAAACTGTCCACTAGCAGGGTTCTTTACTGAAGGAACATTTGCTAAGAAGTTTGGAGAGGAGGGATGCACACTTCTGTTAGGATGTAAGGGACCGGTAACTAGGGGAGATTGCCCAGCAAGGAAATGGAATGGAAAGGTCAATGCATGTACAATTTCCGGATCAGTTTGTATAGGATGTACAGACCCTGAATTTCCTGATGCAATGTCCCCGCTAATATACTATCCGGCAAAACCAATTCCAGAGTTTATACCACCTTCAACAATGGCAATACTACTGTATGGTTATGGACTTAAGGGAGAGCTAGAAAAACGTATAAAGGAGTGGATGAAGCTTGCCAGAGGTAGTTATTGACCCTTTGACAAGAATAGAAGGCCACTTGGCGATTAGAATTGAACTTAACGAATCAAAAACAAAGATTACTAATGCATGGTGTCATGCTACAATGTTTAGAGGATTTGAAGCAATATTATGCGGAAGAGATCCCATTGATGCTCAATTCCTTTCTACGAGGATATGTGGAGTCTGTAGCATAGACCATGGAATAGCCGCAAGTAGATGTCTAGAGGATGCTTTCGGTATTAATCCCACTCCACTTGGCATAATTCTAAGAAATTTATTGCAGTACTCCAATTGGCTATATGACCACATACTTCATTGTTTTATCCTTGCTGGTCCAGATTATGGGCCTCCATTTGGGAAGATGGAAGAATTCGTTCCTTTTAGTGGAGAAGGTTATCTTCAAGCCCTTAAAATGTTAAAAATAGCAGCTGAAGCTTCTGCTTTATTTGCTGGAAAATTGCCTCATGGAGCAGCTATCATACCAACGGGAGTGACAGTTTCTTTAAACACAAAATCTATAGCAGAATACATATATAGAATTAAAAAACTAAAGAGTTGGATAGATGAATACATGATTCCATTATTCGATAAATTCTACGAAATGTACAAAGGAGAGCTTGAGGAAGTTGGAAAACGAGAAGCAAACCTAATAGCTTATGGAACGTTTGAAGATCTTTCTCTCGATCCCAAAAAAAGAGCATTTAAACCAGGGGTTATTGTTGATGGTAAACTTGTTACCAATGATCTATATGGGGAAATAGAACCTCACATAGTTGAACATGTTTCACACTCTTGGTATACAGATGATTCAGGAGGTAAACCCTCTGAAGAAAAACCTCCCACTCCTATGTTCACGGGTTTTGAGAAAAACAAAAAGTACTCCTATTCCAAAGCACCCAGGTGGAAAAATTACGTAATGGAAACTGGTCCTCTTGCCAGAATGTGGTCAACAGCTCTTCAAAGTGGTGGCAGAGTTGTTACCGATGCTGGAGAATGGAAACCACCAGAGAATCCAGATACTGTGGAAAGAATTTATGCTAGAGCTTATGAAACTGCATATGTTGCAACAAAGATTATGGAAGAGGCAAACAAACTATTAGAATTAATTAACAAAGGAGAAGAAAATGTATGTGGAACTTGGAAAACACCTTCTGAGAGCCAAGGTAAAGGGTTAGTTGAAGCTGCTAGAGGAGCATTAGGGCATTGGATTACAATTAAAGATGGACGTATAGAGAGATATCAAGTTATTACACCCACTACCTGGAATGCATCCCCTAGAGACTCAAACGGAAGGAGAGGGGCTATTGAAGAAGCATTGACTGAAAGTTTATGTGAAGAGAACCCTGAATTGACAGTTGTTCGAATAGTTCGTGCATTTGATCCTTGTCTAGCATGCACTGTACATGCTTACAGAGCTGATGGCAAAAAGAAGTTGTTTGATGTTAGAGTATATTAAAGAATTTTCAAGTAGGTGGGAAAAGTGGGAGAGGATGAAAAATTTGGGATTGTCTTTGAAGTGGACTTATCTACTGAAAAAATCAAGCGATATAGGGTGGAGGATAAAGAGCTCAAACGCTTTATAGGTGGAGAAGGAATAGCAGCATATTTCTATTGGAAAAATGTACCACCACATATAGCTCCTTTTGACGAAGAGAATTGTTTAATTTTTGCAACTGGCCCTTTGACTGGTACTGACATACCTGGGGCTGGCAGAGCTGTTGTGGCCGGAAAGAGTCCCCAATCTTATCCTGAGGGATATACCATTAGTAGTTTTGGTGGTGAATGGGGAGCAGAACTAAGGTATGCCGGGTGTGATGTGCTATTAATTCGAGGTAGAGCGGAGAAGCCAGTGTACTTGTGGATAAAAAATAGCGAAGTAGAAATAAGAAACGCAGAACATTTATGGGGAAAAGATACGTTTGAAACTCGAAGAAAAATAAAGGACGAATTAAATGATGAAGAAGTAAAGATAATATCCATAGGAAAAGCCGGAGAAAACAAAGTAAGATTTGCCTCAATTATTCATAGATCTGGGCATGCTGCAGGCCAAGGAGGCTTTGGTGCTGTAATGGGTTCCAAGAATCTGAAAGCAGTGGCTGTGAGGGGAACAAGACGTGGTATACAAGTTGCAGATCCCGAAAAAACACTTCAATTAGTGGAGCATGTAAAGAAATTGGCAACACTCCAAGGAATCTCAAAGGAGACTTCCCCACTATATGAAGGGTTCTCAAAAGTAGGTTCTCCTGTTGTAGAAGCTCTAGTGCCATTTATACAAAAATACAAGATAAGAAATACTGGATGCATGGGATGTCCCAAGCCTTGTCATGTATTCCTCGATATCCCAAACATAGGAGCTGGGGAAATTACATGCGTCCAGTGGTTCTATGGCTGGCTTCAGCTGGGAGTGACTGGGGAAGTTGATGAGGCATCATTTTTAGCAAAAACTCTTGCAGATAAGCATGGAATAAATGTCTATGAACTTTTGCAAATGATACCTTTTCTCTTAGTAGCTGTAGAAAAGAACCTCATATCCGAGAAAGACCTTGGAATACCAGCATCTAAGTTCCCTTCGAAAGAGTTTATAGAGCCACTTATTTCGAAAATCGCAAACAGAGAAGGCCTAGGCGATGCTCTAGCCGAAGGAACATGGAGATTTGCTGAAAAAATTGGAAAATTAAACGAGTACTTGTCGCTGAGTGAGATCCACGATGATATCGCACTTAAGTTCGGTCCTATAGCAGGTTACATGGGATACAGTAGCAATGGACATGGTTATTGTGCTCACTACGATCCCAGAGATTTCTCTGTAGCAGCACTCCTATGGGCAACTAACCATAGAGATCCTTGGAGCTACAGTCACGAGTACATTGCCATAGTCGAGTGGAGCGGTTTGGATTTTGAAGAACAACAAAAAGTTGGCAAAGTGGCATATGGTTCTGAAAACTCAATACATCCTATGGGGGCTCCGAACTATACCGAAGACGAAGCAAGAGCAGCAATAATAATCCAAAATCGCTCTGTCTTAAAGAATTCATTAATTCTCTGCGATTGGATATATCCACTCCTAACGACACCAGCTTCCCCCGATTATATTGGAGATCCAACTCTCTTTAGCAAAATGTACTCAGCAGTTACTGGGGAAGAGGTAACTGAAGAGTACCTCCTGAGTGTTGGTGAGAGGATCTTCAACTTAGAAAGAGCAATATTGGTAAGGGAAGGAAGAAGGAGAGAAGGAGACTCTCTTCCAGAATATCTGTTTAACTATCCTCACTACTGGACACAAAGTCCGCCCCTTAACAAGGAAAAATGGGAGAAATTCAAAGATCTCTATTATGTTTTGAGGGGCTGGGATCCCCAAACAGGCATTCCTACAAAAGAAAAACTGACTGAGTTAGGGTTAAATGACATTGCTGAAGAACTCAAGAAATACACATAGGGGGAAGAAAGATGAAAGTAATAATTTTTGAACCCGAAAAATGTTCTGGATGCAGAACATGTGAATTGGTATGCTCTGTCAAGCATACGAACTATGCTGATCCAATGAGATCCTTGATACGAATATTGAAAAGAGAGGAGTATATTTTTATTCCTATAAGATGTCGGCAATGTGAAGAACCTTGGTGTGAAATAGTCTGTCCGGTAGGGGCAATTAGTAAGGACAAGGAATTGGGAACTGTAACTGTTGACTACGATAAGTGCAGAGGATGCAGACTATGTACAGAGATTTGCCCATTTGGTGGCGCACAATGGAAAGTCAAAGACAGACAGGTCATGATGTGTGATTTATGTAAAGGAGATCCTGCTTGTGTAAAGTGCTGCCCTACAGAAGCCCTGCAATACGTGGAAGAGGACGAAATACCTCCAGCGAAAAGAGAAAAGTTATTTGCGATCTATGCTGGTTTAATGGAAACATATAAAGGAGTAGTTAGGTAAGGAGTATTTTTAATTTTGTCTAAAAGGGGGTGTTCAAAGTGGCGGAAATGTATTATTGGCCGGGTGGAACTTGGGTAAAAGTGGAAGGAGGAAAAGCTAAAGTAGGAGTTACCGAAGCCCTACTCAAAAAAATTCCCGGGGGGAAAATTTCAAGCATTAGATTTACTCCACCAGGGACTAGGGTAAAACAAGGAGAAAAACTAGCAGTGATAATGGCAGGAAAGACGTCAATTGTTGTTGAGTCTCCTATTACAGGAGTTATAGAAGAAGTAAATCAAAACCTCAGAGGTCCTAATGTTACCTTAATTTTAAAGGATCCGTATGGAGAAGGAAGCATCGCCATTATAAAACCCGAAAAACTCGAAGAAGACCTTAAAAATCTAGAAAAGAAAGAATGAACTACAATCCTATCTTTCTTTTTTAATTGTTATTTTGGGTTAGGTATTTAATTCTGGCAATAAGGGTGTTGAAAAATAAAGCGATTGAGAATGGTGAGGAATAAATGGCAACTCATGAAATTGTAATAATTGGAATTGGAAACATACTTAGATCTGATGATGGATTAGGCTTTCACATTATCAAAGAACTTCAAAAATATAATCTCCCTCCAGATGTGAAGTTAGTGGAGAGAGATGTGCTTGATTTCCAAATTTTAAGTGTTATGGAAAATGCCAGGAAAGTTATTTTCGTAGATGCTATCCAAAATAAAGGAAAACCAGGAAAAATTTATTATCTTGACCTTACTCAGGTCAATATGGAGAGTGCAAAGGATCTTAGGATACCTAATATTCATAATCTGGAATTGGAGAAGTTTTTGCTGTTTTGCAAAATTATGGGGGTTTCCCCTCCAAAGATTCTCCTCATTGGATGTGAACCAAAAAACCTTGAGATGGGACTAGAGCTTTCCAAGGAAGTTAGGGAAGCTATCCCAAAAATAATCAACTTAATTCTTAAAGAGCTAGAAGGTTGATTCCATTAATGCCAAATCTTTTTTAGTTTGAGTAATGCTTAAAAGCAATTTAAGCTAATTGTTTACGTTATGACATATATGTGGAGATCTTTAGGGGTATACAAAGCAACAGCAGCAGAAATACATGCCTCTCAGGAAGTGATCACACAAGCAGTAGGGAGTGGGATAGTTCCTCCTACGATTAGGATAGTAGTCTATGATCCCCCTGCAGTCACTATAGGATACCACCAAAATCTAGAGAGCAGTGTAAATATTGATGCTTTAAAAAGAAAGGGATACGAAGTCATGCGTAGAGCTACTGGAGGAGGGGCAGTGTTGATGAAAGGCCCCGATGGTCCAGAAGATGCTCCAGGTTGGGAAATTTACGTTCCTGAAACTTTCCCTAACCTTCCTTATGATCTAAAGGAAAATTATAAGTATCTTTCTAGACCAGTAGTGGAAGTTTATAGGACCTTAGGTGTTAATGCAAAATTTAGGGGCAAAAACGATATAGAGGTAAATGGGAAAAAAATAGCTGGAGTCGGGCAATTCAGAAGTTCTGGAGGGATCTTGCATACTGGGACATTCCTGTTTGATTTTGATGTAAAAGAAATGTTGGAAGTAATTAAACATCCAATTGAAAAAATAAGTGATAAGATGATAAAGAGTTTCGAAGAAAGAGTAACAACTGTTAAGAAAGAAACTGGCAAAAAACCAACTATCGAAGAAGTTATGGAAGTGTTTAAGCAAGCTGTAGAAAAATCATTTGGAGTAAAAGTTTATGATGGAGAGTTAACACAAGAAGAAAAAGAAGCCATTAAAAAACTTCTAAAAAAATACCGATCTCAGAGCTGGTTATACGAAGTCAGACCCTCTATTGAATATACCAAGTCTATTATCAAGAAAACCCCCGGAGGATTAATTGAAGTTCGAGCAAAAATAACGGAAAATGTAATTGAAAATATTTTGATAACAGGAGACTTTTTTGTATATCCGCATACTATAATTTACGACATCGAGGGATCCTTAAGGTGGATTCCTGTCCCAGTTAGTGACTTAGAAGATAAGATTCTTAAACTCTTAAAAGAAAAAGAAGCCCGAATAATAGGCATGAACATCGAGCAATTTGCGAAGTTACTTGCAGAGATGATCAACAGCTTAGGGATGTGAGTTTTTCATTTTGGTGATATAGTTTTAGTTGTCTAACTATACCCAAAGAGTACTTAGAAGTCTTTTAGGTTAAGTTGTTCCTTGGCTTTTTGGTAGATATAATTGTATATAAACTTCAAAGGTTTGCCACTCCTTTCAGCAATAGACCTACATGACTCATACTCAGGAGCAACATTTACAATCCTCGAACAATATCTGGCTATTTTTACTTTCGCTTTTCCATACTCTGTTTCAATTTCCTTTATCTCTCTTTCAGCTTCGATTCTTTCTGGATAGTAAACTCTAATGCCGAGGCTCGTGGTTTCACTCAAGAGTGTTTTAATAATCTCATCCTTCTTCTCAATTGGACAAACAACACTGACCCTAACTCCTGGTCTATTCTTCTTCATAAAAATTGGCATATACCCAACATCCAAAGCTCCCCTTTCAAACAGCTTATCCATAAGATATCCATAAAATTCAGGGTTCATGTTATCAATGTTGGTCTCCAAAACAATGATCTTTTTAGGCTTCTCATCGTTAGAGTGTCCTAAAAAGCCCCTAAGAACGTTTGGGATCTCCAAGTCTCTCTCTCCAGCTCCATAACCGACTTTTTCAACTGTGAAACTGATGGGAGCAAATTCATCCACTAGTTCTTTTAAGATTGCAGCTCCAGTGGGGGTTACCAATTCAGCCTGTATGCTTGGATCAAAGCGAATTGGGACACCACGGAGTATTTCCGCAGTTGCTGGAGCTGGAACTGGATACCGACCATGTTTTATTGTCACAAACCCACTGCCGACATTAACTGGGTTGGAGTAGATTTTTTCAATATCTAGTAATTGGATACCTATTGCCGCTGTTGCGAGTTCTAAAATTGCGTCTGTCGCACCAACTTCATGAAAGTGAAGTTTTTCTTTTGGAATTCCATGGATCCTGCTTTCTGCTTCTGCAATTGAGTTGAACATCCTTCTGACTTTCTCCATGATTGGTTCATCGAGTTTCTCTAAGGTTTTATAGATCTCTGCGAGGTGTACTCCGTGATGTTTATGATGTGTTAAGTGGTCTTCGTGATGCTCTTTTTTGGGAATTTTAAATTGGGCCTTTGTTGCTATTATGCCATTTTTGTTGACTTTTTTCACTTCGAGTTCGTACTCGAGTTCTAGCTTGTCTAAGTGTTGTTTTAGCTTGTGTGTGTTAAGACCTAAATCTATTAGCAAACCTAAAAACATGTCCCCCGAGATTCCAGAAAAAGGGTCAAGAAAAAGAACAAAACCCATCTTACCACCCTCCGATTTATGTTTCTTTAAGTCTTTTATATGATTCCATTAATGAAAATAGTTCATCTCTTAAAAAATCGTAACCATACCGACTCCCAAGAAGTTCCATGTTTCTCGCTAAAGATGAAATTTGAAGAATTACACTGAGATATTTTGTATAATTAGGATTTTGAGTAAGTAACTGATAATTTTTATAGAAAATTTCATCAAGTTCTTGAGCACACTCGGTTAAAACATTTCCCACCTCTTTTATACCAATCTGTCTACGAACAAAGTCATTTAAGATTAAAATAGCCTTGATGCAACATTTAGTTACAATACTTTTTATTTCTTCCTCATTGTTCATGTTTGATGCACCACCTTGTATCTTCTGACTCCTTTATCTTTGTCAATTTCACAAACAATAATGCCTTCTTCTACTCCCCTTTCCACGAGATCCCACAGGGTACCTACAGAAATCCCAAGTTCTATGGCAGCACGTTTGCAATGCAATTCATTTGGACCTATCCTGAAGCATGAACCAGTACAAGTAAGAGCCCCATATTTTTCAATAAGTCTTAATAATTTATTAAATATCTCATTTTTATCTTTTTCCTTGTTCATTGTTTCCACCCTTTAGTGCTCTCAGTGCATCAATAATATTTTTTGCAATTGACATATACTCCTCCGATATTAAATTACTTGGGTCAACTTCGACAATTGGCACTCCTTCGTCACAGTATTTCATGACCTCTACATTAAATGGTATCCTGCCAAGAAGAGGCACTTCTAATACATCTGCAAGTATTTTTCCGCCGTTTCTACCAAAGTTAACTCTTTGTCCGCAGTAGGGGCATATATACCAGCTCATGTTCTCAATGACTCCCAAAATTGGTACATTACAACTCCTTGCTAGTTCCCCAGCTTTTCTGGCTATATTGGTAGAAACTTCTTGAGGTGTGGTTACGATAATAATGCCGTCAATGGGAGGGATGTCTGTAAGTATGGTAAGCACTTCATCTCCGCTACCTGGAGGCATGTCAAAAAGAAGAAAATCGAGATTTCCCCATATAGTGGAAGCTATCATGTCCTTAATTATTCTGGACTTAAAGGGCCCTCTCCATTCGATGGGAGCACTGCTAGGCCAAAATAACCCCAGAGACATTACTTTAACTCCATTAACTTCCACTGGTTTTATACCAGTATGATAAAGTACTTTGCCATGATGATGCGTATCTGCAAGTTCAGGTTTTTTATCTTCGGCACCTATCATTTTAGGAACACTGGGTCCATGAAGATCAACGTCTAGGATACCTACCTTGTATCCCAATCTTTTAAGAGTAAATGCAAGATTCACAGTAACGGTTGTTTTTCCGACTCCTCCTTTAGTACTCAATATTGCAATTTTATATTTCACTGGAGCTAACCTGTCACCCATATATCCAGCATTTTTTAGAACCTCTTTCCTTTTTGAGTAAAACTCGACTATCTTTTCAACCTGCTGTGAGAGTTTATTTGGCATAACTTTACACCTCCACAAGGTTATATTTGGTACGCCCTATTTTATCTCTCTCGGCAAGAACTAACATTTCATTGGGATCTACTCCGTATAAATCTTCAAATGCATTGTATTTGCATTGTTTAATAATTAAATCAAGAGACGCTTTATCAACTGCAACTGGGTCTTTTGAACCTAATATCCCTATATCCTCCACTATTGGTTTTGAGGAAAATGGCATATTATCCGGATAGGGAATCACATTCATTAAAATATTTACAAAAAACATACGCTCGTCAAAAACCCTTTTTATGCCTTTAACAACATCAAGAGATTTTCCTATGAACATTTTTCTTGAGGATTCCTCCAACATAATTGCTCTAGTTGGACAGAGTATTATACAATATCCACACTTAATACAAGTGTTTGCATCTATCTTGAGTGCGTCTGTATTTATTGCACCAACTGGACATATTTTGGAGCATAAGTTGCACCCATTACAACGTCTTTCGTCAATTTCTAACCTTAAATTAGCTAAAAGTTTTTTCTTTTTAAATTCTTTTGTTACAGATCTTGAAGATATATGGGAAATACTGCCAAAGTACCCGTAAAATGGATCCCCTGTTACATGCGTCAGACAGATTAACATTTGGACGTCTTTAAATTCGGTTCCTAATTCTATACGTGGTAAGTAATCACCTTGAACAAATACTTCAAAAAAGTTATAGCCAGTTATATTATCCGCTATCATAAAAGGAGTTTGCAATGTTTGAAAAGAATATCCAACTTCATTAACTCTGGCTAGTGTTTCAAGTCCGTCATCTAAGACATCCAAGGTATCTATAGGGACTGCTGGATGATCAAGGGAATTAACAAAGCCTAATACATTCCTGATAAGTGTAGGGGGCACATAATTAATATTTGCTGTATTTGGGAGAAGCACCTTTACTCCTACCCGGGATTTTTTAGGTAAACTTGTAATTAATTCTGGGAGACCGGCTTTTATGAACACCTTATTTAGATCCACGATTTTTGGACTCGATTCTAACAACAGAGCATATACATCAGCTCCCACATTTATACCCCCTCTGTTTATACCTTAAAACAAAATGGGAAGAAACAAAATAGGTTAATTAAAAATTTAAAATTCAAAGGATAGCCTTTAGATACTCCATAAACTCTTTGGTTGATACTCTCTTCGGTGGGTTCTCAGGAGTGTATGGTGGTGAGAATGGGTGCTTAATCTTATAATATTCCGCCAACTTAACTGTACTAGGTATTTTGCTTTGTTGCCACTTTCCAACTGTTTCGGGTGTTTGTACTGGGGAGTATGTGATTAATTCATACTCCATGCTTCCCATCCCTATGTCTTGGGCGGCTTTCAGCTGAATTCTGGGGGACCAACCGGTCGTTGTAGCCTTAAACTTGTCCTCTCCTGGTTTAAGTCCTAATTCCTCTGCTATAGATCCTGGCATTATTGGGGCGTTGTCAACCATGTCTAGACATGCTGTGTCAATAGCAACTGGATCTTTTGATGCAAATACTCCTAAGTCAGGGCACACGGGAAGTTCTGCCGTTGGGAAACAATCACAATATACTGCATCTATGTCTATAGCGTAGCTTATAAATCCAACTTTGTCTGGCTTCTTAGTCTTCAAGCAACCAAGCGCAGCATCTGCCATAGCTATTTGAGCTGCTGGGAAGAACTCATTCTTAAATGAAAGTGCCCCCTGTCCTGCTATGAATGAACAAGTCACTACACACGAGAAGCAATACTTACATTTCTCAAGGTCTATGTGTAACCCATCTTTATCTATCTTTATCGCGCCTTCTGGACAGCTTTGTTCACATAACTCACGGTAAGGACACTCAAGCCCTTTACACCTTGAAGGATCAACCTGTGGATAACCAAGGGCCTCAGAGGGATCTCCCCAAAGGGCCAAATGGGTCACGTATTTTCCTCTCTTAGATTGGGCTCCTATACCGATGTTCTTTATTGCACCACCCATTGACGTCAGTGGGTGAGCTTTGAAGTGTGTTATGGGCAGAAGAACATCGGCATTGGCGATTGCTCTTGCTATATACGTTTCCTTTAAGATTTTTCCTTCAGGTATATCTACATGTACATCATCATCTCCAAGAATGCCATCAGCCACTATGAATGGGCATCCCAGTGCCTCAGGTGTCCAACCATGCCTATATGCAGTCTGAAGCTCAGAATAAGCATCGCATCTAGAAGCAAATGCATCATAAGAGAGTGTCGTTGTATCGCACACGAAAGGTTTGCCACCCATTTCTTTAACTTCTTCCACAACAGCAGCTACGAATTCAGGTCTTAGACATCTTGTTCTGTTCCATTCTCCAATATGCACCTTTATTGCGACAATATCTCCGTTGGAGATTATGTCACTTATCCCTGCTTCGTAGAAAAGGTCTTTTACCTTGTGGATAAGTCCTCCAACAGTCATACCTTCTTTGGATCTTGCACTACTAAACCAAACTTTCGATTTTTTAGCCATATTACATCCCCCAAGGACTACAGTTACTTATTTAACCTAACCTCACGTGATTATTTGTCATACCCATATATGGCGCTTTTTATATATAAACTTTTTGTTGAACTTCAGCATGTTGTCGAGATAACTTCGGGCGTCACATTCTGAAGCTATTAGTTACATTACTAGGGCGGCCCATCGAACCGGGAATGGTGCCGGCAAGATTATACCAGAAAGCAAACAGAAAACACCAGTTTCTGGTTATTGTAACCCAGAGTGCCAGTTTCGGTGAAAGGTTTTTAATTCAGTGAATAATGGTTTCAGCCTTTGTGCTCCTCTTTCTTTTCTGAAATATGTCAGCAACTTAAGCCTAATGTCCTACTGCTTATCCTAACAACATCCAAAAATAAAAAGAACCGATAAGAGATCCTTTAACTACTTTTCAACCTTAACAAGCTCAGGGCTACTTTCAAACTTTGTAACCTTACTTCTCAGCTTTCTTCTTACTTTTAAAATTATTCTATTTATTTTTCCACTTCTAAATCCTTCTAAGTCAAGAGATACGAATAAAAATCCTAAGGTTCTCAAGTGATTGACTATTGTATCTTTTTCTTTCAATGCTCTTTCTATATTGTCAACTTCCACTAACGCAAGATCATAAGGAAAGCATCTAACTCTAACTTCTCTGAAACCAAGTGTTTTTAAAAATTCTTCTGCCTTTTCTACCTTCTCAAGTTTTTCTTTTGTTAGACCAAAGCCATAGGGAAATCTAGAGGCTAAACAAGTCATGCTTGGCTTATTCCATGTAGGAAGCTTCAACAGCTTGGAATATTTTCTGATATCCTCTTTTGTCACTTGGAATTCTATGAAAGGGTGCCAAATCCCATCTTCCGTTGCGGCTTTTACTCCTGGCCTATAATCTCCCAAGTCAGAATAGTTCAACCCATCTGCTATTGTTTCAAACCCTTTTTCTTTGGCCCACTCCCTAATTGTGGCATCCCTGAGCTTTCTGCAAATATAACACCTATTTGGAGGATTCTTTATCAAGTGTATGCTCTCCAGCTCGTCAATTTCTATGATTTCATGCTTGATCCCTATTAACTCAGCCAATTGTTTTGCTTCTTTGATTTCACTCCTAGGGATTACTGGCGAATCGATAGTTACTGCGATAGCATCTTCCCCTACGGCGTCATATGCCAATCTGGCTAAGAGTGTACTGTCTACCCCTCCAGAAAACATTACTACTATTTTTCCTTTCTTCCTAATAGCTTTTTTTATCTTCTCTAACTTCTCCAATTTTGTTCCTCCTAATTGCTTTGAGAATCCTAACAGCCCCAGCGGCAGCTCCAATGGAGTTTCCTATATTAACTACTAGAATTCCCGGAACGCATGTTTGAAGCATGGTAGTTAATGCTCCTGTTCCTTGACCCCCAAACCCATACCCTATAGGAGTAGGCACGGCTATAATGGGCAAATCCGTTAATGAAGCTATTAAAGTTGGCAATACTCCTTCCATTCCAGCAAAAATTATTAATAACTCAGCTTTTTTCATACGTTTTAATGCCAGAAATGGCCTGTGTATCCCTGCAACACCAGCATCATACGACTTGAGCACATTAACGCCAAGTTCTTCTAGAATTAAGGCACACTCTTCGGCATAAGGGACATCTGAAGTACCTGCAGTTATTATTCCTACAGTTCCCGAAATCTTGTAATTTGGATTACTTTTTTTTATTGTTATTAGCCTGCCAGCTTTCTTGATTTCAAAATTTGAGAATTTCTCTCTTATGATTGTTTCTTGCTCTTGGGTAACATTTGAGACAAAAACAATCTCTTTCCTCTCTAGGATTTTCTCTATTATGTCTATTAAATGTTCAAGTGTTTTCCCTTCTCCAAGCACCACTTCGGGAAATCCAACACGATTTTCTCGTTCTAAGTCAAGCAAGAAGCTTTCTCCCTCCTTGTAGATTAGTTTTAAGATTTTTTCTTCTACTTGCTCTTCATTAAACTCTCCACTCTTGTAAGATTTGAGAATTTCTTTAATTGTTTTCTCCGCTTCTTTACTCATTTTTTCCACCTGTGTAAGTTTTTAAAAATCCCAAATTCTTCGCTTTTTCATGAATCATGTTATAAATTACTTTTAGGGGTTTTCCAGTTTTTTCAGCAAGCTCTCTACAGGATTCATATTTGGGAATTATATGGGAGTTATATCCCACCATCTTTACTTTTGCTTTCCTATATTCGGTTTTGATACCATCTACCTTTGGTTGGCCCTCAATTCTTTTTGGATAGAACACCCCAACTCCTACGCTGGTAGTTTCTTTTAGGAGAGCGATGATTAATTTCACCTTTACGCTTGAGTCTATATGTATCTGAATTCCTTTGAGCAGTTCCGCCGTCGCTGAGCCTAAAACTGAGTATTTCACGCGCTTTAAGAAGTGGTCATATCTTTCTTCAATGAAGCCTCTTCCATAGAATAAATCAACTAAAGCTTTCTTGATGTTCTCCAAGTCATTCGCAGAAAGAATTTGATGAATGTAACAATCTTTATTGCCCCAGAAATTGAATACCCAAATTTTAGAGAACAATTCCCCCAGAGAAAACTCATCAAGAGATTTAATTTTCTTTGGACTCAAAGATTGAAAAGTTTTTATTTTTTCTAAAATTTCCTGCTCACCAGTTTTAAATTCTTCAGATGCAACATATGTTCTATGG
>Ga0164311_10000455_pt1 | contig 17853 bp, 16 predicted proteins | sample GuaBasSedimGuay2_FD_121796 | JGI IMG/M metagenome (GOLD analysis project Ga0164311, IMG submission 121796) | Subseafloor sediment microbial communities from Guaymas Basin, Gulf of California, Mexico - Guay2, Core 4569-9, 9-12 cm | ecosystem: Environmental > Aquatic > Marine > Hydrothermal vents... | reverse complement strand
CGCCTTGCCTGACGGCACGATAAGGCCCTTCTGCTCGTTCAACAGCATCCATAGACCAGCTGTCGAGAAGGCATTTAGCAGGCCCCTCCCCTCTAAGCAGGGGGGCTAGGGCTCAAGACATGAAGAGCTCAGCTCTAAGAGAAGTCGCTGAGGGTGTTGTGCCGAAGAGCCTCATAAGCCACGTGCCAAGAGGCTTCGAGGTAGTTGGGGACATAGCGATCGTAAACATCCCGAGGCAGCTGGAGAACTACAGGTTTGAGCTAGCTGAAGCCCTCCTAAGCCGATTTAAGGGCAGGATGAGGATAGTCGTCAGGAGAGTCTCACCGGCTAGAGACCCCAATAGAGTCCACAGCTATGAGGTTTTAGCTGGCAGCGGTGGGCTTGAAACCATACATAGAGAGAGCGGGTGCACGTTTAAGGTGGACCTGTCGAAGGTCTTCTTCACGTCTAGGCTGCAGTACGAGAGGATTAGGGTGGCTAGGGCTGTCAGGAGAGGTGAGGTTGTGGTGAACATGTTCGCGGGCGTAGGCCCATTCTCCATCGTGATAGCGAAGCTCGTCCAGGACGTCAAGGTGTACTCGATAGACATAAACCCAGACGCCTACAAGCTCATGGTTGAAAACATTAGGCTCAACAAAGTTGAGGATAAGGTGATCCCCATACTCGGCGACGCTGGTGAAGCTATAGACGAGCATGGGCTTAGAGGAGTTGCTGACAGGGTTCTAATGCCCTCTCCTGAACACGCCTTCAACTACTTGGCTAAGGCGGTTGAGGCCCTAAAGCCTCAAGGCTTCATCCACTACTACGACGTCGCAAACCCCAAGGTGAGCCTCTACGACCACTTAAATCTGAGGGTTCGAGAGGGCCTTAGAGGTCTAGAGGTCAGGTGGGTCATGAGGGGTGTTAGGGCCATAAGGTCTGTAGCCCCCCTAAAGGTGTACGCTTGCGCAGACCTAGAGGTTGAGAGGGCGACGTCTAGGCCTTAGAGGCTACTTGACCTTGGAGACTGTGACCTCGTCAACGCTCCTGATGGCAGCGCTGTTCTCAGCCATAACCCTTGACACCTCCTCGAAGTCTATGTCTGAGCCCATCACCGTGATCTTCACAGTCTCAGTCCTAGCGTCCACCTCAGTGACGACTATGTTGACCTCCTCAACCCCCTTAATCGCACATATAGCCTTTGATAGCTCGGTTATCGGTATCTCCCTAGGCTTTAAGGCATCTATCAGAAGCTTCTTGATGAAGGTTGACATGTCACCACCTGTCCATACGGGCTATATCTGTGCTCCTAGTAGCACTATAACTATTGCGGATGCCAAGCCAGCGAGTATCATGAATAGAGGGTAACCTATCAAGCTCCCTCTAGACACCTTGCCCAGAAATACGCCTAGAGCACCCAGCGTTGCTATGCCTACTCCAATGGCTATCGAGGCCGCGAAGGTGAAGCTCAAGTTGAGGACTCCCGAGACCAAGAAGGGAGTTGCTATTAGTGCACAAGCTAAGAGCGGCGAAATGCCGTCTACAAGCGACACTAGGAGAACTGCGAATCTCGAGGATCTCTCAAATAGAGATCCCCTCATGTCTTGGAACATGGACTCCTCGAGCTCCCTCAGCTTCCTCTCCCTCTCAGCCTTCTCCGTTAAGTATGCTCCAAGAGACCCTGAGAAGAACATGGCGAAGCCCGCTCCCAGAACAGTCCTAACCACGGTCTTTGGATCTATGACTCCTGAAATCCACATTCCGAGCACGACTCCTAGAGCTGCTAGAGCGCCGTCGAACATGTTCATCACGAAGTAGCGCCTAAATATCTCAGTGACTCCGCTTATCAACATGAGCTTCTTGAAGCTAACGTCCTCTGGCCTACACCTAGCGGGTGCACCGACTATGAGGCACTTAAAGCGGGAGACCACTTTACTCAAAAAGCCTTTATGGCTGCTCTCCGCCTCCTCCATGGCAAACAGCGTTAGAATACGCTTAACACAGAGATTTTAGCTTTGCGTTGTCACACTAGCGACCTCAACCTCACCGTGGAGTTGGAGTGCTGAAGTGAGGACAAAGCTTATTAGCTTACTCCATAGTTGAGTTAGAGGCTTAGATGGAGGGCTAGGCCAATGGGTGGTCGCCAAATCAAGGTTCATTGAGATATACGACACGACGCTCAGAGATGGAGCTCAAGGCATGGGAGTCAGCTTCTCCCTCCAAGACAAGATAAGCCTGACGTTGAAGCTCGACGAGTTTGGCATACCCTTCATAGAGGGTGGATGGCCTTCTTCGAACCCTAAGGACGAGGAGTTCTTCAAGGCCATAAGGGACTACAGGCTTAGGCAAGCTGAGATAACGGCCTTCGGGAGCACTAGAAGGAAGGGCACCCCTCCTGAGAGGGATGAAAACCTCAACGCTATAGTGAGCTGCGACGTCAAGTACGCCACGATATTCGGGAAGGCGTGGAAGCTCCACGTGAAGGAGGTACTCAAGGCGAGGCCTGAAGAGAACTTAGAGATGATATATGACTCCATAAGCTACTTGAGGAGCCACGGGGTCAAGGTGATATTCGACGCAGAGCACTTCTACGACGGCTACAGAGATGACCCTGAGTACGCGCTTGAGGTACTCAAGGCCGCTAGAGAAGCTGGTGCTGAGAGGCTTGTCCTCTGTGATACTAATGGTGGAACCCTAACCCACGAGCTTTACCAGGTCACTAAGAGGGTGTGCGAGGTCTTTGGGGACTGTATAGGTGTCCATTGCCACAACGACTCGGGCTTGGCCGTCGCCAACAGCTTGATGGCTGTCGAAGCAGGCGCCATACAAGTCCAAGGAACCATAAACGGCTTCGGTGAGAGATGTGGAAACGCCGATCTCTGCCAAGTGATCCCAGCGCTGGAGCTCAAGATGGGGTTTAGAGCCCTTAGAGACCCCGTTAACGGGCTTCAAGGCTTGAAGTCCCTCTCCACGTTCGTGTACGAGCTGGCTGGACTTGAGCCAAACCCTTATCAGCCCTACACGGGGCAGCACGCATTCACCCATAAGGCTGGTGCTCACAGCGACGGTGTCCTGAAGAACCCCAAGGCCTACGAGCACATAGACCCAGCACTCGTAGGCAATGAGAGGTTCATAGCTGTCTCCGAGCTTTCCGGCAGGGCGGCGATATCTCATAAGGCTAAGAGGTTCGGCTTAAACTTGGATAAGGATAATGCAGCGGCCATAAGGGTCTTGAGGATGGTCAAGGAGCTCGAAGCGTCTGGCAGGAGGTTTGAAGATGCAGATGGTTCCCTCTACCTGCTTATGCTGAAAGCGTTGAACCAGTACAGGAGTCACTTCGAAGTAGTCTCTTGGACCGTGACTAGCAGAGCTAGGAGAGGGGACATAAAGTCCATGTGCACCGTTAGGTTAAAGGTCGGCGATAGGTTCGTCACCTCTGTAGCTGAGGGCATAGGTCCAGTCCACGCTCAGGACTTAGCGCTCATCAAGGCCCTCAAGACCGAGTACCCATCTCTCGAGGAGGTCCAGCTCATGAACTACAAGGTCTCCATAGCTGGCAGGAGCATGGGGACTGCCTCGATAGTGAGGGTGCTCGTCGAGTTTAAGTGCAATAGCGAGTACTGGGCTACGACTGGTGCCTCAGCTAACATACTGGAGGCCAGCATGGAGGCTCTAGTGGACGGCTACGAGTACTTCCTACATAGGCACGAGAGGATGAACCTTAAATCCCCATGATAACAGCGTTAAAAAGCTTATAAGTCCAGTTAAACCCTACACAATCGGGAAGAGCCTTGTTTGAAGGTTTGAGATCATTAAGGTTGAAGATGCTCACCAGCAAGATCTCCATCGAGGACGTCATGCACTGCCTCCTTGGGCTGAGCCGCGACGAGATTAGAGCTTACTTCGCGATACTCGAAAAGCCCATGACTGTTGAGGAGATAGCTGAGACCCTTGGCAAGAGCAAGCCCACGGCGTATAGGATAGCCATCAAGCTCACCAACATGGGCCTCCTCATAAGGAAGCCCCACATAATAGAGAGGGGAGGCTACTACTACAAGTATGAGGCTGTAGAGCCCGAGAAGGTGAAGAGGGGGATTCAAGAGGTCTTAAACATGGTATGCAAGAAGATACTGGACGCATTAAACCAGGACTTCAATGAGGTTAGGAGGAGGCTTCAAAGCTCAAGTCAGGGCTGAGCTTCAGCAATCATTTTACCAATTTTCAACTCCGCTAAACATTTATATTCCGATGTGAGTTTTCCTCAAGGAAAAAATCCTTGGAGGACTCAGTTTTGTCAGTTAGGATATCTCCACTACAGGTCTATAGGCTCCTGCCCGGCTTGAACTGCAGGAAGTGTGGGACCACCTGCATGGGCTTCGCGGTCAAGCTCATAAGCAAGCAGGCCAAGATAGAGGACTGCCCTCCAATAGTCAGCGACCCCAAGTACTCCGATAAGCTAGCTAAGCTCAGAGAGCTCCTAGCCCCTCTACTGTCAGCAGTCGAGACCTTAGTCGAGATAAACCCGGATAAGTGCATTGGATGTGGAAACTGCATAGTCGCCTGCCCTGAAAACATAATTTTGGATACTAGGTCGGCTGGAGGCGTCAACTCCAAGAATCCTGACGCCCTCTGGACCATAGAGGACGGCAAGATAAAGGTCCTGCACTTAGAGAAGTGCAGGCGCTACCCGCCTTCAAGGATGAACTGCAACGTCTGCGAGCTCGTCTGTTATAGTGGAGCGATAAAGGTGGTGGCTTGAGGTGAAGGTTGAAAACATATTGTGCACGGGATGCTCACTCCTATGTGACGACGTTGACTGTGAAGTTGAGGGTGGAGTGGTTGTCAAGGCTTGGGGCTCCTGCAGCCACGGCACCAATAGGCTCAAGGGCTTCAAGGAGAGCAGGCTTGAGGAGCCCCTCGTCGAGGGCTCTAAGGCGAGTGTCGAAGAGGCCGTTGAGGCCCTAGCTGAGAAGCTCAAGTCCTCTAAGGCGCCTGCGATCTATGGAGGTGGGTGCTCCTCAAATAGGTGTGTGGAGCTAGCTTTAAAGCTGGCTGAGAAGCTCGAAGCTGTCTACGACGCTCCACCCTCGATATGCAGGGTCCTCATACCGATTAGGAGGGAGTTTAACGTCGAGGCTTCTAGGTTTGAGGAGGTGCTGGACGAGGCCGACTTCGTGCTGTACTGGGGGGTCAGCATAGCCGACACCCACTTGAGGCATGCCAGCAGGTACACCGTCATGCCTAGGGGCTCGGTGATAAAGATGGGTAGGGAGAACAGGGTTGTGGCCATGGTGGACGTGAGGGAGTCCATGAGCATGAAGATAGCTCAGCACAAGCTCGTAGTGGGGCTTTGTGGAGACGCTTCTCTCGCTAAGTCGATAGTCGACGCACTTCAAGGCATGACCCCACAGCCTCCAGCCGAGGTGCCCACTAGACAGGTGGTTCTCCTAGCCTCAGACTTGAAGTCCTCCTCCTTCACAGCCATCTTCTTGGGCAGCAGCCTCCTCAGGTGTAGACCAGAAGAGAGCATTAAGGAGATCTTGAAGTTAGCTGAGAAGCTGAGAGAAAAGGGTAAGTGCTCGGTGCAACCCGTAGCTGAGGAGGTGAACTCATACGGTCAAGCCGAGCTCAGCCTGAAGCTCCTGGGCACATGTAGCCCCTACAGCTTCAAGGAGAAGGCTCAAGTTAAGCCTCTCCACGAGCTCGTGGCTGAGGGAACAGTCGACTTCGTGTTCTCGCTCAACACGGACTTGCTATCCTCAATCCCTATGAGCTCAGCTAAGCACCTGCAGGGCAAGCTTGCATGTACAACTGAGCTTAAGACCCTGACTCAGGCCAAGTCGAGCATAGCTATACCCGTCCAAGCCCTAGGCATAGAGGCTGGGGGCACGGTCACTAGGACCGATGGTGTCGAGGTGGAGCTAAAGCCCTTCTTAACGCCTCCTCAGGGCTTGTTAAGCGAAGAGGAAGTCTTAAGTCGCCTTCTGAAATCCCTTTAAAGGGCGCGTAGAGATGAGAGAAGGCGGTGAGGGGGGTTATCCCCCTGAGAAGGTAAAGGTTGCTGTCTTTGTCTGTAGGTGTGGGACTAACATAGCTGGGGTCGTGGACGTAGACGAGGTCGTCAGGCACTTCTCCAGCAGAGAAGGCGTCGTCGTCGGAGAGCACGAGCACTGCTGCAGCGACGATGGATTGAGGAAGATAAAGGAGGTCTTGGAGAAGGAGGGAGCTACGCACTTAATAGTCGCGTGTTGCACCCCCTCCCTCCACGGAGAGCTCTTCAAGAGGACTGCTGAAGAAGCTGGCTTGAACAGGGGCTTCGTCGAGATAGTCAACATAAGAGAGCAGTGCTCGTGGGTGCACTCCTTCGACCCCAAGAGGGCGACGATCAAGGCCATAGACCTAATAGAAATGGCTATAGCAGCTGCACCACTAGCCTCATCAGCTAAAGTAGTGAAGATGCCAGTCGAGAAGTCGGTCCTAGTCATAGGTGGAGGGGTCGCTGGTGTAACAGCAGCTCTCACGCTAGCAGACATGGGCTTCAAGGTGTACATGGTCGAGAAGGAGGGCTTCATAGGGGGGCACATGGCTAAGTGGGATAAGGTGTTCCCAACACTAGACTGCAGCATATGCGTCTTAGGCCCTCAGCTCTCGAGGGCCTACAACCACCCCAACATAACCGTCCTCACCCTCAGCCAAGTCAAGTCGGTTAGAGGAGTCCCCGGCAACTACGAGGTTGAGGTCTACAGGAAAGCTCGGTTCGTCGATGAGAAGCTGTGCAACGGCTGTAACAAGTGCTTGGAGGTATGCCCAATACAATTACCCAACGAGTACGAGTACGGTCTAGGCTTTAGGTCGGCTATAGTCAAGCCGTCACCTGAAGCAGTCCCCCAAGCCCCCTACATAGACATGGAGAGCTGCGTGGGCTGTTATAGCTGCTATGGCGTCTGCGACCCCAAAGCCATAAACTTCAAGGATAGGGATCAGACGATTACGCTTAAGGTTGGAGCTATAATAGTGGCCACGGGCTTTAAGCCCTTCAACCCGAAGGGGTTTGAGGAGTACCGATACGGCTTCCTCCAGGACGTCGTGACTGGACCTGAGTACGAGAGGATGCTTAACAACGTGGGGCCCACGAAGGGCAGGATCCTTCGGATATCTGATGGGGTTGAGCCGAAGAAGATAGCTTTCATACAGTGCGTTGGCAGTAGGAGCGATAGGGTTGGACACAGGTATTGCAGCAGGGTTTGCTGCAACTACGCAATTAAGCAAGCTGTTCAGACGAAGCTCATGAAGCCAGACATCGACATAGCGATATTCTACATAGACGTGAGGGCAACTGGCAAGCTGGCTGAAGAGGCCTACAGGAGGGCCATAGAGCTCGGCGTCCGCTTCGTTAAGGGTAGAGTTGGAGACATCAGAAGGACTCGTGAGGGCAAGCTCAGGCTCTTCTACGAGGACATACTGGAGGGCAACTTCAAGGAGGAGGACTTCGACCTAGTGGTCTTGAGCGTGGGGATGGAGCCTCACGAAGATATCAAGGAGCTCGCCGGGATGCTGGGAGTGCACTTAAGCGAAGACGGCTTCCTAGCTGAATACCACCTCAAGCTAAACCCAGCAGACACCTTCAGCAGAGGTGTCTACGTCGCTGGAGCTTGCACTGGCCCCAAGGACATAACGGAGTCCGTGACTCAAGCAGGTCTCGCAGCAGCGAGAGTAGCTGAGCTTCTAGGTAGAGGGGAGATCGAGATTGAGGTCTACGCCCCAGTCATAGACGAGTCGAAGTGCAAGCTCTGCTTTAACTGCGTGAGAGCCTGCCCATTTGGGGCCTTGAAGATGGGCAAGGGTAGGGTTGAGATAGACGAAGTTGCGTGTAGAGGCTGTGGAGCTTGCCTAGCCGCCTGCCCAACAGGCGCTCTGAGGCCTCCAGGCTACTTGACTAATGAGCAGATCTCAGCCATGCTTAAAGCCCTGCTGTCGAGGAAGAGCGAGTTCCCACTGATAGTCGCCTTCATGTGTAGGTGGTGTAGCTACGCAGCTGCAGATAACGCTGGGCTCAATAGGATACCATACCCCACCAACGTCAGGGTCATAAGGGTTCCATGCAGCGTCAGGGTTTCGCCAGAGCATATCCTCGAGGCGTTTAGGCTTGGAGCTGACGGAGTCATGGTCCTCGGGTGCTACGAGCAGGACTGCCACTACAGAGTTGGCAGGATAAAGGCTAATGAGAGGGTTGAAACCCTCAAGAAGCTCCTAGAGGCCGTAGGGGTTAACCCCGATAGGCTGATCATAGATGGAGCCTCGGCATCAGAGGGCAAGAAGATTGCTGAGCTCGTGAGGTCTTTCACAGAGAAGATCGCGAAGCTAGGCCCCATAGGCTCTGAGTTCGAGGTGTAGGCCTTGGAGTCCTCCAAGCCAATTATGGAGCTCGAGCTGGAAGAGGACAAGCTCCACTACACTTGGAAAGCTCCTGTATTGGAGAAGAAGCTGACCTACGACGTTAAGAAGTGCGTGGGGTGCGGGCTGTGTGAGAAGGTTTGCCCCGTCAACGCCATATCGATGGGGCCCATCAAGGACATAGCTTCAGGCAAGGTGGAGGCGCCCTACATAATAATCGACGAGACCAAGTGCGTGGCCTGCCCCCTATGCTCAGGGGTCTGCCCAAGCGGGGCTTTGAAGCTCACTCTCCAAGCAGACTTCGACCACCCCAGGGTTAAGGGGGAGATAAGCCTAGACAAGGAGAAGTGCATCCCCTGCCTGCTCTGCGAGAAGATATGTCCGAGAGATGCCATTAAGGCTGAGGTCAAGGTCAAAAAGAAGGAGGAGCTTGTCAAGTACCTCGGAGAGGAGTCCTGGGGCAAGGGCAACATAAAGGTCGACCTAGAGAAGTGCTGCTACTGCGGCTTATGCGAGCTACTGTGCGACGCCATAAAGATAGAGTGGGTGGACCCTCAACCCCCTCAATTGAAGGTTGGAGCAACAGTGTCAGTGGACCTAGAGAAGTGCGATTACTGCGGCTTATGCGAGGAGATATGCCCAGTACAAGCGATTAAGGTGGAGTGCGTGGAGTCCGCTCCGAGAGAGGTTGGGAAGCCAGTTGTTGAGGGCTCCTTGGAGATCGACGAGGAGAAGTGCGTTTGGTGCGGCATGTGTGCTGGCGCCTGCCCAGTTGACGCGCTCCACGTGGAGAAGCCATTTGAGGGCCACATATACATGGTTCAGCCCAATGAGTGCGATCCATCTGGTTGCAAGAACTGCATCAACATATGCCCGGTCAACGTGGTCTACGTGGCTAAGCCGCCATCAAAGGACAAGATGGGCTTCGTGGAGGATTACTGCATCTACTGTGGTGCGTGTGAGAAGGCTTGTCCAGTAGACGCCATCAGGGTCTCGAGGAGGAGCATCCGCATAGCGAGTGTGGAGTCCCCGTGGAGCTCCATGTGCAGCGAGATGCTCAAGAGGAGCTTGACCACGTACAAACCCCCTAAGCCCAAGGTGTACCACAGAGTAGTTAAGGTTGAGGAGGTCGAGGTGACGCCTCCACCTCCACCCCCAATACCGCCAACGCCTAAGGGCTTCCAGAGGGCCTCGAAGGCGCTCACGAAGCTCCTAGAGACCATAACGTCTGTGCAGGGGAGGATACTGTTCGAGAGGGGGGAGTATAAGAAAATAGCCTCGAAGCTAGAGGGGGATTAAGGTGGCTAAGCTAGTCGTTTCACCCGTGGACTTGGAGACCTTGACCTTAACGGTTGAGGTTGAGACTCCGCTCGGAGGCATCAAAGCCATGGACCAGGGACTCGGGGGCATTAGAGCCATCCCCTTATTTAAGCCGTCGAGGAGCTTGGCGACAACCTTCACTGAGCCGGAATCCGAGGATACCTCGACCACATCTCCATCGGAGACACCGATTGACGAAGCATCTTCACCACTCAAGTATATCGTAGATGCCTCCTTCGAGAACTCGGGGTTCAGAGAGCCAAGCCTCTTAGCCCTCTCGAAGTCGTGGAGCCCCTCAACAATCAAGGTTACCTCTAAGCTCACGTTAAAACCCCCAGCTGGAGGTGTCAAGCCATTATAAATTTGTTGTCCTCTGAGTCGAGCCGCTGCATACAGTGCGGATCCTGCAGCTCAGCTTGCGTCGTAGCTAGAATCACGAGGAGCTACAACCCGAGGAGGATCCTCTACGACATAAAGCTTGGCAGAGAGCCCGAGGAGAGGGCTATATGGCTCTGCTTGAGGTGCCACACGTGCGAGTCTAGGTGCCCCAACTCGGTGAAGATACCGGACATCATAGGGGTCTTGAGGGAGGAGAGCCTTGAGGCTGGGCGTGAGAGCAAGGCCGTAGAGGTCTACCTAGACATCTCAGAGACCATATTCAGCGAGGGCGTCACAGTGCTACCTGTGAGCGGCGAGGTCAAGGAGTTTAAGGCCGAGAGCGGCTTAGACCTGCCATTCCTCCCTCAAGAGGTTAGGGCTGAGCTCAGGAAGATCATGAGGAGCGTCGGGTTTGAGGATAGGCTTAAGAAGATCACGGGTGGTGGTCTTAGTGGTAGAGGCTAGTGGAGATGTGGTGTACTACCCTGGATGCCTAGCGCTCAACGTCTACCCCGGGATCTCGAAGACGAGCATTGAGCTCCTCAAGCTCCTAGGCGTTAAGCCTAGGTTGCCGACGAGCGTGTTGTGCTGCGGCCTTCCCATACACCTGTCGGGAGTTGCTAAGGGTGAGCACGTGGACGCCATGTCATGCTTCAACGTGGCAAAACTCATGGGGAACCCCGACTACGTCGTCGTGCCGTGCAACGGCTGCTACCTGACCTTGAAGAAGGCCCTGAGCTCAGAGGAGTTTAAGGTTAAGTGCGCCGTCAAGTCTAAGTGCGTGCACATAGCTGAGCTCATATGGGCGAATAGGTGGAAGCTGGCTGAGCTCGCTAAGAGGGACTTGAGCGGCCTCAAGGTCGCGATCCACGTTGGATGCCACTACACCCACGCCTTCCAAGACTCAATTAAGGGCGAGGATGGAGAGGACCTGCTCGAGGACATAGCGTTGGCCTTCAACGCCCAGGTGGTGGACTACGAGGAGAGACATAGTTGCTGTGGTGCTCCAGCAGTTAAGTGGGTTGGAAGCATACTGCTAGAGCTATCTCAAGTAAAAATGGTGAGCGTGCTGAACAGCGATGCCGACGTCCTGTTGACCATGTGCCCAGCCTGCATGCTCACGTTCGACAAGACTCAGTACGAGCTCAAGCAGCTTGAGGAGGTCGAGAGGATGATACCTGTGCTCCACGTATCCCAGTTCGTGGCGTTAGCCCTCGGCTTAGACCCCAAGAAGACTTGCGGCCTCCACCTCCACTTAGCAAATCCGAACAACACGTCTACAGCTCTAAACGACTTGATAGGCTGGCCGCCTCAAGAGGAGCTCTAACCCTCACACCTTTTTAGAGGCTCCTCAAAACGTCAATGAGCTCCCTAAGCTCACATATAACTGCATTAGGCCCCTCAGCCTCCAGCAGCTCTCTGCTGTTGAAGCCTCCAGTGTAAGCCACAGTCTTCGAGCCAGCTGCTCTACCACACCTCAAGTCTTCAGGTGAGTCTCCAACCACAACCGCCTCGTAGCAGGGAACCTCAAGCCTTCTACAAGCCTCGAAGACTGGATCTGGAGCTGGCTTACACCTAGCTACATCTAGGATCGTCACGACAGCGTCCACTAAGCCCTCTAAGCCCAGCACCCTCAACGTCGGCTTGACATACCCGACAAGCCAGCTTCTATTCGTTACAACCGCCGTCTTAACCCCATAATCCCTAAGCTCCTCCAGGAGCTCCTTGGCCCCCGGCTTAAGCTCAACGTATCTCAAGCAGCCGCCGTACTCTCGAGCGTAGGTCTCCAAGACCTTAAGCTTGACGTCGCGGTTTAAGCTCACTTGAGGAGCTAGGACGCTCAAGACCTCGCTGAACGGCCTACACATGAGCTTAACCACTTCGCTCACAGACATGGAGGAGCCTAGGCCTAAAAGCCTAAGAGTTCTCAGAGCTGCCTCTGCAAAGCTGAGCCTAGGCTCTATCAGCGTGCCGTCTAAGTCGAATAGCACAGCCTTAATCTTGAACACAAGAGGCAACTTAAGCTGAACAACAGATATAAACATTCCGTTGCGCTTAAAGGCTTAGAGCTCAGGCCTTGTCAGGCGCCGCTTGACATCCACGTGCAACGCCAAGCAAAGCTTAGGTGGGATGTAAGGTGGAGTTGAGAGCTCTACGTCAACCCCCTAGCTAGGCTCACCCTCTCCTTGCTGATGTTCCTCATGATGCTCTGGAGGAGCTCCTCCTCACTTACGTTTAAGGCTTGAAGCCAAGCCTCAACTTGCCTCTCAACAGGTACAACCCTTATGTCAGCCTCCTCCAAGACCTTAGCCTCGTCCTTGGCGTTCTCGTAGTTCCACTTGGGCATTATGAACTTCCTGACCTTGACCCTCCTAGTCTTGATGGCGGCTATGATCTTGCCAGCTCCACGCCAACCAAGACCGCCGACCGGGCCAACTCTGCCCTTTATGTCGCTCTTCCCGGTCATGACCACTGATAGGTCGGGCGGTATACCTGCAAGCTCAGATATCGCCGCCACGCTGAAGGTCAAGCCCAGGCTTGGACCTGAAACTCCTCCTCCAGGCACTCCTTCGAGTGGGCTTACCACTTGGAACCTGAAGTCGAAGTTGCTTATGTCAAGCCCAAGTCTGTCAGCCACGTAGGACTTCACGTAGTCAACTGCGTTTTGAGCGCTCTCAACCACGCTGACGTCTTCAACTGGAGTTGCAGGGCCTATGGCGACTGTTTTAGCAGCGCCTGTTACAACAACTCTGCCGCTCCCCCTCTTATTGACTGAGCACTCGACTATCAGTATCATGCCCCTCCTGCCTTGGAGGTCTGTCGCCAAGCCTAGAGCAACTCCTGGAGCCTCAGTCACCATGCTCTCCTGGGCGTCCATGAGCTCCCTGTCGACCTCGTGCTCAAGCTGCTGAGCAGCTTTCTCGAAGTGGTAAAGCCTAATCTTGTAGTTTTCAGGTGTTACTTTCTCCAGGAGGTCAACGTCGAGGGAGCCTAGGAGATCCCTAAGCCTCTCTAAGTCATCTCTGTATACGTGAGATACCTCCTCCAGCTTCGCTTTATCACCAAGCTTAAACGCCTTGAGGTACTCTGAGGCTGCGACAACCTCTTGGCTTCTAAGCCTATTAGCCTCCCTTATGACCTCAGCCACAACCCTTGGTGACACCATCCTAAACCTCTTTATTATGCTCAGCACACCCTCAGGAGCTACCTCCTCGTGGAGGTGCGGCATGTACTGCCTCAAGTGAACTCTTATCACGTCGAGCCTCTCAGCGTCGTTCCTGGGTAGCGGTATCTCAATTATGTAGGGCTCAAACCTGTTCAGGACGGCCTCATCTATCACGTCAAGCCTATTGGTAGCAGCTATCACTATCACGTTCTCAAGGGGCTGAAGCCCATCAAGCTCAGTCAGGATCTGAGCAGTGAGCCTATCGCTTATGGGGTCACCCCTCCTCTTCCCAGCTATTACGTCGAACTCGTCGAAGAATATGATGCTCGGGGCGTACCTCCTAGCGAGCTGGAAGAGGTCCTTGATGTTCTTCTCAGGCTCTCCAACCCACTTAGCGTTTATGAGGAGCTGAGCTGCTGGCACGTAGAAGAAGGCTGCGTCGTTCTCCTTAGCTACCGCCTTCGACAGGTAGGTCTTGCCGCACCCAGGCTCACCCCAAAGCAGGAAGCCCTTAGGTGGAACCCAGTTGAGCTTGCTCGCAAGCTCGGGCTTTAAGCTGAGCGATATTATCTTGAAGATCTTCTCCTTAATGCCGAATAGCCCGCCTATGTCCCTGTAGCTGACGGCCGGCTTTATCTTGAGCACTGAGCTCAGGACTTCACTGCTCTTCTCCTGCTCTACGTAGCCTCTAAGCTCCCTAGCTACGAGCTTGAAGTCTTCTATGGTGACCCTATACGAGAAGTCCTCCTTTGAGACACCCAGCCTCCTAAACAGCTTCTCTCTGAGGGGCTCAACCTTCCTAGACCTAACCTTGTTGCAGGCGTCTATGATGTCGAATGGCGTCAACTGCGTCTGCCTGTACGCGCTGACGGCCTTCTCGAGTATCGACATTATCTCCTCAGCGTCTAAGTAGTCCCATCCATACTTGGAGAGCTCAGCCTTCAAGACGGCGAGGAGCATGTCCCTGCTTATGTTCTGGTCTAGATCTATTACGTAGGCCCTCCTCCTAATGTCCTCCCTTATGGCCTCGAACTTGTTGGTGGCAGCTATCACGACAACCCTCTCGCTCGTGTTCATTATCTTGTTGAGGTACTCTATGAAGGCGTCTTGAACCCTAATGTCCTCCCTGTCAGCGCCGTACATGGCCTTCTCAACCTTTAAGCCTATGGTGTGGAACTCGTCGAAGAATATGACGCTAGGCGTATCCCTAGCCCTCTTGAATATGGCGGCTAGGTTCCTCATGGACTGCCCGTAGAGGGGGTGGAATATGTCGTCCCCCTTGGCGACTATGGGCTGGACGTTGACCCCTAAGCTCAAGCCGTAAGTCACAGCCTCTCTCAAGCAGACTTCAGCCAAGAGCGACTTGCCTGAGCCCGTGGAGCCCTTGAGTATGAAGAACTTAGGGGGTGGAGCACCCTTAAACAGGCTCCTTATAGCTGGGTCCTCTATGACGTGGTAGGCTATAGCGGTCATTATGGTCTGGAACTCCCTATCCCTACCTATCAAATCCTCCTTGGACCTCGGAAACCTCTTCTTAAGCTCGTGAAGCCTCTTCTTGAGCTTCTTGGGTGTTAGCCTAGCGTTCTTCCACCTTTTATACTCCCTATTGACGAGTTGAAGTGGAAGCGTTAGTAGAAGCCTAAGCCTGGGCTTGACAAGCCACCAAGGCCTTTGCTCCTCAATCCTCTTCATCGACAAGCTCATACCAACCCCTCCACTTGCCTATAGCATACACGACTCCAAAGGCCATGAAGGCCAAGAAGGATATGAGGAGGTCACCAAGCCTCAAGTCGACTGAGAAGCCTGTTGCCGATGAGTATATGAAGAAGGCGAATGTCCCTAGGGCTATGGCAGCGAACGAGAGGAGGAAGGCGTAGAACATGTACCTAACGAATAGCGAGAAGCTCTCCAAGAAGCCCCACTTCCCAGCTCTCCTCCGCTTCATGTCCCTCACGTCTAATGCCGCTGTAACTCCGAATAAGGGTATGAAGAAGCAGTAGACGGCTACCTTCCATGGATCCACAGCCCACAAGCTCACTGGTATAGCTTCGTTGCTACTAGTGGAGGTTGTATTGGATTGCCAGTTGAGAGCGATGGGGACTACGAGCCTAAAAGTCACGTTGGCTGGGCAGTGGTAGCTCTGTACCTCGCTTGTAGACGCGTAGCTACTACTCTTGCGTATCGAGAGGGTGAAGGGCTTCGACGAGAAGAGCATGACCTCGCACTCGTAGACACCCCCACTTGAGTTTACGATTGCTAGTTTAACAACCCCTGAACAGCCGCTTGAAGATATCTCCTCCAGCGTCACCCTAACTTGAGGTGGAGCTGAGTAAGCCACATACACAGCTTCTTGACCCTCAAAGCTCACTACAAGCATTTCATCTGGGTTTAGCTTGACTGTTTCGAGCTCAGCCACTATGGACTCGTCAGCCACGACGACAACTACTGAAGCTACAAGTAGAGCTACAGCCACCACAATTAACGCTGAGAACAGCTTCAACTCCTAGGTACCCCAGTATAAGTAGTTCTATAGCTCCATAAAAACTGCTCTTTAACTCAGCTAGGAAGCGCTAAACCTCTAAGCCCTCAACTTCAGGCTGTAGCAGAGAGGCTAGAGCTATTATTGCGCTCGACGCGGCGAAGTCAGTTGATATCGTGACCCCAGGGCATAGGTCGACGACTGCTGATGCAAACCTGAAGACCCCCTTGGGTATCCCCTCCCTCGAGCCTATGAGGACGTTTATCCTCTTGTCGCTCAGCATGAGGTTTCGAAGCTTATCAGCTATTGAGCCCACGTAGTCCCCCTCGGGCTCGAAGACTATGATGACCTCCTTAAACCTCTCCCTCACGAGTTGGTATAGGTCTTGAACCCTAACAGGGACCTTGTAGACCTCCCTCCCATAGACTCTACGCTGGATCTCGTACCTAGTCCTCATGCCCTCGTAGACGCCGTCTATGAAGTCCCTCAGCTGCTTGGCGTCCACGAGCCCTATGGGCGCTATGACCAGCTCCCCAACCTCGAATGTCTGAACAGCTCTTCCAATTCTAACCCCCATGGTTCTAGCCGCCTCCTCACCTCCTAGGTAGGGCATTTGGACTATCGACATCCTTCGGAGGACTCTGAGGATGGGCCTCTTGAACTCAGTTATCTTCTTGTACTCCTCGCTTCCGGGGTACACCGCTATGTAGGCCTTGCCCCCCAATATCTCAACTGCTACCACTTTATCTGGCCTATCGAGCTTCACTAGTGCTCCAGTAACCTCCTTTACAGCTGCTCCAACAGCCACGTTCACGTCGACGCTCGTGAAGTCATGTCTACCGCGCCTAGTAGTCCTAACGGCAAAACTCTCATCTCGACCTATCAGCCCCTTAACGGCTTCAGCGGCAACCCTAGAGATCTCGTCTAAGTTAGCTCTACACTCAGCTATTGACTTAATAACTCTCTCAGCCTCAACAACCTCCCTCTCTATGAGTTCAGCAACCTCATCCTCACTTGGAGCCTCAACTAAAACTAGACCTGCAAATCCTTGAGGGCTCGGCTGAACCCTAGCTTGAGGGGCAATCTCAAGAATCCTAGCTGCAGCTATCTTCTCAATGCCGAGAGGCGTCTTAACTATTATCAAGGCCAGCACCACTCGAGTAGTCACTACCCCCTTTCTATAAATCCTGAAGCTACAGCTTAACGAGTATTGCTCTGAGCTCTTAACGTTGGAGGCCCTCAGCTTCAACGTTAACCTTTAATATCCTCTCGTGAAGTTACTCTTGGGCTATGAGCAGGCATGCCGCGCCTGATGCGTGATGAAGCCTTCAATGGGCGAGCCCGCTACTAATTACGTAAACACGTTGAGCTAGCAGTCACCTGGTATCTCCTTGTAGCTTGGACACCAGCCTTCAAGCCAGTACTTGGGGAACCCGTAGATGTCGCATATCATGCCGCAACATAGAGTAGCGTAGAAGTACTCGCACTTCAAGCATATGACGAAGCGCTTCTCCATAAGGGAGCTGGCTTCAAGAGCGACTTAAGCCTTAGGGAGGCTTTCTAAGGCGTAAAAACAGGCTAGTAAGTAGTAGGTTAGCGTGGTGGAGTTGCTGAAAACCGCATTGTGAAAAAGCTCGCTAAGGCTGGGACGAAGCTCGCTATGACGATCATGTTCGAGGCCTAGCCCCATGGATCTAAACCCACATGGCTGCTATGGTGAGCACTAGGCATCCAAGCGAAGGGTCAAAGCAATCTATTGCTCGAGAGCTAGGCCTCCCATCAATTTTATCAGGAAGCCTATGAGGAGAGCTACGACGTTTATGAGAGCCAACACGCTCAATATGCGGCTACTCAACTAGCATAAGCTAGCGCTAGCCTCGCTCAACCATGACCACGAAGACCCCAGTGAACGTTGAGTACGTCGTCTAGGCGGATCCTGCCAGCATGAGCAAAGCCCTATGAAGGATGGGGATTCTACAAGACCATCAAGCAATGTCACACCTCTACGCTTTGCTCTCACGCCAATTTCTTCGCTTTTAAGCTTTGAGGCCATTAAAGGGTTTAGATGAGCGTAAGCCACCTACTACCTCCTCTTTGAAGCGTTCCAACGACGTTTATGGCTTCACCACACTTCGGG
>Ga0164311_10000454_pt1 | contig 17870 bp, 19 predicted proteins | sample GuaBasSedimGuay2_FD_121796 | JGI IMG/M metagenome (GOLD analysis project Ga0164311, IMG submission 121796) | Subseafloor sediment microbial communities from Guaymas Basin, Gulf of California, Mexico - Guay2, Core 4569-9, 9-12 cm | ecosystem: Environmental > Aquatic > Marine > Hydrothermal vents... | reverse complement strand
GCCTGGAGGAAAATGTCTTCACCCCTACGAGGCTAGACCCTCCATGGAAGCTTTAGGAATCAACGTTTATGAAACCTGTGTTAAAGCTGGGGTTCCCCTGCCTTCACCCGAGGAGAAGGTTCTCTGGACGGGGGTTCTCCTCGTCTAATGCAGAAGTCTGGGAGAACCTCTCCCACCACCACCTCTCCCACCAAGCCTTTAACCGCAGTCAGAATTTTCAGGGCGCCCCGCTGCCTCTGCCAGGCTAAAATGACGCCTATGCCGAGAAGCCTCCTCTCCGGCTTGGAGGCGTAGAGGCCTACGATGGCTCCGGGGGTAGGCTTCCCTGAAACCTTAACCCTGCTAACCTTCAGGTTGAGGATGGAGGCTCCCATCAAATATTTATTGTAGGCCTGCCATCGCAGCCCTCTACGTTCGCTTCGGCTTCGAGGTCTAACCAGGGGGGCGGCTGGAAGCCTCACCACCTCAACCTTACCTTCAAGCCTGCTTAAGATGGATTCAAGCTCCTGGGAGGACTGAAGGCCCACCACCACGTCTGCCTCCACAGCCTCCACAAGTCTGACTTTAAACCCTTCAGCGTCTCCCCCTGAAATCCAGCCGTCAGTATTCATTACCACCAGTTTGGACCTACGCCTCTCAAAGCTGCAGAGCTCCCTTAAACCTTTAACCAAGTTTTCTTCCACCCGGGAAGGCGTTGTGGAGCCTACGAAAACCAGCCTTTCAGGCTTAACGAAGAAGAGGTCGAAGACGGGGTGGGAAAGCTGGGAGGAGCCTACGGTGCAGGGAGGCCCAAGATCCGACTGGCCGACATCTCCATCCACCACGCTCACCGTGAGGCCTGAAGCTAAAGCCCTGTTGGAGAGGTAAACTGTAAAGGTGGTTTTGCCTACGTCCACCCCTCCCAGAACCGCCGTAAGCAGGCCTTCCTTCTCAGCCTTCTCCAAGATTTCCCCTGCGGCAGCCTTCCACCTTTCTGGAACAGTGCTTCTAGGATGCTTTGAAAGCTCTCCTCCGCTTCCCAGCTCCACCCTGAATCTTGAAGCCTCCAGGCAGTAGATAGGAAGAAGCCTCCACCTCCTAACGGTAATCTTCCTTTCAGGGGTGAGCGGCGCACCTAAAACCTCAGCTTTCCCAGCTAGCAGGGTAACCGTGGCTGGACCTGAAACCGTCAAGGTTTCATTGGAGGCAGCTTCCACCTCAGACATTTCCAAGCCACCAAAGAGGTTAATCATTCTTTTAGGGCGATTTCCACGGCTGAAGCCTCATCGGTTTCCCTGTGTTTAGCCCCCTTACGTTTAGCTTTAACCGTGGTTCCAGCCTCATCCACCAACCTTAAATCCACCTCAACCTTAAAGGTTTCCTTCAGTTTTCCAGCCAAGCTTTCAAGCTCTCTTACAGCTTCAACGTCCCCCTCAAAGGTTGAGGCTGCCCCAACCTTCAGAACAAGCTTTGAAGGCCTCCACTCCTCCACCAGCCTGAAAACAGCCTGACGAAGCTGCTTAAAATCCGGGAAGGAAGCCTTCTCCAAAACCACTCCACGCGACACTGCAGCGAAACCTATGGTTTTCCCGGGGTCCACCCCAACCGTAATCTTCTCTCCATCCAGCCCGTGGAGGAAAGCCAACGCCCTGGAAACCGCTAAGCCTGCTTCGCCAGGCCTGCACCCGACAATTTTAACCCTTAAGCCAATCTGCTCGGTGAGAAGCTGTTCCTCCTGTCTGGAGGTTAAAACGGCTTTAACCTTGAGGGGGATGGGTTCACCTGGAGCCTTTGCTAGGAAGGCCACCCGGCGCCTCCTCAGTTCCCCTAGTAGCTCGTAGAAAAGCCGCCCATCACAGGTGACCACAGCTATCTTCGCTTCTCCTTCAGTTTTCACCTTTAGCCACCATGAAGGGAAACCTTTATTCGGGGAGGAGGGACATGCAACTATTAGGCCGGGATGGCCGAGCGGCTAGGCGGCGGGCTGCAGACCCGCTTTACGCCGGTTCAAATCCGGCTCCCGGCTCCAAACCCTCAAAGAAATAAGTTTAACCTAAAGCTTTTAATCCTCCCCTCAAACAGGCTGAATGATGGCTATGCTGAAGCTCTTCACGGTTTCCCTCTGCCTCCTCCTAATCCTTCCAACGGTTTCCATTGCTGCGACTGAGGAAAGCTCTGAAAGCTGGGTTCCCTATCTTCCCAGCCCAAACCAAGTAGACCTCTCCATTAAAGTTGAAGGGGGCCGCTGCTTCATCACCGTGGTTCTCGTTTTTCCGGATGGGGGCTTCAGGGTAAGCTGGAGTGAAGCCGTCCTCAAGAACAGGGCCATCTTTCTGGGGGCGGAGGTTGAAAGGTGGACTGGGCCTGCCATTCAAGTCATAACTTTAATGAAGCACACCTACGAGGTGGAAGTTCAAGCCGGAGTCTACCACATCATTTTCACGGTTAACGGGAAACCTGTTAAGTCTTCAACGTTCACCGTTGGAGAAACCTTCCCCCCTCCAAGGGGAAACCTGCCCTTCCTCTGTTTTCTCTCGGCTCTAGCCCTAACTGTCAGCCTCCTAGCGCGTAAAATGGAAGATTAAACCTTCAATGTGAAAGTGTAAACGTCGAAGGTTTCGAGAAGAGACTTGAAAGTTCTCCTTTCGAGAAGGCTTAAGCCTGAAGCCTCAGCCTCTCCAACTATTTCTTGCCGGGTTAAACTTCCTAAACTCGAGTAAACTGTTTGAAGGAAACCTCCCGGCTTAAGCCTTCCACCCGCCTCCCTCAAAAGCTTAACCATGAGGCTTCCATCATCCAGCCAGCCCGCCTCCAAGAGGCTTCTAGGCTGGCCAGGCAGATAGGGGAGATTCGCCACAATAAGGTCGAATTTTTCTTCAGGCTTTAAAGCCTCGAAGAGGCTTCCCCTCCTAACCTCCACTTTACCTTCTAAACCATTAGCCTTAACGTTTCTCAAAGTACACTTCAGAGCTTCAGGATTTACGTCTACTGCTACAACCCTCTTAGCCTTCCGGGCGGCCACCAAACTTAGGAAGCCTGTTCCACATCCAACATCCAAAACTTCAAAGTTCTCTTTTAAAATCATGGTTTGAGCTAGGAGGAAACTGGTTTTGGTGAGTTTTCCAGGAGGGAAGACTCGGGGGCAACGGTAAACTGTTAACCCTTCATATCTTAGCGGGGGGAGACCGTGAGTTACAAGAATTTTCAGAGCTTTAGAGACTAGTAGGGCTTGAAGCCTCAAAGACTTCTTCCACCCTCATAGGAGGGAAAACTTCAAGCGGGAAGGCTTACCTAATGTTTCTCTGGAAACCCTCTTAATCTTTCCCTCTTCTCCTGGTGGAGGAGGATTTGGATGGGTAGAATCCTCTGGACGCCCTGTTTAAGGGAAGCAGTCCTCTACCGGGAGGAAGGGGGAAGCCTTCAATGTGAAACCTGTGAGAGACGCTGCCTTATTCCGCCAGGTGAAACAGGCCACTGTAAAACTCGAATTAACCTTGAAGGGAAGCTTTACACCTTAACCTACGGCGACATCTCCTCGATAAGCGCCAACCCCATCGAGAAAAAGCCTTTCTACCATTTCTGGCCGGGAAGCCTAGCCTTAACCGTGGGAAGCTGGAGCTGCAACTTCGACTGCCCTTGGTGTCAAAACTGGGAGATAAGCAAAAAACCTCCGAAAATCGGGGAGTGCGAACATTTAACGCCTGAAGCCTTTCTGAGGCTTGCTCGAGCGGAAAACTGCCAGGGGACAAGCATCTCTTTCAATGAGCCTACACTCATGTTGGAGTATTCGCTGGACCTCTTCCGGCTTGCCCGGAGGCAAGGCTACTATAACACCTATGTTTCTAACGGATATATGACAGGGGAGGCTTTGGAGCTGCTGGCTAAAGCAGGCTTAGACGCCATAAACATCGATGTTAAGGGTGGGGAGACAGCTGTCCGTAAATATTGTGGAGCTGATGTGGAGAAAGTTTGGCGGAACGCTGAGAAGGCTAAAAGGCTGGGAATCCACGTTGAAATCACCACGCTGATTATTCCTAAGGTGAATTCGGATAGGGAAACCTTGATGGAGATAGCTGAAAACATCGTGGAGAGGCTTGGCCCCGAAACGCCTTGGCATGTTACCCGGTATTATCCTGCCTATAAGGCTTTAGAGGTGGGACTTTACCCTGAAGCTACTCCGCTAGGGATCTTAGAGGAAGCCAGACAGATAGGGTTTAGGCAAGGCTTAAATTATGTTTACTTGGGGAATGTTCCAGGCCATCCCGGGGAAAACACCTATTGTCCACGTTGCGGAGAACTGCTAATAGCTCGGTGGGGCCTCCAGCTTACAAGCTACAGGCTTACAGCTGATAAATGCTGTCCGAAATGTGGAGAAAAAATCCCTATCCAAGGTAAATCTGTTAAAAGAGGGGTCTTGCCAGGCTGACTTCACCGGAAAAGCTGTCGAGCAGCCTTTAAAGCTTTAAGCCCTGCAACCTCAGGATTTTCAGGCTTCCAAACCTCAACGATAACCTGCCCTTGAAAGGAAAGCTTTTCCAAGGCTTCTATGAAAGGTTTAAAGTTTATTTCTCCCTCTCCTGGTGGAGCATGTCCATCGTTTAAACCTCTATTGTCGTGTAGATGGATGTGGGCGAGTTTGCCTTTGAAGGCTTTAAGAAGCTGGCTGGCAAGCCATTTTTCAGCTTCCCCCTTCTCTTTACCTTTCCTCCTAGCCTCAATATAGGCGTGGCCAATATCAAAAGTGTAAAATGCTTCAGGGAAATGGTGGGCTTCCCTGGGAAGCCTGAAAAGGGAAAGTTCTCCATGCACGTTTTCCAAGCCAACCTTAACATTTAGGCTTTCAGCCTGCCGGGAAAGCTCTGCTAGGAGGCTTCTTAACCTACGTCTGGCCTTTATCAACCCAACTTTCCTAGTGAAAAAAAGAATTTTAGGGGGAGGGGTAAGCCAGCCTGGGTGAACCACCATAACTTTCCCCCCAATAAGAGCAGTCAACTTCAAGCTTTCCCGGAAAATTTTCAAGGCTTCCATCTTTCCAGCGGGATTTGGCGAGGCCGGATTTACTTCTTGGAAGGGGGCATGTATTGAGAGTTCCAGTTTTCTGGGAAGCATGGAAACCATGTTTTTGAGTTTCTCGGCAAAATCGGGCTCGAAAAGGCTTTTAAGGGAAACATGAGGCTTATCTAAAACGATTTCTATAGCTTCAGGCTTCAAATCTACAACCTTTAGGAAAGATTCTTCAAGGGTTAGCCAGGGGAAAAGATTTGAAGGTAAACCTATTTTAATTTTCAAGACTCCACCCGCCAGGCTGAAAAACTAAGGGTTTAGCCAGGGGAACAGGCTTTTCAAAGCTTTTCCAAACATAAATTTCAATTTGAAAAACCTTCTGGCAAAGAATGGGAGTTTCAAAGCTTAACCTTGAACCTGCCGGGAATTCTCCCTGAATCTGGTAAATGGCCTCCACACGGCCTCTCCAATCTTTAACCTGGATGAGAATCAAGCCCTCCTGGTCTTCAGGGGTTAAATTTCTGATGGTTGAGGTTAAGGTTTGACCTCCCTTAAGGCTGGTGAACTCTATGTCGAAGATGGGGAGCCCTGCAGCCATCCTTAGGCTGTCGATTTGAAGCCTGCTAGGCGCGCTTACAATGGTCACCGTTCTGCCTCTCTGATGGATGGTTACCCAGCGGTCTTCCAGCTGCCAGGCGCCACCGTTTAGGGGCATAGCTCCCATCCGGGTTAACATTTCCTCGTATCTCTGCTTGAACTCTAAAGCATCCTTCACCGTGTCCCAGCATAGAAGCCAAACATAGCCGTAACGGTTTTCGTCCTTCTTGTAGACTACCATAAGGTCTCCAGCCCACCCGTCGGAAAGCTTAGACTTGTAGGTTATCCTGCCCTGAGGGCTTAGAGAAAACTCTGCCAGTCCTTGATTCCAAAACATCATGAAGATGGCTGCCTCCCCGAGGATATCTTCGCCGAGAGGCTTCCACCCGTCAAAGCTTACAGGCTTCAACTCCACCTTCAAAGGCTTCTCCTTAAGATACTTTTCAGGATGAATTACCTGCTCGGTGCTTTCCGGAGGATTTTTGTAGGCCTCGTTTACAGCCTCCCAGCCTCCCTTCTCCCTCAAATATTTAACGAAATTGTAGCCTTCAAAGTAGGGGAAAACCTGCAGATAGATTATGGCGAGGGGGACGGCAGGCTTAGCCTTCAAGTTTAGCTCGCAGCCGGAAAGCTGGCTTCCGAAAAGTTCTTCCACCAGTTCAGCATCTCCCTCCAGCACAGCTGAAACCGCCAAATCTTTGTCGGTTAACTCGTATTCCAGCTCGAAGGTTTCCGGATAGTATTGGTCGAGGAGAGCATGGGTGAGTTCGTGGGCTAAAACGTTTCTATCCATAGCTTCCTCCTCGCCTTTAACCACCACTATCTCGTTTTTCTCCGTGTCATAGTAGCCGAGGAGAGCTGAACCGTAGAATTCTTCTAGGAGTTCCTTAACGTTCTGCCCAGGGGAAACCATGTATAAGGCTTCGTATTCCTGCTGGGCTAACTCCCACCCCTCCCATTCGGATAGGCCAAGCCTGGATAGGGAGGAAGCCCTATCCACTAGGCTAACCGGCGGAATATACTTGAAAGGTAAGCCTCGAAGCTGCTCCACCACGCTGGAAACTTCGTGGACTTCCTCCTCAATATTGACGGTGGAAGCATAGGCGGCGGCAGACTGAAAGGTGGAGAAAAGAAGGAGCAGCACTATTAGGATGGTAACGGAGGCGGACGCCATCACCTTCTCCCAGGAGGAAGAATCTAACCTTACTCTTCACCGGCTTTGGGAGGGCTGGGAGCCACATCGTCGAAGGTTAGAATTCGAAGGTTGACAGGCCGTTTAACCATGTCGGAAATCCTGTCGCCAACGATGAGTTTTACGCCTAGGTCGGAGGCTATGTCTACAAGCCGCTGGGTAACCCTACCATCAAAAACGATTACTGCCGCATCTTTAAAGTTGGGAAGTCTTTCCGCAAGCTCTCCAACGGGAAGCCTAGCTATCTGCTCATAGTTTTCGTCGAAGAGGATGGCTTCAAGGGTTCCCTTAAGCTGGTTTACAGCCTCCACCACTTTGGGGTGGGCAGCCACCCTGGCATGTTTAAGCCTAGCTTCAGCCGCCGGAACCTTCCTGGCCAAGGCTTCATGAATTTCCCTGCAGGAGAGCTCTTCCACCTCTTTTCCAGGCGGAGCCCTAGCCACATAGTCCACCTTGGCTGTCTGCATGAGCTCTTTGAGGATGAGGTCTCCAGCCCTGTCGCCGTCCAGGAAGACGGTGACCTCCTTCTCCTTGCTAAGCCGAACAATGGTTTCGGGGACTTTGGCTCCTCCAATGGCTATCACGTTTCTGATGCCGCAGCGAAGCAGGTTGTGAACGTCAGCCCTCCCCTCTACGAGAATAATGGAGGACGAATTGTGCACGTCGGGGCCTGCTGGAAGCTGCTCAGGCCCGTAGGTTGAAATCTCATGTGACCTAACGGCTTCGGAAACCTCGCGGATAAGCTCTTCAACGTCGGGAGCAGTCTCCACACTCCACTTCTTTATGAGCTCCTTGGCTCTGCGAACAATGTTTTTACGTTTAGCCTCGCGAATGTCGTCGATGCGTTCAATCCAGATTTTGGCTTCTTTAGGTCCAACCCTGTCCACGCTTTCGATGGCGGCGGCGATGAGGGCTGTGGCAGCCATGTTAAGGCTTGAGGTAACCGTGATGGTTCCCACAGTCTTGTTATGCTCGTTTTTCAGCTCAACCTCAATTCGGCCAATCCTATTGTTTTTCTGGAGCTCTCTCAGGTCGAATTCCGGGCCGAAGAGTCCTTCCGTCTGGCCGAAGATGGCCCCTATAACGTCAGGCTTCTCAACTATTCCATTTACCTCGAAGCGGGCTTGAATTAGATATTTTGCGGTTGGAGTGGAAGATGAACCTGTCAAGCGTGAACACCTCCAAACAGTTATTTTGAACGGTGGAAGGCATGGCCGGGAACCTTCAAACCTGCTGTTTTAGGCTTCCACTGCCGCTGGAAGGTTCAACCTATTAGAGGCTAAGCTTCCTTTTAACGTTTTCAAGATAGGAAGCTAAGCCCTCCATGTCTTTAACCTGCCGCGACATTAAAGCTTTCAGTCGAAGCCAGAATTCAAGGTTGGGATGGAAGCCTTTCTCCTCCAGCTTTCGGGAAACCTGCATAGCCAATTCTACGCCTCCCCTATCGAAATCGGTGAGGACGATGATTTCCCTGCCTTCAGCTTCAAGCTCGAGGCGGCTGAGGGTTTCCGGAAGGCTTCCCCCAGCCTTAACGCAGAGGAATTCCCCTTTAACTCCCAGCCTTTCCAGGGCTTCGGCATCCCTTCTGCCCTCCACGAGGATGAGGGCTCCCTCCCCTGCTTTCTCGTTTAAGGCTTCGAGCAGGAGAAGCGCTCTCTCATCCCTTTCAGCTTTGGAAAGCCCTTTGAGGGTTGAAGCCGTTTAGGCTCCCTCCCTTAACCCTTCCAGCTCCATCATCCGTTCCAGCATTGCCTCCCTCCCTTTAAAATGTTTCCTGAAAGGCTCCAAAATCTCGTTTAAGGCTTCAGCCACAGCGTTCTTCAAGTCTAAGGGGTGAAGCTTACCCAGCACGTAGATTTTCTCGAGCTCCTCATAGCTGGAAACTTCGAGGGGGCCCCCATACTTCTCCTCCCTCGGAATCTTTAGGGTTCGAGGTCCCCGGCCAAAGATTATGTATTTGGCGATTTCCATTACGGGGTTGCCTTCAACCATCCTGGGCGGACAGTAGGCTGCCCGAAGCTTCCTCTCCACCTCTTCAGGTGGATCATGCACGTAAATGCAGGTTTTAGGCTGGCTTTTAGACATTTTAGCCTCGATTTGCAGGTTTACCCTCTCATCCTCATCGTAGGTGGCGCCCATTTTGGCTTTGGGGCCTTGAAGGCCGGGAAGCAGATGGGTGTGAACGCAGACAGGCTTCTTGAAGCCAAGCTTCCCAGCTACATCCCTCGCAAGCATGTGGGCTTTACGCTGGTCTATCCCGGCGCAGGCGCAGTCCAACCCCATCATGAAAATGTCTGTAACCTGCATGCAAGGGTAGATGAGCCAGGCGAACTCCACATCGGTTTGCCCGAGCTGCCTCCCCAGGATGGGTAGGGCTCGGGAAACCCTGGGAAGCGTGACGTTCTTAGCAACCCTCAGCAGGGTTTCCCAGTATTCGGATTTTTCCGCAAGCTCGGAAGCCCAGCGGTAGTGAACCCTGTCGGGTGTCAGGCCGAGGGCGGTGAAGCCTTCGCGAAGGTATTCGCCGCAGAAGCGGATGTTCTCCATGGAGCCTCCCAGCTTCCCGTTAATCCAGGCATGCCAGTCCGCCAGGAAAATGGTGAAGTCGAAGCCTGCCTCCACTAGGTCAAGTATCTTGTATCCGCAGACTAGACCTGTGCCCAGGTGCATGAGGCCTGAAGGTTCGAAGCCCCAGTAGGCTTTAGGCTTAAAACCTTCCTCCTTAAGGAGGCTTCTAAGCTCCTCGAAGGTTACGATTTCCTCCGTGTTTCTTTCCACAAGCTTCAGTTTCTCGTCGACGTTCAAGGGGAAGCTCCCTTTCCCAAAGCCTTCAAACACGTTCTAAAGCTGAAGGCTCCTAGCAGGGTAAAAGGTTTTTGGGTGGAGGCTCCGGCTGTAGCCCGAATAACAACACTCGGCCTCACGGTTGAGCTTTACGCTCACCTCAGCCGAGCTCTCTCCTTATCGGGCCAGGTGCGCCGGAGCCTCCCTACCGCCGCCTGGAGAGGATGTTCCGCGGCTGGGTTAGGCCTTCCATCATCGGTAGCGCTTGAGAACGCTTCCTAGTCCGGCCCCGTCCCCGCGGGGTTAATGCCCCCTCCAGGCGGATTCGGCTTCAAAAATAGAGGCGAAACTGAAGCTTATTTACCTTTAAAGGTTTCAGGGAAGATTTTTGAGAGGTTAAGCTCCATGGCGGCTACAGGGTTAACCAGGCGGAAAGCCTCCAGCACCGCAGGGTGGATTTCGCCTAGGAGCCCTATCTCTACTTCTCCCAGGAGGAGTCTGGCTGTTCTCCCTGGGAGGAAGCTAGGATGCTCGAAGGCTTCCACTCTCCAGCCTTCCACCCCCAACTGCTCGAGGAGGCTGTAAGCCAGAGCCTGCACGTCTTCGTAGCTCACCTTGAAGTTGCATATGGCTGCAGCCAGCCTGGTTTCCACCCTGGTAGCCGTTTCAGCTTCCACGTCTGGAAGCACCACGTCTCCCAGCTCGAAAACCTTCTGAGGATAATCCACATGAACGTTTTTCGAGAGGAATTCTAGGAGGCAGGGTAGAAGCCAAACCCTCACTATGCTGTATTCCTGGCTGGTTGGGTTGGCAAGCTCGACAGCCTCGCCGCTTTTTACTCCCATCCTTTCAAACTGGGTTTCCCGGCTGGAGAGCAGGTAGCTGGCTGTCTCCTGGAAGCCGTAGCCAGCTATAAGGCTGCGGATCCTCCGGGAAGCCTGGCTGGCGGGCAGGAGGGAGCCGACGGTGGGAAGCCTTAAAGGCTCCGGCTTTATGCGGTGGTAGCCGTAGGCTATAGCTACCTCCTCGGCTAGGTCCACCGGGTGGAGAATGTCGCTGCGGAAAGGCGGAATGGAAACCTTTAACCTCCCATTGGAAGCCTCCACGTCAAACCTCATCCTTCTAAGCAGTTTCGCCATCCTTCCAGGCGGAAGATTGAAGCCGAGCAGCCTGTTCACTTCGGCAGGGTTAACCGTCATCTTTCTGGGCTTCAGCTGGCAGGTCCAAACCTTCCCTCCTCCTTCATATTCGACCTGGACTGCCTCCACTCTGGCGCCTCGCTCAGCTAGGCTGGAGACAAGAACGCTTACAGCCTCCTCGAGCAGTTCGGGGTTGAAGCCTGTGGCGTCGATGAACAGGTTTCTGGTTTCCACGGTTACCTTGGTTTCCTCGCTGTTTATGATGGGAGGCATGGATAGGACTTGGCCTTCCCTGTCCACGAGGAGGGGATACCGGGGAAGACCCCTCAAAAGGTGGGCGTATTCTAAACCTTTACTGGTCTGCGTTAGGATTTCCTCGGCTGAGAGGGACTTAGACGCCTCCAGCGGGGTGAACCTTATCTTCTCAGGCTTCAGAGCCGTATAGGTTATGGGAGGCTTAACCTTGTCTAAATCGTAGATGCCTATGGACGCCTTACTTCTCCTCCGGCACAGGGTTTCATGAAGCTTCTCCTGGAGCTGCATAAGCTGGGCGATGGAGCTTTCGGTGAAGGATACTCCCCTAACCACCGCGCAGACAATGCGGGGTCTAACCCGTCGAACCATCCTTGAAACCTTAACTTTAACCCGGCTTTTAGCCACCCTATATTTGGGGGAGCCTTCGGCCTTCCCCAAGAAGCCTTTAAGCAGGCGGGCTATACCCTCAGCTGAGAATAGGTCAGGCCTATCCGCCGTAACCTCTACGGACACCATTTCCGGGGAAGCCTCTTTAACCTCGCATTTGATGAGGGGGAGAAGCTGCTCCAGCCTTTCCAAGGGAAGCCTGAAGCCCAGCAGCCTGTAAAGGTCTTCCGGCTCGAAGGTTACCGTGGGCATTAAACTTTAAACCTCCTCAACATGTCCAGCTTCTGGGTGTGAAGCTCCCGAATGTCGTCTATGCCAAGCCTTATCATAGCTAGTCTGCCTATCCCGGCGCCCCACGCCAAAACCGGAAATTTCACTCCCAGCGGAAGGGTGACCTCAGGCCGGAAAACTCCGGAGCCAGCTATCTCCACCCATCCCAGCCGGGGATGCTTAACGAAAACCTCTACGCTGGGCTCGGTGAAGGGGAAATAGCTGGGGGCAAACTTCACCTCTTTAAAGCCCAGCCGCCCGCAGAACTCCACGAAGAAGCCGAGCAGGTGGCGTAGGGTTAAATTCCAGTCGCCCATGATGCCGTCGCACTGGTGGAACTCCATGGAGTGCTTCGCGTCTAAAACGTCAGGCCGGAAAACCTTTGAGAGGCAGAAAATTTTCAGCGGAGGCTTCACGCCGCCTGCAAGGCTTCGAGCTGAAACCGCTGTGGTCTGGGTTCTCAAAACCAGCCTCCTAGCAATCTCAGGGTTCCACCTGTAACGCCAGCCTTTCGAGCCTGTCTTCCACCCGTCCTCATGGGTTCTCCTTACGGCTGAAACGATTCTCTTTGGGGGGAGCCTGCCCTTGGCGGGGTTTTTAAGCTGGTAGCTGTCGTGGATTTCCCGGGCTGGATGGTCTTGAGGCTGGAAGAGCACGTCGAAATTCCAGAATTCAGTTTCCACGTAGGGGCCCCAGGCCTCCTCAAACCCCATGGAAAGCAGGATATCCCTTACCTCCTCGAGGAATTCAAGGTAGAAATGTTTCTTGCCGGGGTAGAGGCTGGGAGGCCTAGCCGTAACATCGTAGCGTTGAAACTCTACCTTCCGCCATTTCCCCGAGCGCAGGAGCTCCCCGGTAAGCAGGGTTACCACAGGTTTGGCTTCCAGCTGGGTGGGAAGACTTTCAGCCGCCCTCCAGCCCCCCTCGGTGAGGCTCAGCCTCCAAACCTTCTGCTCTTTCACCTCTAGGAGGCCTCGCCTTTTAAGCTGGTTTAAGGCCTGCTCGAGGCCTTCAGCCTTGACAGCCTCCCCGTCGAGCTCGCCTTTCCGGGCTAGGAGGCTGAGCAGCTTCTCGTCGTCTCCTTCGGCGGGAGGCTCTGTGAGGGTGGCTTTAAGCAGCCCGGCGCCCTTAACGATTTCCCCCCAGCCCTTCCTCACCAGCCAGCCGAGCGCAATATTAACTTTCTCCCTGGGAAGCTGGGCCTGCTCGAAGACCTGGCTTAAGGGCATGGAGGCTCCCTGCTCGAGCAGGAGTTTAAGCAGTCTTCTTTCCGGAAGCCCGCTAGAGGCATATTCTAAACCTTCAGGGGTAAGCTTGAAAACCTGCCTTTCCTCCTCTTCAACCTTTAGAAAGCCTTTCTCTTTGAGGAGGAGGACGGCTCTCATGGCGGGGGAGGGATTCAAATTTAAATTTTCGCAAACCTCCTCCAATGTGGCTTTACCTTTCCGGCCGGCTAGGAAGCTTAAAATCTTCCTGGAGGCTTCCTCAGGCCTTAAAGCCATCTTCGAACACCAGCCCACGACGGGGAAAATGTTTCTCCGGGAAAGCCTATAAGTCTTTAAAGATTTCTTCGCTTATTATTCCAGCCTCCACCAGCTTTAAAACCGCGTTAACGCTGGCTTCCCCTTTAAGGCGGCCCATGGTGTCTGAGGTTCGCTCCCACCTCAGCCTTGTCGAGCCGCTTTTAGAAGTATAGTTCACCCCGATAACCTCGAAAGCCTTAACGAAAATGATTTCGCGAACCTGCTTTAAGGTCACCTTGTCGGCAGCCTCAACATAGATTGTTCCGCGGCCTTCCTCCCCGCCAGCCCTCTCCGGGAAAACAGCCTCGTCAAGCAGGTAATCCTCAGGAATAAAGGACCTGCAACAACTTAAGATGAGGAATCTGCGGAAAGCTTGAAGGGTGCAGGGTAAATCTATTTGAACCGTCCTTCAACACCCATGCAAAATATTTTTACAGGGGATGTTTAAAGGGGTTGCTTGTCTAAGATAAAAAGGTAGTGTGAAGCGGGCTGAAGGCTTCATGGAGCCTGAAGACAGGGGAATGGTGGTAACCCCCTGGAAGGTTGAAGGCGAAATAGACTATGAGAAGCTTATCCGCCAGTTTGGAACCCAGCCGATAGGAGATGAACTCCTAGAGAAGTTTAGGAAGCATACAGGTGGCCTCCACTACCAGCTCAGAAGAAAAATCTTTTTCTCCCACCGAGACCTCGACTGGATCTTCCGGAAGCTTGAGGAAGGAGAAAAATTCGTGCTTTACACGGGGAGAGGCCCCTCGGGACCCGTCCACCTGGGACATATTGTCCCCTGGATTTTCACCCTCCACCTCCAAGAAACATTCAAAGCCAAACTTTACTTTCAGCTCACCGACGACGAAAAATATCTTTACCACGACGATTTCAGCCTGCCCTACACGGTTAGAATGGCTCGGGAAAACGCTTTGGACCTCATAGCCTTAGGCTTCGACCCCAAGCTTACCAAGATAATTTTAGACGTGGAGCATATCGACGCGCTGTATCATGTGGCCATCCAGGTAGCCAAACATATTACAGGTTCAACCATTAAGGCTGTTTTCGGCCTTAAGGACAGCGACAATATTGGGCTTACCTTTTTCCCGGCGATTCAGGCTGTCCCCTGCTTCCTCGAGTCCCTCCTCCAGGGGAGAAATGTTCCCTGCCTTATTCCCGCAGCCATCGACCAAGACCCCTACTGGAGGGTGGCTCGCGATGTGGCTCCTAAAATTGGCTTCTATAAGCCTGCTCAAATCCACAGCCGGTTTATGCCCGGCCTTGGCAGGGGAGGGAAAATGTCGGCTTCCCAGCCTGAAACCTGCGTCTTCCTAACGGACCCGCCGGAGGAGGCTAAAAAGAAGATTATGAATGCTTTTACGGGAGGCAGGCCTACCGCTGAGGAACAGCGTAAACTTGGGGGAAACCCTGAAGTCTGCAGCATATACCAATATTACTTTTTCCTTTTCGAGAGGGATGATGGGAAGCTTAAGGCTCTCTGGGAGAAATGTCGTGGAGGAGCCATCCTCTGCGGGGAGTGCAAGCTCGAGCTGGCTGGCAGAGTTTCCAGATTTCTCGAGCAACATCAGGAGAAGCGTGAACGGGCGAGGGATAAACTTGAGGAGTTTCTCCTCTCCGGGGAGGAGAGAAGGCAGATTCTATCGAGCCTCCTCTCTAAGGTTTAGCTTTCAGTTTTCCCTGCCTGTCGATTTCTCCTCGACGTATCCTGCTGGCGGAAATCGGCTTCCCATCCTCAGCTAAAACCTTTCTGAAAACCACTATTTCCAGCGGCTTTAACCCCCTTTTAGCCCTCTCCCGGTTTATGGCTTCCGCAAACTTCTCGTTATCCGTGCTTAGGAGAAGGGCGTCCATTTCAGGGTCTTCCACCGAAGTCCCGTAACGGCTGTCGATGATGACGAGCTCCGCCCTCTCTAGGAGGCCCTCCCTTCTCAGGAACTCTTCAACCCTCCTTTTACGCTCCTCTAGAGGGGCAACCTTCCGCCCTTTAATTTCCAGGGCCAGCTGGTCTGTGGAGAGGGCTAAGGCCACCCGGTCGGCAAGCTTGAAAGCCAGCCTTAAAACTTCCTCATGCCCCTTATGGAGAATGTCAAAGGTTCCTCCAAGCCCGATTTTCCTGAAACGTTTGCCTTCCATTCTAACCTTAACTTTGCGCGGGTGAAATTAAAGGTCGTGGTGGGAGGCTTCATCGGCGCTGGAAGGCAGGCTTGGAAGCCGCTCTTTATCCCTCTGCTCGGCGAGAAGGTTAGCAGCCTTCAAGATTTCCTCCGCCTCTTTACTAGCAGGCTTGACTTCCAGCTCGGCTCCCGGGGAAACCTCTCCCACCTCGAAGAGAATACCGCTCAAAGTTTTATCCACCGTTTCAAGCTCGTAGGAGACCTCGGGTAGAACTCCTTCAAGCCGCCCCCTAATGGATTTAACCAGCTTTGAAACGGAGGGCATAATGGAGGCTAGCTCCCCGAATTCCCTTACCGTTTCAAGCCGTAAGGCTGCCTGCTCTAGGGCAAGCTTGCTTCCCACAATGAGGCGAAGCATCTTCCTGATTTCAGAGCACTCGTTAGCGTAGATTTCGGCTCGAGCCTTATCGCCTGCAGAACTCGCACCTATACACTTTTCCAAGTATTCCTTATCCTTCTTTTCCAGCTTATCTGCGAATTCGTCGAGCCGGCTTTTAACAGTGTTAAGCCGGTAAACAGACTCCTCCAATTTAAGCTTCAGAGGCTTCCTTTTAAAGGCTTCAGAAAGCTTGCTGGCTAGCCTTACGTGGAACGGGTCTCCCCGCTCCCATCCTTTTAAAGCCTTCACCCTCAGCCCCCTTCTAGGGAAACCCGGCTAAACATAATAAGGCTTGAAGGCTTGCTGAGAGCTTCAGAAGGCTTTAAGCCCCAACTTAAAACCTGTTTCTTATCCACAAATTTGGAAAAGGCGCTGCTTCAAGTCTGCTCTATTCCATTTTTCTGTGATTAGCCGCTTTTCCCGCCTGTGGGACAAAGCCGCCTTATAGGGCAAAGGGAACACTTGGGTTTACGGGCTTGACAGTAGACTTTTCCAAGGTTTAAGAGGAGCAGGTGTCCTTCAGCCCTTTCACTCTCCGGGATAAGCCTTTCATAAGCCTCTCTAACCTCACGGTAATTTCGAGAGGAAGCAATTCCCAGCCTGCTGGCAACCGTGAAAAGATGGGTGTCCACAGGAACCACAGGAGCCCCCTTACCGAAAGCCAAAATCACATCGGCAGTTTTCTCTCCCACCCCAGGCAAACTCGTTAGGAAAGCCCTTACAGCTTCAGGGTTTCCCTTAAGGCCTCGAGAAAAATCGTCTTCAAACTTTTCAAGGATAGCCTTTGAAGCCTGCCTGATCCTCCTAGCCTTAACATTGGCTAGGCCTGAAACCTTGATTAGGCGGGCTAGCTCCCGCTCGCTAAGAGAGGCCAGCCTGCTGGGAGTAAGCTTTCCCAGCTTAACTTTAAGATTACGGAAAGCTCTACGGCTGTTAACGTCTGAAGTGTTCTGGCTGAGGATGGTTGCCACGAGAAGCTCGAAGGGGTCTTCAAGGCTGTGCCTCATAGGGCCGAAGGTTTCCCTTAAAATCTTCAGGATTTCAAGCATCCACTCTCTTGAAGGTTTCATCGCCAGCCGCCACTTACCGTTATTAACCGTGAAAACTCTTATCATTTTCTGGAGCCTTGAAGCAGCCAAAGGTTTCCATGGAAACCCTAAAGCGGGAAGGCCGCCTCTTCACAGCATACCTCCTAGAGCTTGAAAACGCAATTATAGGCTTCTTCTGCGAGGGAGAAGCCGTTAAGCTGGGAACCCTAGCTCTCGCCCTACCCCAAAGGTTTCTCTCGCCAGGCCAGCCTGCCTCAAGCCTCCTCATAGGCTATCGAAGCTCAAACATCGCCAGAATTTCCGCCGAATATTTGGCCAATAAAACAGGGAAAATCGCCGTAGCATCGGTTTTCTTGCGAAAAGATGAAGATTTAGAAGGGGGGAAAGCCGTTTTAGACTTGGTAAAAAAGCTTTGTCCTGAGAGCTGAAACTCTCCAATTTTTTGGATTCTGTTAATATTGCAGGGAATACAAAACTGTATTCCATGGGGAGAGAACCTTGGCGGAAAGTTTAAAGAGCTTAAAGGACCTACAAAATTGGATAAGAAGTCTTTACGAGGACCCAATAGCAAAAATATTGATAAATAACAGTTTTTTAACAAAAACACAACTTGAAACCCTCCTAATTGACATTATAAGCGAATATTTGACAGAAAATAGGATAAAAAGCGAGAAAAAAGCTGAACTACGGCTGAAAGGAAAAATAAGCAAGGGAGCTTTCCACAGAACTTTAAAACAGGCCAAACGAAACGTAATACGTTCAATTTACACCTTAATTCTGCTCGAATACCTAGGGTTAATGAGCTATAGCACCCTACAAAAATACCTAGAGCTCTCAGAGAAAATCAAAACCTATCTCGAAATGTTAAGATCCCCAGAAAAAGCCAAAATTGAAGAGTTAAGGACACTAAAAGAGGAAATTGAGGACTTTTTAAAAGCTCTTTCCAGCCCTAAAATGCTTAAAGGCATGATGTGATATCACAAATATCATGACATCACGTAATACCCTGTGATGAGCCATGTGATTTCCAACAGAAATAAGCAACTTCCTGATTTAAGCTCAATTCAAGGCCCTTTCAATTCAAAAGACATTAATGTGAATGTTTGCCAGCTGTGATGTGATGCTACACATC
>Ga0164311_10000453_pt1 | contig 17893 bp, 17 predicted proteins | sample GuaBasSedimGuay2_FD_121796 | JGI IMG/M metagenome (GOLD analysis project Ga0164311, IMG submission 121796) | Subseafloor sediment microbial communities from Guaymas Basin, Gulf of California, Mexico - Guay2, Core 4569-9, 9-12 cm | ecosystem: Environmental > Aquatic > Marine > Hydrothermal vents... | reverse complement strand
GGCCCACTACAACTGAAATTCTCCGCTGGCGCGGATGATCTTCTGGCTGTAGCCGGTCACATAGGTGAGCAGTTTCTCCTTCAGTTTACGCCATTCATCTGATACGAGGACACGTTGCAAGTTCTCCAGGTTTTCCGCAATGCCACCTGTGATGATCTGTGGGCGATCACCGTAAGCGGTGTACCAGGCATCGGTGAGGCGAATGCCACATTCAGCCAATCCTGGCCCAAACTCCTGCACGATAAACTCGAAGTACTCGTCCTCGTAGCCAGGGCGGATGTTCCAAGACATCAGGAGTTTAAACATCAGGTTATCTCCGCCTCCGGCGATCATTTACGGGCATCCCAAGGTGGTCATCGCTTGCTCGCCCTGGATGCGCCAGTTCGCCGGTGGGTTCAAGGCCAGGAAGTGGCTGTACGCCTCGCAAGCGTTCTCCACGTCGCCGCTCTGGGCGTAGGCCGTTCCTAGCGCGTAGTATGCCTCTGGCGAATCCGGTACTTGCTCGATGGCTTGCTGCAGTATCTCGATGGCGGTTGCATACTCTCCCTGCTGGATGTAGACGTTCCCCATACCAATGAGTGCCTCGGGCATATTCTCCTTCAACTCCAGCGCAGCCTTGAACTCGGTGGTGGCCTGCTCCAGGAGTTGCGGATCAGGCGGGGCTGTGGGATCGGTCCCCGAGAGCGCAAGGACGAGATAGGTAGCGCCAAGTTGATAGTGCGTATCGGGATCGTCGGGGTCCAACTCCAGAGCAGCCTTGAACTCAGTGACTGCAGCACGGGGGTCCTGCAACTGGAAGTAGGTCACACCCAAATTGTGATGCGCGGCGGCGTTGTCGGGATCGAGTTCCAGCACTGTGCGGAACTCATCGGCCGCTTTCATCAGGTCGCCCGTCTGGTTGTAAGCCTGCCCCAAGAGGAAATGAGCCTTGCTGTTATCCGGATCCGCCTCGACAGCGGCTTTCAGGTCAGTGATGGCTTCATTGTATTCATCTGCTTCCAAATGGGCGCGGCCCGACTTCAGCAAGTCGTCCACGTTTGCCGCCCCCCCCTGGCAGGCGACCAGTACGAGCACGAGCAGTGCAGCGACAAATACAAGGGACTTACGCATCTCATCCTCCGTTACGTTGCCTGGGTTTTAGAACGACGACCTGCGTTTCCTCCGGCAGGCTGGTCCGGCTGATCTTCAGTGTGTCCTGGCGATCCACTTTCTCCAGCCCCATCTCTTTCAGGAAGCGCCCCAGGGTGCCGAGGCCGGCTTTCAGCCCTCGCACCTTGTAGTGCATTGGAATGACGATGGATGGTTCGAAGAGGCTGATGACCTCGGAGGCTCGGGCAGGCGTGAGACTGCCGCCGCCTCCTACGGGCACCAGCAGGATGTTCACGGTGCCCAGGTTCTCCACCTGGGACTGGGTAGGCACGTGCCCCAGTCGCCCCAGGTGACACACGGTCAGGCCACTGAAGTCGAAGGTGAAGACGGTATTCAGGCCGCGCAGTGCTCCACGCTTGCCATCGGCGAAGGTGGCGATGCCGGTGATGAACACACCGCCGATTTCGTACTCACCGGGGCCGCCCAGGAGTTTGAAAGGCCCCCGCACACCGGATGTGTAGCGGCATTGGGGATCGTCGTAACTTACGCTGACGACATCAGCGCGGATACGAGGGAGAATGAGACCGATGTCGGGCGGGTAGGGATCGGTCACGACAGTTGCCAAGCCTCGTTCGCTCAGCCGGAAGCAAGTCTGTCCGTACCAGGTGATTTCCATGCGTGAAACGTGAAGCGTAAAACGTAAAACTCAGCGCACCACGATGCTCAGCACAGTGGTCAAGATTCCTAAGAAGGCCACTGCCGCCAGTGCCCAGTTGCGGAAACGAACGTTCATCTCATCCAGGCGTGTCTCCAGGCGATCGAACCGCTGATCCATCTGAGCGAACCGCTGATCCATCTGAGCGAACCGTTGATCCACCTGAGCGAACCGTTGATCCACCTGGGTGAAGCGATGGTCTATATAAAGCCGCAGTTCCTCAATGCGACGCTCGAGTTGCTCGCGGGTCTCCTCAATATAAAGCCGCAGTTCCTCGATGCGACGCTCGAGTCGCTCGCGGGTCTCCTCAATCCGTTGACCGTTATACTCGATGGCCTCTTCTAGCCGCCGGATCTCGCTCCCAACGAACTGCTCATAATAAGGAGGCACCCGCTCCCGCTCTCGACGCATCGAGGCCAACAGTGCCTGTTCGAGGCGAGGATAGAGACGTGCCTGCAATACATCCAGTGTGGTTTCATCTACCGGTACTGTGGCTTGGGGCATGATGAACTCCTAAACCTGATGATCTGGGTTTGTTCAATTATACTGTGAAACCGGATTTAGAGCAACAGCCGACCAATGTCCTCGCGCCTTCTGCTTCCTGTTCCTTGCTCTCCTGTCCCTGTGAGATTGAATTCGGGCGGCGACCGGTGATTTCACCTCTCCCGCCACTGCTGAGTGAGGGCCACTTGGGCGGCGTAATCGGCCACCTGGCGCTCAATCTCCGCCTCGTCCCAGCCCAGGCGCGGAGCCATCAGTTCGGCCACGGCACGGGCCCGCTCCAACCCTCCGTCCCGCCTCTCGTATATCACGTGGGTGCGGCGGATGAGCACGTCGCACACACTCAGCGCCATCTCGTGCTGCACGGCGTAGAGCACCTCCGCCATCAGATAGGGCAACTCCGGCACGATGTGCTCCCCCAGGCTGGGATTCTCCTCCACATAGGCCAGTATCCACGCAGTATCACCGCCGTAAGTATCTATCAGGTGCCTGCCCACCGGTTCGTCCACGCCGCTCACCTGTATGCGCTCTATCCGCGCGCCCTCCAGCGGCTCTTTAGTGCGGCATTCAGAATGCACGTGAACGCCAAACTCCTCCGCCAGTTTCTTTTGGATGTGATCGGTGAGTTGCTCGGCCATCAGCCGGTGTATGGTCAGTTTGCCGCCGGTGATGGTGACGAGGCCGGATTCACCCTCCATAATCACGTGCTTGCGGGAGAGGGCGGACGGGCTGCCCGGAGCAGACACGAGCGGACGCAGGCCCGCAAAAGTGCTGATGATGTCGTCGTACCGGATCTGTGCGCCGGGAAAGGTGTGCTGCGTCGCTTCCAGCAGGTAGTCCACATCGTCAAGGGTGGCGGCCGGGTTGTCCAGGTCACCCTGGTAGTCGGTGTCGGTGGTGCCGATGAGGGCAAAGTCGCCCCAGGGGATGAGGAAAATGTGGCGACCGTCGCGGGGGACATTGAAGATGACGGCGTGCTGGCTACGCAACCGCGCACGGGGGATGAGCAGATGGATCCCTTTCGTCGGACGGATGATCGGTCTTTCACGGCGTTGGTCCAGTTCGCGCACGCGGTCTGTCCAGACGCCGGTGGCATTGACGACGACTTTGGCGCGCACTTCGATCTCCCGACCGCTCACCACGTCCACAACGTGAGCACCGACGACGCGCCCTCCGGCTTTCACCAGCCCGGTCACGCGGGCGTGGTTGACCATCACCGCGCCGTGGATGTGAGCAGCCTTGGCCGTCGTAAGCGTCAGGCGGGCGTCGTCCACCTGGGCGTCGTAGTAGCGGGCGACGCTCAGCAGTCCCCGTCCGGCGACCAGCGGTTCGCGCCACTGCACCTCCGCCGGATGTAGCCAGCGGTGGCGTTGGACGTTGCGGAAGAGGCTCAATGCGTCATACAATATCATCCCGGTGCGAAGTTTCCAGGGAGCCGGCCTCTGCCCCCGATAGAGGGGGTAGAGGAAAGCCAGCGGGCGCACCAAGCGAGGGGCGATCTTGCGCATTACGCGCCGCTCGCTACATGCGTCGAACACCAACTTAAATTCGCCGTATTCCAGGTAGCGGATGCCACCGTGGATGAGTCGAGTAGAGCGGCTGCTGGTGCCGCTGCCGAAGTCATCCCTTTCGACCAGAGCGGTGTGGAAGCCACGCATCGCCGCGTCGCGGGCCACCGCCACGCCGGTGATGCCACCGCCGATGATCAACAGATCGAAGTCCTCCTGAGCCAGGCGTTCTACATTTTCCTGACGGGTAGCAGCGGAGAAAGGACGCACGGAGGAAAGTTCTTCCATTTTCATCATTTCCTTTTACTTTGCGAGTGCAAAAGGATACCGGGGTTCATAATGCCGGTGGGATCAAAAGTCTGCTTGACCGTCCGCAGCACTTTCATACCCACCGGGCCAATCTCTTCCTTCAGCCACGGGGCGTGGTCGCGGCCTATGCCGTGATGGTGGGTCAGGGTCCCGCCGGCGGCCAGGATGGCGTCGGTGGTGGCCTGCTTGACCGCCTGCCATTGGGCCTGCTTCGCCAGCGGGTCGGGGTCGGGCGTCTGACGACTTAGGAAGGTCGAGTAGAGTGAGGCGCCGTGTTCGTAGGCGTGAGAGATGTGGGTCATTACGTAGCCCGGGCCGCCGCCGGTGGCAGCGATGGCCCCTTTCATTGCACTGACCATCGCCCTGTAAAGGTGCATCAGGTTCGACCAGGTGGTGGCCGTCTCCAGTGTATCCACCATGACGCCGTGACCGAGGAGCGTATCACGCAAGTAGGGCTGGGCGTAGCGGTCGCGTATCCAGGAGCGCCCCACCGCCCGTCCCAGTGAGAGACCCCGGTGATCGCCGCATATCTCCAAAGCCAGGTCCCACTGCCGGGTAACCCATTCGGCGTCCCCGTCGAAACCCAGCAGCATCAAAGTGCTGCCCGTAATGAGATCATACCCCCGTATCTTCAGGTACCACCCGAGCAGATCGTCGGCCAGGCGGCGTAGACCGTGGTGTTCGTGGCCCATCACAGCGTAGGCGGCTGTCTCGGGCGCGTCAGAAAGGCGCACGATGGCCGGGTGCAAATCCGGGTTCTGCATCAGAGCGCGGAAAGCAGCGACGCCGTCCTCCAGATTGTGGAAAAGGATGCCGCGATAATCTTGCACCGCCGGCAGGGGGTGGATGCGCATTGTGGCCTCGGTGATGACACCATAGGTGCCCTCAGAGCCGATGAGCAGTTGCAGCAGGCTGGGGCCGGCAGCGGTGGCAGGTGTGTTTTTCGTCTCGATGATGCCGACCGGTGTGACGCCCCGCACAGCCTGGGTCATGTCCTCGATCTTGCCGTAGCCGATGGAGTTCTGACCGGCCGAGCGAGTGGCGATCCAGCCGCCGAGGGTGGAGAACTCGAAGGATTGGGGGAAATGGCCCAGCGTGAAGCCCTGCGCATTCAGTTGCGCCTCCACCTCCGGGCCGGTCGCGCCGGCCTGGATGCGGGCTGTGCGCGAGACTGGGTCTACCGCGAGTACGTGATCCAGCCGGGCCAAGTCGAGGGTGATGGTGGGACGGTCGCCAGGCTCCGGCTCGACGCCACCCAGGACGGAACTGCCGCCGCCGAAAGGGATAATAGCGACGCCACGGTCGGCAGCCCAGGCCAGCAGGGCAACGATCTGCCCCTCGTCGGCAGGGTAGACGACGGCGTCAGGGGGATTGGGAATGTGACCGGCGCGGACGCGAATCAGGTCACGATAGGATTTGCCGTAGGCATGCTCGACGCGGGCCCGTTTGTCGGTGCGCACCGTCTCTTCGCCCAGCAGTCTACGCAGAGATGAGAGCATAGGAGCGTCCAGGCGTGGCGGGCGCAGTGAAATTTCCTCCAGGGAGACGGGCAGCGTCTCGTGCTCGATTGCCTCGTCGGGTAGTTCGAGCCATTTCTGGAGTGTGGGCCAGAAGGCGGGGCGGCCCTCCAGTGAGTAGTCCTGATCGAGTGTGCCCCACCCCCACCAGCGTAAGTTTGGGATATCCATTCGCACGTCCTCCTTGAAGATGTCGCGTGTTTAGAGAATTCTCCGCCGGCGCCACAACACCCCCACTGGGTAACCAATCATCTTGGCGATGTCGCCGGTGATGCGGATGACCGGCACCCACAGCGCCGCCTGCAACTTCTGGGTCAGGCTGAGGCCGCCCCACATCCGCGTCAGTCGTCGCCAGGGCACCCAGAACATCCCAGGTATGGAGATCAGATAGAGTGCCCACCACCAGGGGCTGACCAGTGCCCCGGCAAGGGCGATGAGCGGCGTGGCGACCAGGTAGGTCAGGTAGCGGATGGCATGCCGCCTGCGCCACAGGTCCGCCCTGCCGTCGCCCCGTGCGTAGCGGTAGTACTGCACAAAGAAGGCACGCAGGCTGGAGCGCGGGCGGAAGTGAACCAATGCCTCAGGGACAAAGACGAACGGCCCATACAGATCGCGCAGCCGGAAGTCGAAGATCAAATCCTCGCAGTAGTCGAGCCACTCCGGGTAGCCTCCCACCGCAGCCCAGGCGCTCTTGCGAAAGGCGACCGAGCGGCTGGAAGGGTTGAAATGCGCGGGATTGATCTCCCGCAACTCCGGGAGTACCGTCGCGCCCATCGCCGTCTCGAAGACCGTCTGCGGGTCGGGGCGGAAGAAGCCGGCCACGACCTGCGTCTCAGCATCCTCAAACGGCGCGACGATTCTCTCCAGCCACTGCGGACTCAAACACACGCCGGCATCGGTCACAGCAATGACCCCACCCGTGGCTGCCCTGATCGCCGCGTTACGCCCCTCCGAGATGTTGGCCCCCGGCCGCCGGATGACACGCAACGGCAGACGGCTTTCGGCCTCCAGCAGCAATAGCGTGTCGTCAGTCGAGCCGCCGTCGCAAACGACCACCTCATCCGGTGGACGGGTCTGAGCGGCCAGGCTGTCGAGCAATCGGGGGAGGCTATCCGCCTCGTTCAGCACCGTGATGACGACAGAGACACGCATCGGTAAAATTATACACGAGGATGTGTCCACCGCCAAACCCCGGTTTCTTCGCCGATGGGGGATGGGTAGAACACGGATTTCAAGACAGTAACGGACCGGGTTCTACTCCCGGTGTTTGGTCCGAAATTCGGTGCATTGATCCGTCGCTGTCCTAGCATCCGTGTTCTCAAGCACAGGGAACAAATTTGACATTTAAGCGCAAGCGTGGTATAGTTACATTTGTAGGACGCGGTAAGTTCAGGTAGCGATATTCATCCTGCCCAGGCTTACGGGGCCTGGGCAGTTTGTGTATTTGCCTCCTCTCGAACCATCCCGGCCTACAGAATATCACAAGTAAGGAGCATAAGTAAGGTGAACGAGAGAGAAACCGGAACCGTCAAGTGGTTCAGCAACGCCAAAGGCTACGGATTTATCACGCGCGATGGGGATGGAGATGTGTTTGTCCACTACACCGCCATCGAAGGCGCGGGCTTCCGGACGCTCGACGAAGGTCAGCGAGTTGAATTCAACGTCGAGCAAGGCCCTAAAGGCTTGCAGGCCACCCACGTCACCCCGCTGTAAGACAGAGAGCGGGCTTCCATGCGAAGCGGCAGTGATCCATATCTAGAGGAGGCAGTATGACCAAGAAATTATACGTCGGTAACCTGAGTTACACTGTGACCCAGGCTACCTTGGAGGAGTTGTTCGGCTCCGTCGGCGAGGTCACGTCAGTTAATCTCATCACCGACCGTATGACGGGGCAATCGCGTGGGTTTGGCTTCGTCGAGATGGCCGACAGCACGTCTGCCCAGCAGGCCATTGACCAACTCAACGGCCGTGTGTTGGACGGTCGAGCGATCAAGGTGGCAGAGGCCCGCCCACGGCAGCCACGCGGCTTCCATGACGAGCCACGCGGGGGACGCCGACGCCGTTACTAAGCGCGCTGTACAAGCGCAGACAAAGGAAACCGTGCACGTTGACATTGCGCCAGCGTGCACGGTTTGTCATTTCGGCAGTAGAAGCCATCGTACCCGATCTTGCCTCAGGGGGCAGATGCGGATACATCCTCGCATTCACACGCCTGGGCGATCGCCTCGATTTCGACCCGCGCCCCCAGTGGCAACGCGGCTGCCTGTACCGCCGAGCGGGCAGGCGGGCTTTCCGGGAAGAACTCGGCGTAGACCGCGTTCATACGGGCGAATTCCCCAATGTCCTGCAGGAAGACCGTGGCCTTGACGACGTGCTTCAGGCAGGAGCCGCCTGCCTCCAGCACTGCTCTGAGGTTCTCCAATGCCTGGCGGGTTTGGCTTTCGATGTCCGGGCCGGCGAATTCCTTCGTGCCGGGGACGATGCCCAACTGCCCGGCGGTGAAGATAAAATCACCTACACGCACTCCCTGTGAGTATGGCCCGACTGCTGCCGGAGCCTTGTCTGTGACAACGATCTGTTTCTCCATTTTATGCCTCCTCGCACCTGACGTCTGACACTTGACAGTATTTGTTTACCGCCTCATTGGCCGGTGCAACGGATGGACGGCGGATAAACGGATGAGATGACCGCCCTTATCATCACCGGCTCGGTGCGGCGATTTTGCCGCCGGACACTTTTCGAGCAGGGGTATCACCGTGGGATATGCTTCGCTCCTCGGCCCGGGCTGCTACCCCCTCGGCAAGAGTGCCCGCCGGAGAATGCGGTGATTCCGGAGGTTACAATGCCGGAAGGCTATCCGCTTATCCGTTTCTCATCCGCTGCCCCGGTAAACAGATACGCTTGCTGCCGGTTATGGCGTCAGCACCAGCACCCCCTCCGCGCTCGCCTCCACGTCTGCCCGCTCCCACAGCATCGGATGGTACTCGATATTGCGCCAGGGGTCAATCATGTCATTGTAGTGGGGGTGGAAGGGATGACCGGATTGGCCCGTGGTGTGCATCGAGACCGAGCGGGTGAAATCCCCCAGGTCCACGATCTGGCGGTAGGAGGGGACAATCTTCACAGTGTAGGGATGGCTCAGACTGTAGCCGGTGTTATTGACCGTGGCGATGGTGCCGTCCACAGGAACCGGCCCCCGGTTGAAGAGCGCCTCGATGGGCGCGATACCGGACTGTCCCAGGCTCTGGTTCTTGAAGGTGGCGGTGTGCAGATCCCCCCAGCGCCAGCGCCCCATGTTCCGTCCCAGCGTCTCGGTCAGTTCCTCCACCGCTTCATCCAGCGCCCGCAGCAGGATCTCATCCCGCGTCTCCACCTCAGATGTGGTCACATCGTCGAACCAGGGGGATGATCCATCGGCCAAAAGGTTCACCAGCGCCACACCCGCCGTGCCTCGGGCTCGACGCAGGAGTTGCTCCCCCAGTTCGTCGCCAAAGGTGAGGTCTACCAGGTGCACGCGGAAGGCCTCGAGGAGGGCCGCCCCGGCACTGTCCCGCACCGCCCGCCCGTCCCAGTCCCGCAGTAGATCCAGCGCCTGGTTCAGCCGAGGGTCGTCGCCGGAGAGAGAACGCAGATAGGGCATGATCTCCCGTGCCCAGGCAGGGCTGCTATCCCCCTGGATGGCCTGCATATCGGCCAGCGAGAGGGACGGATCGGCCTCGATCAACTCCACAATCCGCCGCGCCCGATACCCAGGGGCCCAGTCCATCGAGAGGAAGTAGGGATAGTCCGGCTCCACCACGGCGTTATTGGCGGTGACGATGTACCCCTCCGGCGGATTGAAAGCGCGAGGGAGTTCGTCGAAGGGAATATAGTCCACCCATTCATACTCGCCGGTCCAGCCCGGCACCGGCATCGAGCCATCGCCTGAGGCACGGATGGGGATGCGGCCGGGAGCCTGGTAGCCGATGTTCCCGTCCACGTCGGCGTAAACGAAGTTCTGGCTGGGTACATCCCAGTAGCGAAGTGCATCCCGAAACTCCTCCCAGTTCCTGGCTCGATCCAGGAGCAGGACGCTCTTCATCAGTGTGCCGGGTTGGAGGGCAGTCCAGGAGAGAGCCAGGGGCTGCCAGCCGAAGGACCACTCCTCCTCCGTGCCGCCGACCACGTCGTTGATGATGGGGCCGTGGCGGGTGAGGCGGGCGAACATAACCACCGGTTCCTCTTCCCCGGCGACCCGGATCTCCTCGCGGACGATCTCCATATCCAGCCATTGTCCCTGGTACTCGTACTGATTGGGGTTCTCTGGGTTGACCCGCTCGATGAACAGGTCCTGCACGTCCGGCCCCAGGTTGGTGACCCCCCAGGCGATGCGGTCGTTGTGGCCGATGATGACGCCGGGCGTGCTGGCGAAGGAAGCGCCGACGACGTTATAGGGACACCCCGGCCCGACCGGGTCGCAGTGCAGGCCGATTTCGTACCAGATAGAGGGCATTTGGATGGACAGGTGGGGGTCGTTGGCAAGAATGGGCATCCCCGTCTCGGTGCGGCTTCCGGCGACGACCCAGTTGTTGCTCCCCAAGTCATCCCCTTCCCCCAGTGCGAAAGGCTCGAAGGCGGCCTCCGGCACCGCCTCCAGCGTCGCTCCTGTCAGCGGGTGGGGGACGATGACGGGGTAATCGTCCGGGTAGGGGGGCATCAGTTCGGCGACGGCGGGGGTTCCCAGCCGTGCGGCGATGTGGGCACGCAAGAGTTCGTCGCTTCTGTTGCCTCCCAGGTCCCAGGCCATCACCTTGGCCCAGGTGATGGTGTTGAATGGAGTCCAAGGTTCGGGCTCGAACTCGACGCCGGTGAGCCCTAGAAGGGTGAACTCCAACCCCAGGCGGCCACGGTGGGTGAAGATGTAGGCGTTGACCCCCTCGGCGTAGGCTTCCAGCACGGCCCGTTCCTCCTCCCCCAGCAATTCCAGTTCCCGGGCAGCGGTGCGATGCCAGCCCAGCGTGCGGATGAAGCGGTCGGAGTCCAGGGCGGATTCCCCCAGAATCTCCGCCAGCCGCCCGGAGCCGATCCGCCGCCAGAATTCCATCTGCCAGAAGCGGTCCTGGGCGTGGACGTACCCCTGGGCGAAGAAGAGATCGTGGGTGTTGGAGGCATAGATATGGGGGATACCCCAACTATCGCGGATGATGGTGACTTCCGCCTGCAGGCCCTCTGCCCGTATCCGCCCATCGGTCTGGGGCCAGGAGCGCCGCACAGTGACGAAGCCGTAGCCGGAGCCGACGAGGCCCATCACCAGCAGGATCACCAAAAGGGCCAACAGGACACGGAGTAATGTGCGCATCATAATTCTCCCTTCTTGTTTGCTGAAGTCCAAAGCCAACCTACGCCCATTCGACAATCAGGCACGCGAACAAACCTACGTACAGGCGGATGGCGTGACCGCTATCGTCCAACTCGCACTGCTCGATGGGCTCGCCGTCGGCGGTGGCGGTGTGGGGCAACCGATCCACGCCGTGGATGACGACCTCAAAGTCCCGATACTCAGGCTCGTAGTGGCCCTCGGTCTGGCGGCGCAGGTCGAGGCGCAATGGCGGCCCCTCATCCGTGGAGAGGATGAAGTGGGTAAGGCGATAGTTGCCATTCTGGAAGGCCCAGGTGTGGCCGTCATCTTCGTACAATTGGCCTTCGCCATCGCCGGGGTAGACGTGGAGCGTGAGCCGGTCCGCCGGTCCTTCGCCGACGTATTGCATCGGCGACCCCAGCGGCACGACGGAGCCGGCCCGCACGAAGAGCGGAACGCGCTCCAGTGGTGCCTCCACCTCGATGTGGGCCGGGCCGCGGAATGGCTCGTCCGTCCAGAAGTCGTACCAGACGCCAGCGGGCAGGTAGACGGAGCGGCGGGTGGCCCCCTCCTCGATCACGGGCGCGACCAGAAAGGCATCGCCGCACAGGAACTGATCGTCCAGCGTGTGGGTGGCGGTGTCGTCCTGGAAGGCCAGCAATAGCGGACGCACGATGGGCAAGCCGGTCTGAGCGCATTGCCAGAAGGCAGTGTAGAGATAGGGCAGCAGCCGGTAGCGCAATTCGATGTGGCGGCGATTGACGCTCAGGTAGGGCTCTCCCCAACTCCAGGGCTCCTGGTCGGGGTCGTGGAGGGAGGTATGGGCGCGGAGGAAGGGGAGGAAGACGCCCATCTGGAGCCAGCGGGTGAAGAGTTCCCCCGTGGCGAAGCCGGAGAAGCCGCCGACGTCGGGGCCGGTGTGGGCCAGGCCGCTCAATCCCAGGTTCATCAGCATCGGCATCGTCAGCCACAGTTGCTCCCACGTGGCCTCGTTATCGCCGGTCCAACTCAGCGCGTATCGTTGCACGCCGGCCCAGCCGGAGCGGGTGATGACGACGGGACGCTCGTCGGGGCGCAGTCGCATCAATCCCTCGACCGTCGCCCGTGCCATTTGCATCCCGTAGACGTTGTGGGCCTCAACGTGGTCCCCGCCGCGCCCCTCCAGGTCGTGGCGCACGAAGTCAGGGAAAGTCGTGCCCAGTGGCCCGAAGACGGATGGCTCGTTCATGTCGTTCCACACCCCGTCCACGCCCACATCGGTCAATACCTTGTACAGATCTCCCCACCACGCCCGCACGCGGGGATTGGTAAAATCGGGGAAGTAGCAGTTGCCCGGCCAGACAGGACCTTTGAAGAGGGTCTTGCCATCGGGATACTTGCAGAACACGTCCTGCTCCAGGCCACTTTTGCAGACCCAGTAGCGGCGGTCGGTCTTAATACCGGGATCAATAATCACGATGACCTTGAAGCCCTGCTCGTGCAGGTCGGCGATCAACCCGGCCGGGTCAGGGAAGCGCTCGGGGTCCCAGGTGAAGCAACGGTAGCCGTCCATATAGTGGATGTCGAGGTGGATGCAATCGCAGGGGACGTGGTGGACTTCGCGGAAGTCGGCCGCCAGTTTGCGCACGCGGGCCTCGGGGCAGTACGACCAACGGCTCTGGTGATAGCCCAGGACCCACAGCGGCGGCAGGGTCATCCGACCGGTCAATTCCGTGTACCGCTCCACCACCGTGGTCAGCGCCGGGCCGTAGATGAAATAGTAGCACAACTCGCCCCCTTCGGCCTCGAAGGAGGCGACATCCGCTCTGCTCGCGCCCAGGTCGAACCGGCCACGGAAGGTGTTGTCGAAGAGGATACCGTAGCCCTGACGGCCCCGGCTGTGTAGCCCCAATAGCACAGGCATGCACAGGTGGATAGGATCCTGATCCGGTTGGTAGGTCTGAGGATCGGTGTTCCACATCTCGTACCTGCGTCCGCGCCGGTCGAGCCGGCAGGTGCGCTCCCCCAGGCCATAAAAGTGCTCGTCGGGCTGGATGCGCTTGTGGCAGATGACGTGACCGGCGGGGTGGTAGCCTACACCGGCCTCATCCTCGTTGACGACGTTGCCCTCCAGGTCGAGGAACGCCAGTTTGCCCGATGCCTTGGCGACCCGGCAGGCAAGCCGCGAGGTTTTGATCTCGACAGTTGCCTCCGTCTCGACGACGTGGAAGTCGCAGGGGGGCCAGTCGTCATCGGGTTTGGCGATGGGGTAGGAGTGGGGAATAGAGAGTGGAGATTGGGGGGTGGGGGTTGGGTGAAAGCGGACGCGGATGAGGTCGGGAGCGAGAAGGGTGAGGGCATATGAGCCGTTGGCGCAAGTGATGGTCACAGTCCGCCCTTGGCGCGTGTGGCTTGTGATGTGACCCGGGCGCAGGTAGTCCGACTTGGCAGGCCGGCTGGAAGGGCCACTGCTGCCAAATCGAGCCTGGTATCGCTTCTGGCGCATCTGATAGGTGATGCTATCCCACGTGGTCACGAGACCAAGTTGCTTGATGCCACGCAGGAGCAGGGATAGGATGTTGGGCATTGTAACCTCCTCGATGCAGGGGATAAGTAATTGTACCTAGAAGGGAGCAGAGTGCAAGCAGGCTGTGGGATGGAGATCTGGCCGATTTGTCGCCTGCGCCGCTCCGTGCTAAAATGGTTTCGCCATGACACACGTTGTCTTTATGGGCACGCCCGAGTTCGCCGTACCGACGTTGACGGCGCTGATTGAAGCGCCCTCTCTGGATGTGGTGGGTATCGTCACGCAGCCGGATCGCCCTGCTGGCCGCGGGCGGCGGCTGACACCGTCGCCGGTCAAGCGGGTGGCGCTGGAGCGGGGTCTACCGCTGATGCAGCCCCGGTCGCTCCACACGCCGGAGGCATTGGCACAACTGGCGACCTGGAGACCGGACGTCATCGTTGTGGCGGCTTTCGGGCAGATCCTGCGGCAGGACGTGCTCGACCTGCCGCCCCACGGCTGCCTCAACGTCCACGCCTCGCTCCTGCCCCGCTGGCGGGGCGCGGCACCGGTGGCGGCAGCCATCCTGGCCGGCGACGAGGTCACCGGTGTGACGATCATGCGGATAGACGCGGGCCTCGACACCGGCCCCATCCTGGCCCAGCGAGAGGAGCCGATCCGACCCGACGACACGCGGGCGAGGTTAGGGAAACGGCTGGCGCGGCTGGGGGCGGCGTTGCTGGTGGAAACGCTGCCGGTGTACCTGGCGGGCGATCTCCTGCCCCGGCCCCAGCCGGAAGAAGGGGTAACTTACGCCCGGCAACTGCGCAAGGAGGACGGCCGGCTCGACTGGTCGCACTCAGCAATCGAGTTAGATCGGCGGGTGCGGGCGTTCACTCCCCGGCCGGGCGCCTTCACGCTCTGGCGCGGGCGGCGGCTCAAGGTGCTGCGGGCTGTGCCGTTGCCCACTTGGCGGGGAGACGCGCCACCCGGTACAGTGATTGCCGTGGCGGACGGAGCAGCCGTCGCCACGGGCGAAGGGGCGCTGCGCCTGGAGGAGGTGCAGTTGGCCGGGAAGCGTCCAATGGACATTGCTGCCTTCCTCCGAGGTCAGCGCGACTTTGTGGGCAGCCGGTTGGACTGAGAAAATCTCAAATCTCAAATCCCAAATCTCAAATCCCAGATCCCAAACCCCGATGGGCTGATTACTCACTGTGCTTGCATAACGAGGGCGCACGGTGGTATAATTTGAGCAGAAGTAGCGGGAGGTAGCACATGTCCGGTCACAGCAAATGGTCCACCATCAAGCATAAGAAAGCAGCGCAGGATGCCCGGCGGGGTAAACTCTTCACCCGGCTGGCACGGGAGATCACGATTGCAGCGCGCGAGGGAGGCGGCAACCCCGACGTCAATTTCCGCCTGCGCCTGGCCATTGACAGGGCTAAGGCCGCCAACATGCCCAAGGACAACATCGAACGGGCCATCAAGCGCGGCACCGGGGAACTCAAGGGCGAAGAATTGGTGGAGGTGATGTACGAGGGGTACGCTCCCAACGGCGTGGCCCTGCTGGTGCAGGCGCTTACCGACAACAAGAACCGCACCGTCGCCGAGATCCGCCGCACCCTCACCCGACAAGGCGGGACTCTGGCCGACGCGGGCTCTGTCGTCTGGCAATTCGACCGCAAGGGGTACATCGCGATCACGCCTGATGGGGTGGACGAGGACACCGTCTTTGAGGTCGCAGTGGAAGCAGGGGCCGAGGATGTCGTGTTCAGCGATGACCTGATTGAGGTCTATGCTGATCTGGAGAACTTCCAGGCGGTGCGACAGGCATTGCAGGAGGCGGGCATCCGCTTCGAGACAGCCGAGTTGGCGATGCTCCCCAAGACAACGCTGCGCCTGGGGGAGAAGGAGACCCTTCAGGTGATGGGGGTCATTGACGCGCTGGAGGAACTCGACGACGTCCAGCAGGTCTACTCCAACCTGGACATCAGCGACGAGGTGATGACCAAGTACGAGGCGTCGGCCTGATCCCAAATGCGTGTGCTTGGCATTGACCCCGGCACCGCCATCACAGGCTACGGCGTGGTGGAGGAGGTGGGAGGGGATTTGAGGCCGCTGACGTTCGGAGTGGTAAGGACGCCGGCCGATCGGCCTCTTCCCGTGCGCCTGCGGACGATCTATCAAGCGGTGAAAGCACTGGTGACGGAGTGGGAGCCGGCCGCGGCCGCTGTGGAGGAACTCTTCTTCAGCAGCAACGTGCGTACAGCGATGAGCGTAGGGCAGGCGCGGGGCGTGGTGCTCCTGGCCCTGGCCGACGCCGGCCTCACTGTGGCCGAATACACGCCGCTGGCGGTCAAGCAGGCGGTGACCGGATACGGCAACGCGGACAAGGCGCAGATGCAGGAGATGGTACGGTTACTATTGGGCCTGGCGGAGGTGCCGCGCCCCGACGATGCAGCCGACGCGCTGGCGGTCGCCATCTGCCACCTCCACTCAGCCCGCCTGACCGCCCTCTCCGATGCCTCCTCTCCTTCTAGCAGGGGGGCCAGATGATCGCCAGGCTCAGCGGGACGGTATGGAGCATCGGAGATGGTCACATCGTGGTGCGTGTCGGCGGGATCGGCCTCCAGGTGCACGTGCCTTTCGGAGTGCTGGCGCAGTTGGATGGGGTGGGCCAGCCGGTGGAGTTGTTCACCCACCTGCACGTGCGCGAAAACGACCTGGCGCTCTACGGCTTTCTCACCGAGGAGGAACTGGCGCTATTCAAACTGCTGCTGAGCATCTCCGGGGTCGGTCCGAAAGTCGCGCTGGCATTGCTGAGCACCGTTTCGCCCGACGCGCTCCGCCAGGCCGTAGTGCAGGATGAGCCGGGTATACTCTCCCGCGTGCCGGGTATCGGGCCAAAGACTGCCAAGGCGATCATCTTTCACCTTAAGGACAAACTCGCCCCCGTTGGGGTGGAGGCAGCGCCCCTGCTGAGCGAGGCCGACGCTGAGGTCATCGCCGCGCTGACGGGGCTGGGCTTCAGTCTGGTCGAGGCACAGGCGGCACTTCAGAGCCTGCCGCGAGACGAGGACTTATCCATTGAGGAACGGGTGCGCCGGGCGCTGGCCTACTTCGCCGTGCCCTAGTAACCCCGAGCCGCGACACACGGGTCATAGTCATAGCCGAGGATGACACGGAAGTCCACTTCTCTATTCTCGGTCGGCTGAGAGATGATGTCAGAGGCGTTACGCTTGTAGAGACGCATCAGCCGGGGGAGAGGGGAGCCTTTAGAGGTGGTGGTGAAATCCACAATCTGGGTGCGCGGATACGTCCCATCAGCCGGCTCGACACTCACAACTTCAAACCCCTCCCAACCCAATCTCTCGGCAGCCACGTAGCCCAACCCTTCGTAAGGAGTACCGTTCCACACCTCGACCCGGAAAGCGCGCTGCTGCGCGCGGGCGCTGGCCGGTGGAGTCAGTGCTTCTCTGACCAGGGAGCCAAGCGCCTCGTAATCGGGGACCAGCACGTAAGCCCCATTCGGCGCAGTCCACGCTTGTACGACACCCCGCCCCACGAAACGGCTCTTCACGTTCATCATATCCAGCCGCGAGCCTATGGCACCCAGATAGAGCAGTTCGTCCAACCCCAGGTCAGTAGAGATGTTCTCCTTCAGCACTCCCCATAGTTCGGGAATCTTGGGGATAATACCCAGGGTCAAAATTTGACGATACAGGCCCCGGAGGACCTGCTGCTGGCGGCGGTTGCGGTCAAAGTCGCTGGTGCTCCAACGGGAGCGGGCGTACCAGAGCGCGTGTTTGCCGTCGAGATGGTGAATGCCCGGCAGCCAGTCCACGTCGGTCTGACCGGTGGGTGAATCGGGGTCAGGGAAGGTATCGGACAGGGGACACTCCACCGCCACATCCACACCCCCCAGCGTGTCCACGATTTTGATGAAGCCGTCGAACCCCACCCGTGCGTAGTAGTGAATGCGTATCCCAAAGTTGTACTCGATGGTGGCTTTAATCAGTCCAGGGCCACCGCCGGGGTAGCCATTCCGTTCTCCACGGCTGAAGGCGGTATTGATCTTATCGAAGCCGTGACCGGGGATCCACGCATAGAAGTCACGAGGGATGGAAACGAGTGAGACCGAGGGAAGGTCAGGACTGACGCTGGCGATGATAATAACATCGGTACGACCTACGCTATTGATATCGGTCTGATCGGAGCCCAGCAGGAGGATGTTAATTACGTCGCTGGGCTGCTCCACCAGCGGCATCGGCGAGGGAATAGGCAATGGCTGAGGCGTGGAGTTGGTATTGGTTATGATTACAGGCGGACCAGGTAATGCGGTGGGTGGATGAGGCGTGGGGCTGGGCGTGGAAACGGGTGTGGAAGCGAGCGTGGGGATTGAAGTGGGCGTGGGGGTAGGGGTAATGGTGGGTG
>Ga0164311_10000452_pt1 | contig 17897 bp, 20 predicted proteins | sample GuaBasSedimGuay2_FD_121796 | JGI IMG/M metagenome (GOLD analysis project Ga0164311, IMG submission 121796) | Subseafloor sediment microbial communities from Guaymas Basin, Gulf of California, Mexico - Guay2, Core 4569-9, 9-12 cm | ecosystem: Environmental > Aquatic > Marine > Hydrothermal vents... | reverse complement strand
GCTGAGAAGGCTGGGATAAGTAAAGTTCTTACGCCAAACGTAGCGATAATTACGAACATTAACCCTATCACCCATAGACTTTTTTAAGAAAGTTTAGTGCTTCACTCCTAGGAACAAATCTTAATGCTTGCGTAGGGCATGCTTTAACACATTCAGGATCTCCATCGCATAAATCGCATTTAACAGCAACTCTCATAACAGGGTCTTCATGGGGTATGGACATAGGGCAAGCTAGTCTGCAGGAACCACAACCTATGCATTTAAGAGTACTTATACGCACAACTACTGTTCCATCTGGTAGCTTGTCTTTGTAGATTGCTTCTACAGGGCATATGTTTAGGCAGTAAGGTTCGTCGCAGTGATGGCAATATGCTGCTTCAAAAGCCTTAAGGATTGGGTTAAATATTATTTTTATAAAAGACTTTTCATAGTCAGCAACACCAAAATGTTTCATAGAACAAGCAATCATACAGGTAGTGCATGCTGTACATTTTGAACTATCATGAACTAAAACTCTACCTTCAGCAGAAACTTCTGTAGAAATGCTTTCGGCAGCAGCCTCCAATATTCATCCCTACCTTCATAGTATAAGAACCCATGATAATTAAATATTACTTTCCAAAATTGAAGAATATAGTAATTAAACCGAAAAACTTATATTAGAACACCATTACCCGCATTTGCCAAACAATGAGGTATTTGTTGGTAGCCGGGCGGGGATTCGAACCCCGGTCACGGGGGCTCTCCGGTCCCCCACCAGATTCGGGTCGCGGATTAAAAATCCGCGAAGCCCCGCATCCTTGACCGCTAGACGACCCGGCTTCTCCATTCCAAACAATATTTACTATTTGTCTTTTAAATTTTCCCGATAATTAGAGTAAAGCTTATATTTATAGTATTACAAGTATTACATAGGTGACAAGAATGTCTGAGGAGGCTAAGAAGAAAACTATTACAATAAGGAATATTGATGAGGAACTATATGCTAAAGCATCAGCACTAGCTAAGTCTATTGGTGAAACAGTCGGCGAAGTAATCAACGAAGCTCTGAGAGTGTTTTTATCATTGGCTGAAGGATCTTACGAGTTAGTGCAAAAAGTAAGAGAAGGTATGGAAACAACATTAAAGACTATTACCGTTGGGGACTTAGATGAACTAATAGTTTCGAAAAAGGACTTAGAAGATATTGAAGGAAGAGTAAGATTTAGGAACATTAAGAAACTTATATTCGATAATACCGTTGACCTCGAAACATTCAATAGAAAAGTACAGTCAATAGTTTTCGTAAATGAAGTAATCATACCGAAAAACATAGCTAAACTTAAAGCGTTAGCTAAAATAAGATTCGTTAAGAAGGTAAGCTATAGTGAATAACCACCACCGAGACTATAGCATCAAAAAGGCAGTATACTAATGTTCCATATGCATTTAGAAATGAAGTGAACACCAAAAACTATGAGTATTAGTCCTAAAATTCCAACAAAGAACTTATAATATTTTTCTCTCAAAATATTTCTCCCAATAAAAGCCATGTGAGCTGTAAAAGAAAGCCAAACAAAATCCATCCATACATGAGAAACGTATATTAAAGGTAGCCCATAGTAGGATAGGACGTTTATTGTCGCGTAAATAAACGTCGAACCTATAAATAACCACCAAAGTATGAAGAATGGATTAAAAGCTGACAATAAAGCCCCCATGATCAGTGGTCCATGTTTTCCAAGTTTCATATTAATTAGTTCATTCTTTCCTTTGAAAATATCAACTATTTGCATTGCTCCAAAAACCAGCATAACGGCGCCTCCTAAAATACCCAAAAATACTTTAAAATTAGTTACATACATTACGGAAATTAGTCCTAAACCTATGACCATATACAAGGGAAACTCGACAATCATATGTCCTAGAGCTATTTTAAAACCCGATTTCCAACCTCCACGAGTACCATAAATGAGGTTAGTTACGAAAAGTGGTCCTGGCGCTAATGCTCCTGTTGCAGAAAGAAGTTGTACTGTTATAAGCAATCCTATGATGGTTTCGCTAGGCATTTCTAACCCTACTTTTCTGCTTCTATCTCTTTTTCTAATCGATCCAGGAAGTACACCATGAACTTGTGCCTTTCCTCCGCCATTTTCTTAGCTTTTTCAGTCCACATAAGATCTTTTAGCTTAAATAGTTTCTCGTAGAAGTGATTTATTGCCTCCTCTAATGTTCTGCCCCTATAAGCAGATTCCATGAAAACTCTCATAATACCGATAGCGCCTAAAGCGTCGAGTTTATCTGCGTCACTCAGAATTTTACCTTCAATAGTTTTAGGAGTATACTTTAAGGTAAAGCTGTGAGCTAAGATAGTGTCAACAACTTTCTCTATTATTTCTTGAGAAAACCCATACTGCACTAGAAGCTTCCTAGCTATCTCCGCACTAAGAACAGCATGATGCTTATGTAATGTTTCTTCCTCGACTCTTCCAACGTCATGAAGTAGAACAGCTAATTTAAGAACTAGAGGGTCTACTTCTTCGAAGTCTTCTGCAAGTTTAAAAGCAATTTTCATAACTCTTTCAATATGTGGAAATCCATGAACAGGTTCAAAACCTAAGGTATCAATAACTATTTTCTCAATATCGAGAATGGCTTCCTCATAGTGAGACACCTTTTCCTCATTATTTAAGCGTGTTGCGCCACAATATTCGTAAGCACGTTTTTTCTTCAGCTCCTACCACCGGGTTCTTCTTTCTTAGAACATAGGTTGATATTCTTTTGCTTTATAATTTTTCTCTCAACAATAGACTTTATAATTTCGATAAGTTCACCTTCATTATCCGGTAAGCCTAAAAAAGCAAATTCGCCGCAGACATGTACTTCAGGTATTTCTGAAGATTCTTCAACATGGCGAATTTCTACTCTTGCCGAATATTCGTTTTCAATAATGTCCTTGATTTCATATAGCCAGTCGATTATTGTTCTAACGTAGTAGCTGCTTTTAGCTCCTTTAACAAGGATCTCTATATTTAGCATTGCTACCACAATGTAGATTTTCTGTATTTGAAACATTTATTTCTTAAAATACAAATCTAACTTTCGGGAAACGTTAAATTAAGCTTAGACTACATAGTTTGATACAAGAGGTTAAAACATTCGAGGCGAACCGGATTGAGAATAGAGATTCCACGGTATTCTGAGAGACTTGGCGCCTTAAGAATACATGACGTGCAACGTGTTATAGAGATAGATAGTGGAAGCTTAAAAAGTTTAAGCGAAGACTTTCATGTGTTAAGATTTAGTGTTGACGAGATAAAGGAAGTAGAAAGTAGGATGGCAATAGTTCTTCCGGTTAAAAATGAGAAACCGAATATTTTAGAAGGAGTTTTAAGCGGTATACCCCATGACGTACTGGTTATTATTGTTTCTAATTCTTCAAGAGCCCCAATAGATCGTTATCAAATAGAGGTAGATACTGTACTTCACTTCTACAGATTCTCTAGAAGATCGTTCATTATGGTACATCAGAAAGACCCAGCATGGGGTCTTGCACTAAAGAAGGTAAACTACACAAGTATTTTAGAAGATGATGATGTAAGAGATGGTAAAGGAGAGGGTATGGTTTTAGGTATAATATTGGCCAAGGCTTTAGGTAAAGAGTTCATAGGCTTCATAGACTCTGACAATTACATTCCTGGAGCCGTTTATGAATATGCTAAAATATATGCATCTGCTTTCCTAGCTGCAAGAACACCATATGCTATGGTCAGGATTAGGTGGCCTTATAAGACAAAGTTCGTAGGTAAAGGATTCTACTTTAGAAGAAGAGGTAGAGTATCAGAAATAACAAACAAATACATTAACATGTTGCTTGGAAAATTGACCCATTTTGAAACCGATATAGTTAAAACAGGAAATTCAGGAGATCACGCAATGACTATGAGGCTTGCCGAAGTTATGGAGTTCGCTGAAGGGTTCGCTATAGAACCATACGAGCTAATATACTTGATCGAACAGTTTAGTGGTTTAAGACCAACAAAGTATGAGGATGTTATAAGTAAAGGTGTTGAAGTATTCCAGGTTGAGCCGAGAAATCCGCATGTACATGAGGAAAGAGGAACAGAACACATTAAGGAAATGATTTTGAAATCACTGTCGATAATATATCATAGCTCACTATGCGATGAGGAATTAAAGGAGCAAATACTTAACGAGCTGGTGGCGAGAGAAATACTTAAGCCGGGAGAAGAACCTCCGAAACAAAGAACTATACCACCTATAGCTCAGATAAATGCAAGTAAAGTACTTGAAATATTAGCGGAGCAAGCTGAATCATTTATAGCTACAGAAATGTGAAAAAGTTTATAATAAAACTATGTTAGAACTCTACTGTATCCTTGGTAAGTATGTTAGGTCTATTTTTTCGGGTTCATAGTCCGGTAGTTTTTCTTCAAGGTATTCTTGATAACCTGATAGATCCAATAGTCCATGACCACTTAGGTTAAATAGGATAACTTTCTTCTCCTTGCTTCTCTTAAGATTTCTTGCAATATCTATTGCTGCTTTTACTGCATGTGCTGATTCAGGAGCCGGAACTATTCCTTCATGTTTTGCGAAGAAAACTGCTGCTTTAAAGACTTCATTTTGATGGTAAGCTATCGGTTTTACTATACCGTGTTTTACTAGAATGCTTATTGTCGGTGCTACTCCATGGTATCTTAGTCCTCCAGCGTGTATTGGAGGAACTCTATACTTATGGCCTATAGTGTGCATTTTAAGTAGTGGTGTTAATTCACCCGTATCTCCGTAGTCGTACATGTATTTTCCACGGGTCATCGTTGGTGCTGCTTTAGGTTCAACAGCTATAAATTCTACTTCACTTTTGCCCTTTAATACGTCCCTTATAAACGGGTAAGATATCCCTGCAAAATTACTGCCTCCCCCAACGCATCCAATAATGTAGTCTGGGTATTCTCCAAGCTCCTCCATTTGCTTTTTAGCTTCTAAACCTATGATTGTCTGATGTAGTAGTACGTGGTTTAGAACGCTGCCTAAACAGTACCTGCTTTTCTCATCTCCTAAAACGTCTTCTATAGCTTCGCTTATAGCTATACCTAAACTCCCTGGATGTTCAGGATCTTCCTCTAAAATCTTTCTTCCAATAGCAGTTATTTTGCTTGGACTTGGAAACACTTCAGCACCGTAAATTTCCATTAAAATTCTTCTATAAGGTTTCTGCATGTAACTGCTTCTGACCATGAAAACTCTAACCTTAACACCATACATTGCCCCTGCAAGAGATAATGCGCTGCCCCACTGTCCAGCACCTGTTTCCGTAACAACTCTTTCAATACCTTGAACCTTATTGTAGTATACCTGAGCTACTGCAGTATTCACCTTATGAGCTCCTGTAGGTAAGACCCCTTCATATTTGAAGTATATTTTTGCTGGCGTATTCAATGCTTTTTCAAGTCTATAAGCTTTAAAGAGTGGTGTTGGTCTACCAAGTTCAACATATGCTTCTCTAACTTCCTCAGGTATTTTTATGAAGATCTCGGTGGAAATTTCCTGCCTAATTAACTCTTTTGCGAACAATCTTTCAAGTTTAGAAATGCTTATTGGCTTTAGTGTTTGGGGATCTAAAGGTGGTGGTAAAGGTTCGGGAAGTTCTGGAACAATATTGTACCATTTATCTGGTAAAAGTTCGGGTTTAAGTATAGATTTTAGCTGCTTTAATTCCATTGGTGCAAAATTTTCACCTAGGAGCTTAAGATGTTAAAATAATATTTAACTTCTTCGCTAAATAAATTACTACCTTATTTTGTCTATGTTTTTAGCTATAATTTCCTTTAAACTATTATAAGCTTCTTCAACTGATTTACCTTTAGGAGAACACTTTAACTTGCTGTTTAAAATCAGTGTTGGAAGCTTTGAAATTCCAAGCTCATCCATTAAATCTAATGCCTCTATAGCCCCTATAACAGTGCATGAAACATTACTGCAAGCTGTAACTATATTAGCCAACGCTTCAGCAATATCTGGGCAACCTGTAGGACATAGAGGCGAAGTAAACATCACCACATCTAATCTATTTAGCTGCTGAATGACTTTCAGCAAGTTTTCAGGCACTTTAGCTTTAACGGATTTAGCAAGCATTGTTAAATTCCTTTCAATAACCCTGACCATGTGGCAGCACATCCAACCAACATATCTTAATCTTCCACCGAAAACGCCGAAAAACACAGTCATAGGGGCCCTGGTTTTTCCAAAGTATTCATGTTCCTTTTTAATAACTTCTATAGTCAAACTCAGGTTCAACCTATTATCTACATTACTAATTTCCTCTATCATTTCCTTGCACGTTACGCATTTAGGACCTACATAAATCACAACCTTACATGCTTCCATAATTCATCATCTTGTAGAGTCTTCTTATGTTATGCCTTATTTCATTATCAACGTGTTACTGTATCTTTGAGTTAAAATAAAAATACCTATACATACCATACTTTAAACAAGATACAAGAACCATAGCCGTATAGAGTATAGTGTATTAGAGGGATATGTTTTTGAACATACCCTATGTAGATTCGCATTGCCACCTTTACGAATATAGTATCGACAATATAAAGGAGTATTTAAAGATACTTATCATTGCCGCAGTTTCGGACGATCTAGAATCTTCAATTGAAACTCTTAATTTAGCTTCTAAATTTAATAATATCGTACCTTGTGTTGGAGTTCATCCTTGGGAAGTAGGTAATACTCCTAGAGAACATGTTAGGAAGATAATTAGCCTCATAGGTAAGCATGGCATTAAGTGCCTAGGTGAAATAGGTTTAGATAAGAAATTTGTTCCTGAAACCATAGATAGGCAGAGAGAATTCTTCACAGAGTTTCTTCAAGCAGCTCAGGAATACGAGTTAGTAGTAAACATTCACGCAGTAAATACTTGGAACGAAGTTCTAGAACTTCTCAGAAAATATGATATTGAGAAAGCAGTTTTCCACTGGTACACGGGGCCCGTAGAGCTCATAGATGAAATAACATACTCAGGCTACTTTATCTCAATAAACCCTGCTTTCACAATCCAAGATAAGCATAGAAGAATTGTTGACTATATAGATTTAGAATTTCTGCTCACTGAAAGTGATGGACCTTATAATTATCGTGGTTTAAAACTAAATCCGCTAATGGTGAAGGAAACAGTGGAATATGTTTCGAAAGTAAAGAAGCTTAGTATTGGGAACGTTAAGAAAATTATTTACGATAACTTTAGGAAATTATTTACTGTTTAATAGTAGGTTTCCAAATAGCATAGTTTTAGGTGATTACCTATGGTGTATATCTTAGGCCTAAATGGATCACCTAGAACATACGGTAATACTTACAAATTGCTGAAAATAGCCCTAGAAGCAGCAGAGAAGTTGGGTGCAGCAACAGAGATAATTAATCTTTATGAATATGATATTAAAGACTGCATTGGATGTTTGTCCGATGAACCTTTAGCATGCAGATATCCTTGTGTAATCGACGATGATATGAAGGAAATTTATGATAAAATACTTAAAGCTGATGGAGTAATTTTTGCAACACCAATATACTGGTATTCTCCATCGGGTGTAATTAAAAGAGTAATTGATAGGCTAACTGCTTTGGAAAACATGATCTTCGTTAGTGGTAGAAGCTGGGTTGAAGGTAAAGTAGCTGGTGTTATTGCTGTAGGTAATGATAGTGGTGAAATACAACTCATATCCTTAATGTATGCTACATTAAACTCCATGGGCTTTATAATACCTCCCTTTGCATTATCCTTCTTCAATACGCGAGAAGACGTTTTAAGCGATGATGAAACGCTTTTAGAAGCAGCTAATGTGGGTAGGTCTATTACGTTAATGGCTAAACTTGTTAGCGGGTTTAAAGATGTATGGTTTGATACGGAATTAAAAGAGTGGATTTTAAGGGTTAAGGACGAAGTTAGGAAGGTAGCTGAGAAGAATAAGGAGAAAGTATTTAGGGAAAGAAAGAGAATAATAACAAAACTTATGCGGGAATAAGTGTTGGCTACTTTAGCACAGGAAATTTTCGAAAAAATTCAGAAAAACATTAGCAACTATGTTATAGAAAGATTTAAGGAAGTAGAATTAATGACAGTAACTCTCCTAAGTAGAGGGCACATGTTAATCGAGGGGCCTCCAGGCACTGCGAAAACATTAATGGCTAAGCTTTTTGCAGAGGCTTTAGGGCTAAAGTTTAAAAGAATACAAATGACACCCGATATGATACCTTCAGATATAATTGGTGCGAAAATAGTGGATCCTAAGACAGGAGAGTTAAGAACAATCTTAGGCCCCATATTTGCAAACATAGTTTTAATTGACGAAATAAATAGAGCTTCACCTAAAACTCAAAGTGCATTACTAGAAGCTATGCAGGAGAGATGTGTTACTATAGAAGGTGATACGTACAATTTACCTGAGCCCTTCATGATAATTGCTACGCAAAATCCGTGGGAAACTGAAGGTGTGTTCCCACTACCTGAAACACAAATTGACAGGTTTAGTTTAGCCATAAGCTTAGATTATCCTAGCTTAGATGTTGAGTTAACAATCGTTACTAAAGACCATGAACTTAAGGGCTTAGAGCCTAGGCTAAACCCTGTAGTCTCGAAAGATGAACTAATAAGGGCAATAAATGAAGCTTCGGAAGTCCATATTGAGCGGAAAATTATGAAATATATTGTTGAAATTGTTCAGAAAACTAGAGAAATACCTGAAATAATATTAGGTGTTTCACCAAGAACATCAGTTATTCTTTTAAGGACTGTAAAAGCACTTGCAGCAATACGCGGGAGAAAATATGTTATACCGGATGATGTAAAATACCTTGCACCATACATTCTATGGCATAGAATAAGACTTAACCCTAGGATAGCAGGGTATGGTACGCCAAGAGAAAACTATGCTAAAATAATAAACATAATAAATGAAGAAATACTGAAGAAGGTTAAAGTTCCGTGGTGAACTATGTGTGATGTCTTTCAATGGCTCTAATGAACAATATTATTGAAATACCATAAACCGTTATTACAGATGTTAAAACATTCACCCATGATATAACCACCAGTAACGCCTCTATAATAACTATTAAAGCTAGTATTTGTGCTAAACTACCTGCCTCGAAACGACCTATATCAGCAGTAAATGCTATGGCTATTATAGAAACTAACCCTAAAAGGATAAGCGATAGTTCAAGATAATTTAAACCTGTATTTAAAACTACAAAGCCGCATGGAAGTAAGGTGTTTTTAAAACCTAAGGTCTTTATCTTCACTGCGATAATGTATGATAATCCAGCACCAAACACTACAGCGTAGGGTTTCCTTGAGAATAATAAAGAAAGCAGCCATAGGGACAGAATAGGGGAAAACTGTGCACTAGTGTATGTAGAAGCAGCAAGCCCCATAGGGAGCAATAATATGTAAAGCTTATAATTCTCAAGAAGAATAGCATAGGATGATAATGCGAAAAAGACTATGCACAGTAGTTTATGAAGCATATCGCCAACAGCTATTTCAACGATATATAGTACGGGTAATATTGCCGAAATAATTAGTAATAAATAATCGTATGACCTATTTTCTGCATTACTCTTCATAAAACCTCCTCTATGAACCTTTCAAAATCCAATGAGCAAGAAATCAAGTAAATTCTACCGGTAAAGTTTAATGCTAAGGTTTCTTTCACATACTTTCTCTTAAGCTCTTTCAGTAGCTTCCCTAATTCGTCTATTTCATTAAGTAGTTCATTATTATTGGGAATAGGCATGATAACAAGTATAGGAGCATCGGTTCTTAGAAACTCCCTATGAAACTTAAACAGTGTTAAGTAATCTACAATAATGATCCCCTTTAAATACTTTTTTAGCGTGACTAATAGTTCTTCGTCAGTCATTCCTTTAAACGTATTTAATACTATGTTAAGTTCGTTAAAGTCCTTTATGTGTTTAAAGAATTTACCGAGCACTATATTGAAGGAGAGACCGAGTATGCTGGCTTCAATGTAAAACCTGTAAACACCATACAAAGCTAAATTGTACGCTTTGTGAAAGAAACGCATAAAATCTTTACCTACTAAGAAAATTACTCTTAATTCTCGAGGTTTCAAAACTTTACCATAAGCTTCACTAACAAAGCTTTTTACGCGTAAACCTCCAGGCATTAACAGGCTTCTGAAAACTATTCTTTTTAAACTATCACCAGGTGCATAGGGTTTTACTCTATCGAATAATGGTTCATAATGTTCTCTCATACCTGATACTTCGTGGGCGGGAATTCTAAGTAGTATTTTTGTGTAGTTTTTTGGCATTTCGACATCAAGTTTTCTTGGAATATCGTAGAGAATTACGTCTTCAAATAGGCCTAAGGAATCTCTCACATGGATTCTGAGAGGTCTCCATTCATGGGAACCAGGTATTAAAGGTACGATAGAGTAAGCAAATTCTACGTAAGAGTCTTTATCCAATATGCCCTTATAGCATAGTTTACCTTTAACTACTTCAACAGTATCCGGTGGGTTATCATATACTTCAATATAAACTTTCTCGAGACTTCTTACCTTAATATTTACATTAGCATACTTCCCGAATTCCACGATAGCTGGTGTTATGTATGATGTTACTGATATCCTAGGTTTAAATGTGATTAAAGATACTAGCAGATATAGTAGAATAGCTGAAGGCAGTATAGCAACTAACACTGAAGGATATAGAATAAATGTTAGAAACAGAACGAGTACCGAGCTTAAAACTATACTTGCAGTTTTACCGGTAACATATATCATTTTCTTTCACATACCATGTGACGTATTTTCTTATACTCTCTTCCGATTATAACGTAGTCTCTTTTTCTCTTGGTTAACCTCTTTAACTTTAACAAGGCAGCATATAGGCTTATTCTATGCACAATCTTTGCTGAATACTCCCTTGAAAGTTCTTCGGCATGAAGAAGAACGGCGTTTTCAAGAGGAATAACTTTGTCTTTATAAAATACATAGGTTTCTTTCACAGCTAAGGGTAGATTTTCAATGCTCACCTTATACAATGTCCATAGTAGTAATGAAGCTATTGCTATAAGCACCATGGTTTCAAACAGTAATCCCTCACTTATCATAGACATCACCACTTATGCCTATAGAGTTCTCTTAGTTTACTGTAGAATTCCTTAGCACTACCTTTGCCGTAGCTGAATTCTTCATATGCTCTCAAAATGGATAGTAGAGTATTTTCTAGTTCTAAATTGTCAATACGTTTACACACTTTCCCAATAATTTCTCTCGGTGTTTCATAGTCACTTACTGTTAGGCCGTATTTTCTACATAAGTTCTTGAGGATTTTCTTAAACTTGAAACTTATTGTTTTTTCCTCTCTGTAGAATCTAAGAATTTCACTGAATAATACTCTAACATCTGAGGTAGAATACGCTAACATAATAAAACCTAACATTATGTACGGTATTAAGTCCCATATGCTTATACTTAAAGATGGTAATGTTTTTTCTCCAAAGCTTAGCTCCGCATATGTTTCATTTTCAAATGCTAATTTTTCAAGCTTAATTCTTCTCCCCCTCTTTAAATATTTCAAAGAAAACGTTCCTTCGACAATGGCAATATTTTCTAGAGCTGATCTTAATGTTCTTCTGAAGGACTCAGTAGCAGTGGCTATTTCAGGCGACGGTTCGTAAGGTATCCAACCAACGTAAGGTACTAGAATTTCAACCCACATATGTCCTGGTTCCCTATAAATTATTGTTCCATTATCTGACACTTCGCCTAAATAACCTATAACAACCCTAGTTCTTAGACCCATAAGTCTCAATAATATTGCTGCTGCGCTAGCATAGTGAATACATGTACCTTTTCTTCTCTTGAATAGAAAGTAATCAACCAGGTCCTCGCCTAGAGGTGTTTCAACGTCTTCCTTAGAATACTTAGTATTCTTTACTAGGAAATTCCTAATGTATAATAGTAGTTCGCCTAATGTTCTATTTTCAAACTGTGCATATATTTCTTTGGACATGTTATACACTCTTGGTGATACACTTAAGGTAAGCTCTTTATTTGTTCCAATAATGGTCCTATTCGTTATTTTAACAAGTTCTTTTAGCGTAGCTTTTGAAGCCATAAAAGTTTTACTCCTAGGATAAATATCATGTGCAGGGATTATTCCATATATTATTTTTCTAGTAACGTTTATACTTCCAAAAAGCATACCTGATGGTTCATAAAGTACAGGGTGAGAGGATTTAATATATAATACTCCTTCAGGAACTATTAACGGTTGAGGGTAAGGTATTATATAGAGTTCTCCAAGCCTAGGTAGCCTATCAGGGTTTAATGTAAGTATTACTTCGAATTCTTCGAAAATACTTGTTTTGTAGGCTATAATTGTTGTTTCAGGGTATTCTTCTAAAGTAATTTCTGAAATAGTCCATCCTCTACCAGTATATACATCAAGAGCTATTAGTCTAAGATATTTTGATCCGCCATTAGCTTTAGCTACTATGTGTTTCTCCTCAATGTTATAGGATTTAGGTTCAACATAGGGTAGCACTTGGTGTAGTTCTGATGTGGTTCCTATGGTTATACTGGGTTTTATTATGTAGTTTAAGAACACTTCAGTAGGAGAACTCAGTATAGCTAAGGCAAGTATTAGTGTAGATGCGAGTAGTAATATTGATCTCATGACATCTATCCTAGTTCTTATCTTCACTATAAGCTTAGTTGTTAGAATTATTTAACGTTTAAAAGTACTAAATACTCCATTATGTAAAATAATGTTCTCTATTACCTCTTTAACGCATTCTCCATTAGCTTTATCACATATGTAATCCGCAACTTTCTTTACTTCTTCAACAGCGTTTGCTGGCGCTACGCCGATATCTGCTTCTCTAAGTAATGCTACATCGTTTTCTCCATCTCCTAGCGCTAATACCATGCCTTTAACCTTTAATATTTCCTTAATTCTTCTTAGTGCTAGATCCTTTCCGCTGTTTTTAGGAGCTATTACCAATCTGTTCACATTCTTAATTACGTCAACGTAGTCTTGTAAACCATGTTTTACAATAATCTCTTTTACTTTTCCAGAATAGGTTATGCTATAAACTAATACTACTCTTCCTACAGACTTAGGTCTTATGTTTTCTGCTAAGAACAGTTCTCTTATTCTATTCCACTCCTTAGGCTTATACATTACATATTTTCCATTGTAAATAAAAACTGTTCCATTTTCAAAAGCTAGAATATCGCTTAGTAACCTAATATTTCCGGGAACTGTTTTACCTGAACCGCTAGTTACAATTGCTAATTTTATCCCGTGCTTTCTAGCTTTGAGAAGCGTTTCTATAACATCAGAGCTTACACTCCAAATGCTTGACTTTTTCTTAAATGATAAAGTTCCATGGTAGTCGAGGGCTATTAGCTCGATTTTCATATTACACATCAGCTTGACACCATTACTTTTATTTTAACTTCATCACCTTCTTTCCATGGCTTTTCTCCTGTAGGATCTGTGAAAATTACTTTGAGAAATTTTCCATTTATATATGTTCCTATGCCTCTAACCTTAATACTGTTTGCAAAAACCTCTATGGGGGCAATAAATAATAGGCTTAAGGGGTAAGTTTTGGTAACATAGCCTAAGTGCATGAAGTCCCAATATATGGCATCCCCTATGGAAGCTTTTACCTTGTCTTTTAGTAGTATTCCACCAAGACCATAATGAGGTATGCCAGCATCGACGTACCCTAAGCTGTTACCTACTTTCACCGCTAACGCGGTTAAATAATTTGTTATTCCTTTGGGTCTAACCCACATATAGTATTTTCCCATTTCAACTACAGTAAATACTCTAGGTGAAGAACATACTGTTCCTTTTATCTTCCTTATTGTAGGGGCTATGTTTAATGTAAAAGCCCCTCTAGCCCTGTACGGGTCTTTTGAGGGTCTTATCTCAAAATGCGCATGACTATCACTCCATGGACATAAATACCCTGAAACAATGCATTCGCCGAAGAAGTCTCCTAGATGTAGTTTTTCACCTACACTAACTTTAGGGTTAACATGTAACACTTTAAGCACTTTATTCCCGCCTAAGTCGAGGAGAGTTAATGGTTCTTTATCCCATCCATTAACCCTGTATTTGGGTGCATTAAACCATCTTATTTCCTTAACCTTAGCTTCATCAACAGGTAAGAGTGCTTCATTATTCTTAAAGTAAATATCTATAGCAGTAGTGTTTCTGTGTCCGACATAGGGGGAGTCGTAGAAACTATACTGAGTACCTTCCGGTATTCTTAAATGAACCCCTGCTGCTTCAGCTATGGTTTCGAAACCCATTTCTAACCTTATCCTCAATAGTTCTACATAGAAAGAGAAGAGTCATCCAATATATGGGTGCTGCTAAATAGTGTACTATGATCCATTAGAGCTTACTGAAGCTGTAAGGAAAATAGTTGTTCGCAGCAATGGAGAAGTGGAGCTTAGAAAGTACTATAGGTTTCGCGGTGGTAGATGGTACGGTGGCATAGCTACAGCTGATAGTGTCGGATGTAATTTGAGGTGTAAGTTTTGCTGGAGCTGGAGACCTAGAGACAATATGAGTAAATATGGACGCTTCTATACGCCTAAAGAAGTTTACATGAAACTCGTAAGCATAGCCTCGAGAAGAGGTTATAAGCAACTAAGAGTTAGTGGTGGAGAGCCAACGATTGGAAGAAAACATTTAATTCAACTACTCGAACTTCTTGAAGAAACAAACTACTTGTTTATTCTAGAGACTAATGGTATACTTTTAGGTGCCCAAAGAGATTTCGCCAAGGAAATTTCAAGGTTCAAAAACGTACATGTTAGGGTATCGTTGAAAGGATGTACTCCCGAGGAATTTGCCAGGCTTACGGGAGCTAAGCCCGGAGCATTTAGTTTACAATTAAATGCTCTTAGAAATCTTGTTAATTATGGTGTATCCGTACATCCAGCTGTAATGCTAAGTTTTAGTACTAAAGAGAATTTTGAATTACTAATAGAAAAGTTAAGAGAAATAGATGAGGAACTTGTTGAGGAACTTGAACCAGAATACGTTTTTCTATACCCTCATGTTGTTAAACTGTTAAAGAGATATGGTTTAAAACCGCGGATAGCATATAGTCCAGACAATATCCCGGAGGAGCTTATTTAACCTTTACACAAAGTCTTCTTAGCGGACATAGGTTGCACTTGTTTCTAGTGCAATATAATTTATCATGAACGTAAGCTACTGTTTGAATCCATGAGGAAAGATTCTTAAACACCTTCATAGCAAGTGCTTCTACACATTCATAAGCGTGAGGACATTCATCACATGTATACCTAACACAAAAATTCTTACTAGGCTTTCTCTTAAATTTGAGAAGATCAAGGTTCTCTAGGAACCTAGTGAAATGTATATCGACAGGTACTATGTAAGGTGCTTTCCTTGTGAACATTAAATACGCATTAGCAACTTTCGGACCTACAAATCTACATGCAAGTAGGGTTCTTTTAAGGTTCCTTATATTTTCCCTATTTAATGCTCTATCGTTCTTAACAATGTCTATGCAATGTTTAATAATACTATTGGCTCTCTTTAATTGGTAGCTTTTGCCTAAATCTGTTAAGTCAATAGACTTAATTCCTGATCCTTCCTCTACTAAGGATGCAACATGCTTAACCCACTTCACTACGTTTACATGGTAGTTTGTTCTTTGCGAAAGAATAGTAGCTAAGAACATCAGCTCTTTATCATAGGGATTTATGGCGATTCTTATCTTCTCGTAAGCATTAATTACATATTCTACTTTGTATCTTATGCTTCTACTTAGTTCGTCCAAATATTTTCTTGGCTCATACCATAACCCTGAAAGAAGATTAATGGCTTCAGTATTGTTAATGTTTGATTTTACAAAGCCGTTTTCAACTTTAAGTCTCAACCCCTTAAAGACTCCATATACTTTAACCCAATAACATTTACCTACTTTGTTAAATAGGGATGATGTAAATGAGGGGAACATTGTTAAATCTAAATCGTATTCTCCCCTTATAGGTATTTTAATCATTATTCATACCTTAGGGCACGTGCAGGTTCAAGTTTTGCCGCCCTATAAGCCGGAGGTAGAGCACCTATTAATGTTAAGAGGAGTGTTATTGAAGCTACCATGATTAACGTCTGGTCACTTACCATAAACTCTATTCCTCCCAAGCTCCCTCTGGGCCCTCTAAACCCCAAGAAACCCCCTTGTATAAGTGTTGACCCTACAAATACCCCTAAGGGAATGCCAGCAATTATCGCTACTACGGCTAATATTAGAGCTTCCAGAACTATGTTGAGCAGTACTTCGTACCTTCTTATGCCAAGTGCTCTTAGAACCCCTATTACCCTGGTTCTCTCCATAACAGTAGTAAACATAGCATTCATAACTCCTACCGAAGCAACTATCAAAGTCACAGACGCTATACCTCCTATAATTATTGTGAATCCTCTTAAGCTTTCAATTATGGATTTAACTATATCCTTTATAGCGAATATTACGATGGTTTTACCGTACAAGTATCTTAGCTGCTCGGTGATGAAGTCTACGTTGTCCACGCTATCAGCCGTAACTATGAGTTCTCTGTACCCAGTGATTCTACGGCCAGAAGCTTCTTCTATAAGTTTTTTAATAGCATCGTAAGGTACTATGAGTGATTCATCAATATAGCCTATAAATGTAAAGCCATAACGTTCCAATATTCCTTCAATTCTTAAAGCTATGCGTGCATCTCTAAGATTAACGTAGATTGCGTCACCTATTCTAATCTTTAAACCTTTTTCCTCTATTTTAGACGCCAAAGCCGAACCTATGAAGCAACTATATGTTGAAGTGAGGGTTTTCGCTCCTTCTCTAACTTCTAAATCCGGTATGACTAAAGCTATTTTCTCTCTAGGTAAACCGATAACCACGGCTTCTTCTCTTAACCCACCGTAGTTTATTGAAACACCTGCAGTTAACCTTGGGGAAACAGCTATTACATGAGGTATTCTCTCTATTTGAGAAACGTCAGCCCATGTAAAACCTTCAGCTGTTGTATGAGCTAAATATATGTTGTTTAATCCTCCTTTTGCAAATATTGAAGCTAAAGAGAATGTTACACTATCGCTAACTGTTAACACTGTGGTTAATAGGATAACACCTATTAAAATACCCAAAAGAGTTAGGATACTTCTTAACGTTCTGCTTCTAAGCCCTTTAACGGAAAATCTTAGTAAGTCTACTATATTCAAACACTCTTCCACCTCGTATACCGACCCATGATGAACCCTATAATTAGCGTTACTATGGGAAGCCCTATTATAATTGGCATAAGTTCCTCATATTTCACATGAGATACTTTTTCCTCCTTCTCAGCAATGGTTTTAACTTCGACATTAATTTCTTCGACTGTTTCATGCCATTCCATATCGGGTCCATAGTATTTTGCAGAAAGTTTTAAACCATATTTTCCCGAGTTCTCTGCTGAAGCGTAGATTAGGAAGCTTGTTCCTTCACCTGCGGCTAGTGTTCCAAGGTATGTTGTCGGATTTTCTATTGTTAAACCTTCACTCAAGGATTCGGCGTAGACTGTTAGGTATTTAGCATCATAGTCTCCTACGTTTACTAATTGACCTCTGATGATCACGCTACTACCTGATGTTGTGTACTGTACTTCTGTGAATGCAACTTCAGCTTTCCTAACTAGAGGTACTATGTATGTTTTAGTGTATGTACCTGTGGTTTGTAGTGTTTTATATGTAACTGAAATGGTTATAGGCAAACTATTTGCTTGAACGTCGGGCGGGCAATATACTTTAGCGTTAACTTTGAAACT
>Ga0164311_10000451_pt1 | contig 17900 bp, 15 predicted proteins | sample GuaBasSedimGuay2_FD_121796 | JGI IMG/M metagenome (GOLD analysis project Ga0164311, IMG submission 121796) | Subseafloor sediment microbial communities from Guaymas Basin, Gulf of California, Mexico - Guay2, Core 4569-9, 9-12 cm | ecosystem: Environmental > Aquatic > Marine > Hydrothermal vents... | reverse complement strand
GGTTTTTTCTGAAAAACCTGGTTTCTCACTGACCCAGACGGCGAATCTGCCCAAATTGGGTTTGGAAGAACAAAGTGTCAAGCCCCAAATCAAGCTGTCCAGAGGTGCGGAAAATAGGCTAAGGAGTACGCCCGGTTCTATTCGCCGCCCACTGCCGACGATGGAGCCTGGCCTGGCGAAACACCAGACCCGGCTCTGGTGATATACTGAACGCAAATCAAATGGGTGAATTGCTCCAGTCTCGAAAACATTGCAAGAGGGCCGGAATAGAGGCTTTAGCCGGGTAAACGTGGCAAAACTGGGTCAAATCCGGCTAAAGCCTCCAATCCAAATTCACTCAACTCAATTGCGCTCAGTATAGAAAGCCCCCTGGGAGCACCAGGGGGCCTGCCGTATTGATTGGGGTCAGGCTAACTCAGCAATCCATGTCCGCAATCATTTGTTGCTTGCCCCGTTCGCGCCATTCTTCCCACAACATCAAGATTGCCAACATGGAGACGCCGGTCACGACGGAGATATCCGCCACGTTGGATACCGGCCACTCGCGCATTGGCCAAAAATTCAGGTCTATGAAATCCACCACCGACCCACAGCGCAGCCGATCCACCAGGTTGCCAATGGCTCCGCCGAGTTGAAGGCCCAGCGCCGCCCGCGCCAACCACTGTCCATTGGGTAAATAGCGTTGGTAAATGATGATCGCCACGATGACGATTATGGCGACACCGATAAAGAAATTACCAAATTGGGGAAACAGCCCAAAGGCCGCTCCTGTGTTCGTCACGTGGGTGATGCGCAAAACAGGAGTCAGCCAGGACGCGACGTCCCATGACTGGCCTTCCTCCAACCGGGTCATCACAAAATGCTTGCTGATTTGGTCAACGAGCACGACTAACGCAGCCATAGCCAGCAAGATTAGAATATCGCGTCTTTGTCGCTTCAATGTTAACCTTCCTGTGTCCCGCCGTGTTCGCGACGCGCCTGACAGTCCATGCAGCGCCTCGCTTGGGGCAGCGCCTCCAGGCGCGCGCGATCAATTCTGCCGCCACAGGTCTCGCAGATGCCATAGGTGCCATCGTCGAGCTTGCCCAACGCACGCTCTGTCTCTTTTAGAGAGGTCTCAATCTTGCGTTTCAGCGCCACGTCCACGGCCTGGTCAAAAGCGTCTGTCGCGTCATCGGCCATGTGGTTGCTGTAGCCAATGCTCTCATACTCGACAGCCTCTAGTTGTTCTAATTGCTCGCTGAGTTTTGCACGTTCATCTAATAGTTCTTGTTTTGCTCTTTCATACGAAAAGGGCATATCCACTCCTCCCGCGCCCAATCAATCAAGTGGACTGTATTCTACCCCACTCGGCTTGAATTGACAAGAAGAGATTTTGCCGGGGTCCTCATTCCCTAATCGAAAGGCCTAGATCGCCCGGCGACACTTTGCACGCGAGATCGTAGAAAACGTGATAATCGCCGATTTGCGTCTCGGCATAGCTCACGCCCAAACCGTCTAATTGCTCCCTCAATAGACTATCCAGCAGCGGATGGTTGGTGGTGACATAGACCGCCGTAGGACTCTGTTCAACCGACTCCCCATAAGGCGCGTACCGGTCGTCGCGGGGAGTGTATCGCAGGTCAGCTTTGTAGGGCAGGCGGGGTGTGAGAATGATCTCTTCCCCAGAGAGAAATGCAATGGGGTAGGTCACCCAGTAGTTAGCGTAGCCTCGCGCGCCGTTGTGCGCTTGCAGAAAGTCAATCAACTCGGCGTCGTAATGATGGTCAACTTGGGTGATGGCCTCGAACTGGGTGGTGATGCCAGGGAGATTGGTCAGTGCAGCCTGAGCTGTACCGGCCAAATTGAAAACCAGGACAGCCCCTAGCAGTCCCCAAGCCCAGCGCCCGACGCGTTCGCGCAGCATGGTCAACGTCTCAGCGGTGAAAATGAACAGAGGCAGGTAGAGCGGCAAAAAGTACCGTCCAGAAGGATCGCCCCCAAAGGGAGTCAGTATAAAGCCGAGAAACAAGGCTCCGCAGCTTGCCCACAGCAGCAGATGGCCGGAACGTATTGCCGGCTTGACCCGCCGGCGCAATCCATACGCCATCGCTCCCAGGTAGAGTGACAGCGCGGGCACGGCCAGCCATAGAGGCGGCCCCTCCACGCTCCAGGGGAAGCGCAGTCCCCAAAGCGCGGGCAAGCCCAGCAGAAAGAAACTAAAGGTCCGCAGGCCGACGTTTCCCCAGAAACTAGCCGCCGTAGCCGTGCTGCTAACCGCCGTCCCGAGCAATTCCGCCACGCCGGCGTCCATCTGGCCCAGGTTGCCCAACCACCAGGGCAAACTGCCCAGGGCAAAGCCTAGCAGGAGGCAGGAGGCAGGAGGCAGGAGGCGGGAGGCGTGAAACTTGCATCTTGATATCCGCCACAAGAGCCACAGAGCCACAGGAACCAGGTAAACCAAAGTCAGCCCAAAAGCCCAGAAACCCAGGCCCGCTACCAGTCCCCACGCTAGCCACAACCCCCAATAATCGGTATCCTCGTGGCCCAGACGATGCCCCCACCAGAGTAGGAGATTGCCCGCCAGCAGCGCCTCTCCATAGCCGCCCAACGTCGCGGTCGTGTAGAGGGTGAGCAGCACGGGGGGAAATGCCAGTAGCAGCATGGTCAGCCGGGCAGTGCGGTGGTCGCCCGTGATGCGCCGGGCCGCACCGTAGCCGGTCAACAGCACGGCGACAAAGAGGAATACTTGCGCCGCCCGCACCGCCAGCACGCTTTCCCCCAGCAACGCGAACGCCCCGGCCACCAGATAGGCATCCAGGCTGCCCATATAGGCCTGACCGTAAAAGAACCAGGGCCGCTCTCCTTGCAAGATGTGACGCGCCATCAGCGCCACCACCGCTTCGTCCGAGTTGAAAGGGATCGCGTCGAGGGCCAGCAACGCCGCTTTGAGCGCTACCGCCCCGACCAGGATCGCAATCAGAGGCCATGCCTTACGCAAGTTGGTCATTGTGCGAATGTACGAATTTACGAATGTACGAAATCTGTGTATAATGGCGTGTGTGGATAAGCGCACAATTCGCGCCGAGTGGTTGTTGATCACAGTGTTGCTGGCTGTGGCGGTGCTGGCCCGCCTCTTGCCGGGCGAACGCATGGTGGACGATGCCTACATCACCTTTCGCTACGCCCGTAACCTCGTCGCGGGGCGCGGATTTGTCTACAATCCAGGCGAGTGGGTGCTGGGCACGACCACGCCGCTCTACACGCTGCTGTTGGCAGGATCGGCGCTGGCGACCGGCTCGCGCGATTTTCCTGCCCTGGCGCTGGCGATCAATGCGCTGAGCGGCGCGGCCTCGGTAGGGCTGCTCTACGGGCTGGGCAAGCGGTTCGCCGGGCGCAAGGCCCCCGCCGCTGCCACCGCTCTCCTCTGGGCTGTGGCTCCCTACAGCGTCTCCTTTGCCGTGGGCGGGATGGAGACCGATCTGACAGTAACGCTGCTCCTCGCCGCCGCCTATGCCCACGTGACCAAACACCCGCGCGCGCTGGCCGCTCTCTCGGCGCTGGCGCTCTTGGCCCGTCCAGATACGGCCATCCTGCTGGGGCTGCTCTGGCTGGACCTGACCCTGACGCGGCGCCGGCTGCCCTGGAGAGAGGGGCTGATCGCGCTGGCGCTCCTGTCTCCCTGGCTCGTCTTTGGCGCGCTCGCCTTTGGCAGCCCGCTGACCGGCTCTATCGCTGCCAAATCGGTCACCTATCGCCTGGATCCCGCCGAGGGATTGGTGCGATTGATTCAACACTATAGCAATCCCTTCTTTGGCGACGCGCTGCTGGGCCAAGCCTGGCACCTGGCCGGCTTTGCGATCTACCTGCTGCTATGTGGATTGGGCGGGCTGCGAGCGATCCGCCGCAACCGGAGCGTGTGGCCTGTGCTGGCCTATCCCTATCTTTACCTGATCGTATTTGCCGCCGCCAATCCGCTCATCTTTCGGTGGTATCTCTCCCCGCCGCTGCCGTTCTACTTTTTACTCATCTTTGCCGGCGTCTGGACCGTGGCAGGTGACGCGATCAGGTTGATTCCCTGGGCCGCAATTCGCAATTCACTATTTGCCATTTTCACCATCGCCGCACTTGCTCTCACGCTCAATGCCTGGGACCTGCACTCCGACCACGGCCCCGACCGGCCCGCGCCGGAGATGGCCTGGTTCGAACTAGAGTTGCTCTATGCGCAAGCCTCCGACGTCGTGCTCGCCCACGCCCAGCCCGGCGATACGCTCTGCGCCGGAGATATCGGCGTGCTGGGCTACCGCACCGATCTGCGCATCTTGGATACCGTCGGGCTGGTGACGCCAGAGAGCAGGCGTCACTACCCGGCCGACTCCGACATCTATGTCATCAACTATGCCATTCCCGCCGACCTGGTGCTGGCGCTAAATCCCGACTATATCGTCATTCTCGAGGTCTATGGACGGCGCGGACTGTTGCCCGATCCGCGCTTCCAGTCCCAGTACCGGCTGCTGGAAAAGTTCGAGACGGACATCTATGGCAGCGATGGGATGCTGGTGTTCCAACGGGCATCCTATTAAGACCAAGACCCAAAACCCCGGCCCTCGGGCTGCTTCTTGTAAAATGAAGCAAGCCGCAGGGGTTTTGGGCATCGTCACCCTGATAAAGAGCCGCGCTTCCTCCACCGAGATGCTGTCTCAGACGCCCAGGGCCAGACGCTGACGATAATGACCAGCAGAGGTACAAGGGCGGCGGCCTCGTACCATCTCCTCCCCAGTAATGGCAATCCGGTGAGCGCCCATTCTGCCAGGGAAACGGGAAAAACCAGCAATATGAGCAATTGATAGGCCGGGAAATAGGGCCAGCTCAACGCCGTCGCCGCCATCACACAGCGTAACCGGGATAATCGTCTCATTGGCGTCAACACGACCGGCAGCCAAATCAGCCACGTCCACCATCCCAACCACGGTACTGGGCTCGAGTTGGCCCAGTCGGCCTTTAGCGCGCCCACTTGGCCCAATATGCCGTGCACCCAACGAAGCGGCCAATCCCACCCCCACTGCACCAGCGAAATTGCTCCAAGCACGGCCGGGATCACGAGGGGTTTCCATTTATTTGGCGACCAAAGCCACAGACACAATGCGGCAAAGATACCCATCTGAGGTTTGAGCAAGCAGGCGAAAGAAAGTCCTATCCCCATGATCCAGAACCGTTTGTGTCGCAACGCCCACCAGGCCAGCGCGATGCCGGCGGCCACAAAAGCATCTATTTGACCGTAACCCAACAACCAAACGAAAGGGAATGACAGGAACGCTTTCCAATAATCGCCGCCGCCCCAATAGACGGCGGCCACCAGAACCGGGATCGATGCCAACATGAGCGCCAGGTAATCCCATTTCCAGGGCAAGCGGGCGAACAGCCAGAAAAACCATAACGAGAAGCGAGGGTTACGCGGCAAAAGCCCTTCGATATATTCGCCTCGTCCGGCCGGGCCGTAGGTGACCAGTACATCTACTCCTGTGCCCGGCTGGATGAACATGAACGCGAGCAGCGCGAACGCGATTCCCATCACCCACGGGGGGACGCGCCGGCTGGTAGATGTGGATGGGTGCAACCAGTTCATAACTCGCAAGCCTCCAGTAATTGCCGGAATACGGCAGGCATCACTCTTTTATGGCCAAGACGGTCATAATGTCCCTCAGATTCAGCCAGACGCCCCATTGCCCCATCCGCCCCTTGCGCAGAGCGCGGAAGAGCAAAGATGTCAAGCTGTTGGGATAGACGGTTTTCAGGCGATAGGCCAGGTATTCCAAAGTATACATAGCGCCGTCGCGCCGCAATTGCTGCACGCGCAATCCGGCAGATTCCAACAGTTGTACAATAGTGACAGGAGAGAAAAAACTGAGATGTTCGGGTAGATGGTAAAGATGCCAGCGAGGGCCGGAAAGGCGGGCCACCAGGCTCTCCACGTCGCCGGTGCTAAGAACGATCAAACCACCCGGCCTGAGCAGGCGAACGGCCTCGCGCATTAGGGCCACAGGCTCCGGCGCGTGCTCGATCAGGTCCCACATTGCCACAGCGTCGAAACTGGCGGCAGGGAACTGGGCATCTCTGAGGCGGCCTGTAACAACAGGCAGATCGAATCGTCTCCGCGCCACCTCGGCCGCGTGAGCAGACAATTCTATTCCTTGAACACTCCACCCCTCTTCCTGCGCCGCTCGCAAGAAAAAGCCCATAGCGCAACCAATTTCCAAAAGGCGGCCGGGAGGGCAAAACCCTGCCATCTGTCTCAACCGCACCCTGAAGGTAGCCATCAAACTGGATTCCAGCGATTGGTAGTCGTGGTATCCTAGCCGCTTATCACTGCTCCGAAAGTACTCGGCGGAATATAGCGCCCGCAGGCTCTCCTGGTGAGGGACATGGTCAAGATACACTAGATCACACTGCCGGCAACGAAGGATGGTATAGCCATCCTTGTGAAAGCAAACGTCTCCCTTTTGCCCTCCGCACAGGCGACAAGGAACAACGGACGCTACTTTGTTCATGCCGAAACCTCTTGCCGCAGAGATGATTCTCTACGTTCATCTATGACGAGCGCCGCGCGCGGGTGCGCCGCCAGTAGGCCAGCATTTCCTCAAGAGTATAGAACGCGGCGCTCAAGCTATCGAAACTGGATTTGCCGGAACGTCGCGGAAAATACTCGACGGGGATTTCGACGATCTCGTATCCACACCGCACTGCCTCCGCTAACAACTCGCCGTCAATAAAGACCGAGCCGGCGCTCAAGTGAATATGCTCCAATACCTCGCGCTTTAGTAATTTGAATGAAAAGTTCACATCCCGCGCGCGAACGCCGAACAAAAGCCGGCACAACCAGTTATAGACCTTGGAGTAGACAAAGCGCCGCAAGGTATCGTACCGTTTGATCCGGTATCCCAATACCAGGTCTGCGTTTGGCCCAATGAGAGCCAGCGCCCGCCCGATCTCTTGCAAATCTACCGGCTCGTCGCAGTCCGTATAGAAAACCAATTCCTTCGAGGCGCTCTGCAGACCGGTGCGCAGGGCAGCGCCATACCCAAGATTCTGGGGATGATGGATCACGCGCACCTGTGGATGTTGGCGCGCCAATTCGTCGGCGATCTGCTCCGAGCCATCGTGGCTGGCGTCATCCACGATTATCACTTCATAATCGGCGGTTAGAGTTTCCAAAACATCGAGCGCTTTGCTGGTCATCCGCGCCACCGTTTCTCTCTCGTTGTACATTGGGAAAAACAAAGTCAGGCTCGTCACTATTTTCACAATCCACTCCCCGCCACATCTTGATTGCGCGCGCCGCGAATACTGCCTGTCGCCAGAAAACTTTCCCGAAAGCTCCCAAATGCAATAGTTGACTCTTCTGAAAAAAGGTCATCTAACCACAGAGGCACAGAGGACACGGAGAAAATTTGATATTTGGTTTAAAAAATCCACTTTACACGTCAAAAAGTTAATTTTTCAAGGTCAAGTTTAAAATCTCTGTGCTCTCTGTGTCTCTGTGGTGAAATTTCTAGTTTTTTCAGTAGAGTCATAGTTGAAAACTTGTCTTGATACACATTGCGGTAAAAGTGACACGTTTGTTACAGAGTTACACAGAGAGCCTCGGAGTGCTTTTCTTTGTGTATCTCTACGTCTTCTCCGTGCATCTCTGTGTAACAGTGCAACTTTTGCCTCAATACCGCCTGCTAACGCACTTGTAGCTTCCGGGAAGGTCGCCGACCGCTACGGCGCGTAGCGGAACGGGTGGCGCGCGGCCTCTTTCTCGTTGATCAGCTCGTCCAGCGCGGGCCGACCCTCCAGCGCCTTGCGCACGGCGGCCCGCATAGCCTTGAAATTGTTGAACATCACCCGCTGGCGGATGGCGGCCGCCGGGTGGACAAAGACGTTGGCGATCATGCACAGCTCGTCCAGCCCATCCTCCGGCAACACCCCGGCCCCGATCTCGGCCTCGATAGCCTGCACCACGCCTTTGGCCGCCTCCTCGTAGACGTGGCGGCGCTGCTTGGCCGTGCGCACCGTCACCGTCGGCGCCAGCAATGTACGCGGCCGCTCAGTGATGACGCGCACCTCGTGACCGGGCCGCTCCTCGCTCAACGCCCGCTCGATAGCCCGCCCCACGGGGCCTTCTTTGACCCCCAGCAGGAGATCAATGTGGGCCAGTTCCTGGAAAGGCGGCCCGGCGAACCCCTCCCCCACCTTGAGCGTGAACCCCTCAAAGCGGGCCGGGGTGCGCGGCACGGCCGGGTACTGGCTCGTGACTACCCTGCCGTCCAGGTCGAACTCGCGCTCCACGCGCCCGATCTTGCCCAGGTTTTCCAACTGGATGCGCAATTCCTCGCGGTCCTCGCGGCGGAAAGCGCCGCCCGGCATTATCGGGTGACGCGAGTCGCCCACCGGCAGGCCCATCATGCCCAAGCCTTCCTTCACCGCCTGGGTGGAGCCGCAGCGCACGACGATGCGCACCAGCTTTTGCACCTCGGCCTGCCACTTTTGGGCGGTAGCCAGGTCACCCGCCTGCACCGCCTGGTAGATCTTTTGCCACAAGTCGGGGATCAGGTTGGCGCTGGCGAGGATGGCGCCGTCGGCGCCGGCAGCGAGCGCGGCCGCCACTACCTCGTCGTGGCCGACAAAGATGCCGATCTCCCCTTTGACTTTCTCGAACATGGCCTCCATAAAGGGCAGGTCGCCGCTGGAATCTTTGATGCCCACGACGTTCTCGAAATTCTTGGCCATGCCCTCGGCCGTCCACCAGCGAAAGTGGGAGCCGGAGCACTGGGGGATGTTGTAGAGGATGATGGGCAGCCCTATCTCGTTGACGCGCTCAAAGTGCTCGTACACCTCGTTAAAGCTGGGCTTGAGGTAATAGGGAGCCACAACCAGCGCGCCCGCGGCCCCGGCATCTTTGGCGCAGCGGGTGAGTTCCACCGTCTCGCGGGTGGATTGAGCACCCGTACCGGCCACGATGGGCACGCGATTGCCCGCCTCCTCGACGGCGATCTCGATAATGCGCTTGCGCTCCTCGATTGAAAGATAGGAAAACTCGCCCGTCGTTCCGGCCGGCACCAGACCGTCCACGTGAGGCAGCACGTGCCGGATCAGTGCGCGGTAGGCGTCCTCGTCAATCTCGTCGTTCTGGGTGAACGGAGTCACCAGCGCGGGGAAAATGCCCTTGAACCACTCTGTCTTGTTACCCATCGGAACCTCCTCCAAACGCCTGCTCGATTGCCTCAGTCATCGCCGCGCGCACGTTGTGATATAGCGCGTGCCGGTCGAGCGCGCGCGGGTCAACGCTCGCCAGCACGACCATAACCTCGTCATCCATCGCCGTCTGGGGAACCACGCCCGCCTCCAGCGCGTCCACGATCGCTTTTGCCACCGCCGATTGCGTCGGCCCATAGATCATGTTGGCCTGGCGCAAATTCATCTGCTCCACCGCCGGCAAAATAAGCGTCGCGGGGCGGACGGTGAGGTTTGGCTCCAGGATGGTGGTCAGCGCCTCGCGCCGGTGCAAGGGGTAGGTGAGCTGGTAAGCGTAGGCATCGCCCAGGGGCGAGTCCTTCGGCCCGGCGACGAGGTCGAGCTGCGCCCACTCCGGCGACTTGCCCACCTTGCCCGTCCCCAGCCGCAGTTTTGCTTCTTTGATCGCGCTTGCCGATAGCTCCAGGTCTCCGAACCGCTCCGCCAAAGCGGCCTGGGGGAAGCTGAAATCGGTGGACTTTGACTCGATCTTGCCCAGCCGCTCCAGTTCCAACCGAATCTCGGCCCGGTCCTCGTGCAAAAGTGCGCCGCCCACCGACTTGAGCGGCCGGCGCGGCCGGCCGGCGTCCACGCCCATCATCTTGAGCGCCTGCTTGACGGCCACCCCGCCCCCGTAGCGGCAAAAGATGCGCGAGAGTTTCTGCACGCTGCGTTGCAAGCGCCGCGCCTCGACCAGATCGCCCGCCTGCACGGCTTTGATCACCGCCTGCCACACCTCCGGGTAGACCTGGGCCGAAGCCAGGATCATGCCGCTGACGCCGCCGGCCAGCGCGGGCAGCACCACCTCGTCGTGACCCACGAACACGTCAATGCGATCTCCGGCGAACTCGAGCACCTCCATCGTATAGGTCAGGTCGCCGCTGGAATCCTTGATGCCGACGATGTTGGGAATATCGGCCAAGTCTTGGACAACGCGACGCGGCAGGTAAGCGTCCATCACCTGGGGAATGTTGTACAGCAGGATGGGAATATCCACCGCCTGGGCGATGTCGTAATAGTGCTGGTACACTCCCTTATCCGAGGGATGCAGGAAGAACGGGGTGACGATCAGGCAAGCGGTCGCCCCGGCCTCCTTAGCATTGCGGACCAGTTGGATGGCCTGGCGCGTGCCGGAGGCTCCTGCTCCGGCAATTACCGGTTTGCCGCCCGCCTCCTCGACCGCGATCTCTACCAGCCGCTTTTGCTCCTCCACGGTCAGATAGTTGAATTCGCCGGTCGTGCCGCAGGGCACCAACCCGTCCACGTTTGGTAACGTGTGGCGGATCAGCTCGCGGAAACTGTCCTCGTCAACGTCTCCATTCTTTTTGAAGGGTGTCACCAGCGCCGGATAGACTCCCTTCATCCACGGTACTTTGATAGGCATAGGTTTCTCCTTGTGCGAATTTACGAATGTACGAATGTTGTGCGAATTTCCGCCTTGAGGTCAAACTTTATGTTGACGGCGGCCAGCTCTTCCATCAGCCTATCGAACAGTATGCCGGTGATGACTTGTTCCGGCGGCAACAGGCCGCTGGCTTGTAGATCACCGCGCGCGATCATACGGGCCACAATGGCGCCCGTAAAGGCCGTCGTGCGGGCCATTGAGGTGAACCCCAGTTCCTCATCGTAGCGGTCCACCATCTCGACCTCGTATGTTCGCGGGCGACCATCCTTCTCCCCTACCGCCTGCACGCGAAAGAGTGTGATATCTCTCTGGCCCTCTTCCAGCCGAACGTGAGGATAGAGCAGTGCGTCGAGCAGTTTCTTGGGCGCGACCCGCGCGCCATCCACGTCCACCGGCTCCTGGCTCAACAGGCCCATCTCTTTCAGCACCGTCACCTTGGCCGCGTAGCCAGGCCAGCGGACGGTCTTTTGGGTGCCGACCCGCAGGTTTTTCAGAGCGGGCAGCTCCAACAGCCAGGGCATAAAGTCCTCGTGCCAGGCCTCGCACTCGCCCACCCCGGGGAAGACGGTCTGCTCCACGCCGGAGTAACGAGGCGCCGGCTTAAGCTCTCCATTCTCGACAAAGAGCGCATCCCTCTCCCGCAGTGGCATTTGCCGCCCGCCAAAGACGATCTTGTAGCCCAATGGCGGGGCCGGTTCCTCCGGGATGCCGCCACACTGGATGTGCAGCTCATCCACCCGGTCCAACTTTTCCGCCAGGTGACGGGCCACGATTTCGGTGAGGCCCGGCTCTACACCGCAGCCCGTGATAACGAACCCCCCTGCGGCCTCGACCTCGCGCTTTAGCAGGGAGAATCTGTCTTGATCCAAACGGGCCAGGTCAACGAGAGGCGTATAGGCCTGTATCGCTGCTCGGATAGCCGGCCCGCTCATTGCCGAGGGGAGGGCGCAGACGACGACGGCGAAATCGGCCATCAGTTTAGCCGCCGCGTCTTGATCGTTCAGATCAAGCAGGGTGGTGGAGAGCTTTTCGGCCCCCTCGAAAGCAGCGAGCTTGCTCGCACACTCGTCAAGTTGCCGCCGGTTCAAATCGCAAACGACAACCTGCGACACATCGGGATCGGATATGGCGTTAAAAGCCGCCGCTGGCCCCATCAGGCCGCTGCCTAGAATCAAAATCTTCATCGTTAGAGTGTGCCTCCTATTAGCGTTTGAGATGGTCACAGTATACTTGACTTGGCGCGAAAGTCAAAGAACAGCGGATTGGTAGGATCGGCGGATTGACAGAACAGACATTCAGTCGCCTGGCAATATCCAATCGCTGGACGACTGACACCATTTGCTTTGTGTCAATATCCATAGTATACTGAGCGCAATTGAGTTGAGTGAATTTGGATTGGAGGCTTTAGCCGGATTTGACCCAGTTTTGCCACGTTTACCCGGCTAAAGCCTCTATTCCGGTCCTCTTGTGATGTTTTCGAGACTGGAGCAATTCACCCATTTGATTTGCGTTCAGTATAAGATAATGATGGACAGCAGGCCAGAACAAAGCTCATTCGCATATTTGCACATTCGCCCAAGGAGACCAAGATGAATAACCCAAAATTGAGAGCAGGTCTGTTCTTCCTGCGCCGCATCGTGTGGCTCATCTTGACGTTTTTGGTCATGACGACCATCATCTTTGCCCTTATGCAAACGTGGGCCAGCGCTCCTGCCCGGATGCCCATCTCTGAGCAGCCGATATGGAGACAATACATCCAATACCTGGGCGGAATGTTGCGGGGCGACTTTGGTCCTTCCATGCGCGCGGGGCAGCCAGTGATAGAGATGATTGGCCGCTCTTTGCCTTCAACCTTGCGGCTGCTGGGACTGGCTGCCCTGGCCGGCATGGCGCTGTCGGCGCTCATCGTCCTCGCAGGCGTCCTGGCGCTGGGGCTGCGCGACCGAGCGCCCGTTCCCGGCGCGATTCTTCAGCGCTTGGGACAGGTGGGAGTGGCGCTAGGAATGGCCGCGCCGGCCTTTGTGCTGGGGCTGTATCTGTTGTACCTCTTTGCCCTCAAGCTGGAATGGCTGCCCGTCGGCGGATGGGTCGAACTGGGCGCCGAGCGCGGTTTCAGCTTGCGGCACGCCCTTTTGCCCACGCTTACCCTGGCTATCCTGCCGGCCGGCCTGGCGGCCCGTTCCGTGCTGGGAGAGATCGTCCACTATCGCGCCGGTGGAGGGAACCGTGGCCTCCTCGCGCTCCACGCCGTCCTGAGCTTTTTCCAGCATGGCCTGACCCAGACTATCGGTATGCTGGGCGGAACGCTGCTCGTGGAAATGGTCTTTTCTCTGCCAGGGGTGGGCCGTCTCTTGGCGCAATCCATCATGACGCGAGACTACTTTGTGGTGCGGGGACTGGCTAACCTCTTTCTCCTCCTGGCTTTGCTCCTCAGAGCCGCGGCCGACCTGGCGCAGGGGATTGATGGTTTCATCCTGCCCAGCCTCCAAGCCGCCGCGCCGGAAGCCAAAGCGCCAGCCACCGCTCAAGTCCTGAGGCGCGTCTGGATCGGCATCTGCCTGCTCCTGGTTGTCGTTCCCTTTGCTCAGGGCATAAGCGGGTTCATAACGGGCGGAGACGAGATCGCGCGGCTGAACGCGGCCGACCGCAACCTGCCGCCAGGGAGCGAATCTACCGACGGGGACGTCTATGCCTGGGGTACCGATAGTTTGGGGCGCGATATACGCGCCCGCGCCCGCTATGCCCTGGGGGTCAACCTCGGCTCATCTCTGCTGACGGCCCTGGTCGCGCTGCTCCTGGCCTTGCCGGGCGGGCTGCTGGCCGGCTACCTGGCCCAAAGAGGAGCGGTGTGGGCCGATCTGGTGGGCGATGTGGTGATGTTCCCCGTCGAGGCGCTGACCGCCCTGCCCGGCTTGATCCTGTTGGCCTTTATTCTGGCTGTCACCGGGCCGGGCATGGGAAGCCTGTTGATCTGGCTGACGCTGGCCTTTCTCCTGCCCCGCAGTATGCGCATGGTGCGGGACTGGTGGATGATGGCCGCGCCGGAGAAATCTCTCTGGCTGCGGCTGGCGGGCATCAGTCTGGGCGTCCTCGTTTTTGGCGTGGGTGCAGCAGTCGTCACGCAGCCGGTGATGGGATTCCTGGGGCTGGGAATCCAGCCGCCCCAACCTGACGTGGGAGCTATACTGGGGGAAGGGATGCGATTTATGAGAATGTCGCCCCAAGCCGTCCTGCGACCGGCCCGGGCCTTGCTCTTTGCCGCCCTCGGCTGGTTCCTGCTGGCCGATGCGCTCCTCAGCGAATTTGGCCTTCACACTCGAAAGGCCTGGCTCGAGCTAAACCGCTAGACCTGGCAAACTTGCCACTTGCAGACTTGAAACTTCCTACTATGCAACGTCAAGCGATCTACCTGGCTCTGACATTTGTCTTTGTCCTCACTATCGCCTGCAACGCCGCCAGCGACGATTGGGGCGACGAATCCGAATCCCCATCCCCGACCCATCAGTCCGCCACAGCCGCGCCAGAGGCCACTCCGCTGCCGCCGCCAACCGTCACCAGCGGGGACAAGTGGGCGCTGTGGGATGGCCCCACTCAACTGCGCGGGGCCAACATCTGGCAGCGCGTGGTGGTTCCTGACCTGGACGGGCGCGATTTCCTGGGAGACGACCACGTGGGGCCGCCGTACACGCAAAGTGATTTTGACCAACTGGCGGCGTTGGGCGCCAACTATGTCAACATCTCTGGCCCCGGCCTGTTCACCGAACGCCCACCTTACACCCTCGACGAGCAAGTGCAGGCTAACCTGGATCATCTGCTCCACATGATCGCCCATGCCGACATGTTCGCCGTTATCACCTTTCGCACCGGGCCGGGCCGCAGCGATTTCACCTTCTACAGCGAGGGCGCGGGCGACTGGTTCGACGAGGCCCTGCTGATCGAATGGGTGTGGGAGGAGCAGGATGCCCAGGACGGATGGGGGGAGATGTGGCGCTACACCGCCGAGCGGTACCGCGACAACCCCATCGTCGTTGGTTACGACCTGATGTGCGAGCCGAACAGCGCGGGCGAGTTACTCGATATATGGGAGCCGGACGAATTCTACTCCGCTTATGCCGGCGACCTCTATGATTGGAACCAATTTTACCCGCGTATCACGAACGCCATCCGCCAGGTGGACGCCGAAACGCCCATCCTGGTCGGCGGGATGGGGTGGAGCGCGGTGCGCTGGCTGCCCTACCTGGAACCCACCGGCGACCCGCGCACAGTCTACATGGTGCATCAGTACGAGCCGCAGACCGAGTACACGCACCAGGAACCGCCGGCCGAGAACGCCTACCCCGGAACGCTTGACCTGGACTGGGACGGCGAACCCGACTCGTTCGACCAGGGCTGGCTGGACGAATACCTTTCCGTAATTGACGAGTTTCAGGGCGAGCACAACGTACCGGTGGCGGTCAACGAGTTCGGCCTCGCGCGCTGGGTTCCCGGCGCGGCAGACTTTATGGATGACCAGATGGCCCTGTTCGAGCAGCGCGGTATGAACCACGCCTTGTGGGTGTGGGACCCCGTGTGGGAACCCTGGACGGAGGAAGTCAACGCTTTCCGCTTTCGCTATGGCCCCGATCCCGGTAACGATAGCGACGTCGAGTCGGATCTGCAGGACGTTATCCTCAAATATTGGGCCCGCAACACCGCGCGCCCTTCCAGTTTTACAAAGCCATCCGCTGACTGACCGTGCCCAGAGACCACTTGAACTCGATATAGTTCAGTTAACAGAGAAGAAACCAGGCTTTGTCGCTTTGCTTACGCGAAAAAACCTGGTTTCTGTTCGTGCCCTTTGTGGTTTACTTTTGCGTCACTCAACCGTAACCTACCCGTAACAAGCAGGCAGGAGTGCGTGTGGGATAATGGGAGTTAAAGGAGGAGGAGAATGCGCAAAGTATTCATGCTCAGTATAACGCTCGCGCTGATCCTGGCGCTGGCGGCGCCGGTATTTGCGCAAGGAACCGTCGTCCACGTCGTGCAACGAGGGGAGAACCTGTTCCGCATCGCGCTGCGCTATGGAGTGACGGTGAACGCACTGGCGGCGGCCAACGGGTTGAGCAGCGCCAGTTACATCTACGTCGGGCAGCGGCTGGTCATCCCGACCGGTGGTAGCACTACCTCCGGCGTGCACGTGGTGCAGCGGGGGGAGAATCTGTTCCGCATCGCGCTGCGCTACGGTATGACTGCCCAGGCGCTGGCTGCCGCCAACGGCATCGCTAACGTCAACCACGTCTATGTGGGGCAACGACTGGTGATTCCAACCGGCGGCAGTGCGCCTTTGCCGGTTCAACCCACTCCATCGGGTCAGACTTATACCGTGCGGCGCGGCGATACGCTCTCAGGGATCGCCCTGCGGTACGGCGTCTCGACGTGGGCGCTGGCGCAGGCGAACGGCATTCGCAATCCCTCGTTCATCTACGTCGGGCAGGTGTTGCGTATCCCCGGCGGGGGCAGTCCCGCTCCGCAACCTCCATCCCCTGCCCCAACCGGCGGGCGTTGGATTGACGTGAACTTGAGCGCGCAGCGGGTCACCGCCTACGCGGGAAACGCGCCCGTGCGCAGCACGCTCGTCTCGACCGGCCTCCCGGCCACGCCGACGCCCACGGGCCGCTACCGCATCTATGCCAAGTACGTTTACGACACCATGTCTGGCCCCGGCTACTATCTACCCAACGTGCCCTACTCAATGTACTTTTACCGGGGCTATGCCATTCACGGCACTTACTGGCACTCTAACTTTGGCCGCCGGATGAGCCACGGCTGCATCAACCTGCCCACGTCCGAAGCAGGATGGCTCTACAACTGGGCCTCAGTGGGCACGCTGGTCAACATACATTACTGAACGTTTCATTTCGTCGTTTCGACCCGTTGCCATAAGGCCTTGAGGGAACGGTGGAGCAGTCGCACGTTGACAAACACGAGCAACCAGAGGTGCAGCCGGGCGGCGAAGAGGAGCAGCGTCCAGAGAAATTCACGCCCGTTGCGAGGATAGCGCAAAGCCAATCTCGCGCCGTTGAGAAGTTCCAGCCGGGCCGAGCGCATGCGGTTTGGCGATTGGCGTACGTAATCCTGGGCGTGCCCGCCGGCGGAACGGACCTTTTGCCGCAGCCAGTCCCGGTAGGTAGTGGGGTATTTGACAAAGACACGGGCCTGGTCCGCGTAGCGGATGCGATAGCCCTGGCGGGCGATAGCGTGCGAGATCACAGCGTCTTCCGCCAGCGCGTCTTCTGGCACGCGCTCGACCAACTCGCGGCGGAAGGCAAAGAGATAGCCGGAGCAGAACAAGAATTGCCCGGCCCGGTCGCGGCTCAGTCGCATCTGGTGGATGCCCTCGACGAGCAAGTGCGACCAGTAGCCCATCAATGTGTCGCGGGGACTGGCGCTGAGAGGATGGCTGCTCACCGCACCCACCTGCGGGTCTTGAAAAGGGGCCAGCAGTGGAACCAGCGCATCCTCGGCCACAAAGACGTCCCCGTCGCTGAGCACCACAATGTCACCCCGCGCCTCCCTCAGCCCGGCGTTGATGGCGGTCGGTTTGCCCCGCTGGGGATCGGCCACGTGTCGCACGGCCGTGTAGCGGGCGGCGTAATCGTCCACCACAGCGGTTGTTTCGGGATCGGGGGCCACGACCAGTATCTCGGTGTCTTGGGGATAACAAACACCCCGGGGCAGTTGGGGTAGAAATGCCTCAATAGCCCGGCCAATGGTCGTCGCCTCGCAGAAGGCGGTGATGAGTATGCTGAGCATACTGGAGATTATAGACAATGGTGCGGCAAAGTCAAATCAAAATTGCACCTTCGCTGGCCGGGCCGACCAGCGCGGCATAGCGAGCCAGTAACGTCCAGCGCGGCTTCCTCGCTATCCAAGATGCGGGCCGGGTCACGGTGCTGCATCATCTCTGGGCGGACGGCCTCAGCTTTGACCACAGCTCCCTCTGAAGCCAGGTTGTCCCACAAGATGGCGATCCCGCCGTCGGGCCGGTACGGATCATCAGCCGGGCGGATGACGTCGGTGAGGGCGCACGCGCCGCCCAGGTTCTCGGCCACTGTTCGGCACAGAGCGTAATTCAGGTCAGCCTCAGTAGATCCAAAATGTTACGACAACAAGACCTCGGAGGTCTCTCGAGAGCGCCTTTGCCGGTAAAAACGGGCGCAATCTAAGCAATTTTGCTGCCAATGTCACCTTCCGAGACCTC
>Ga0164311_10000450_pt1 | contig 17901 bp, 15 predicted proteins | sample GuaBasSedimGuay2_FD_121796 | JGI IMG/M metagenome (GOLD analysis project Ga0164311, IMG submission 121796) | Subseafloor sediment microbial communities from Guaymas Basin, Gulf of California, Mexico - Guay2, Core 4569-9, 9-12 cm | ecosystem: Environmental > Aquatic > Marine > Hydrothermal vents... | reverse complement strand
GTCCAGTATCGCCAATATACATGCTGGGTCTTTTCCTGACCGCAGTTAGGTCTTCAAGCACTTGTATGTGCTCTGCGTTATACTCCACGCCCTCTTCTTCCGCCATGCTCAGAAATAAAGATACCAGCCACGATGTTATTATTTTCGGTTTTCGCCAGAAGGAATGTCAAGAAAAGAACGATGCCCAGTAGCCTACGCTGGCTGCCACAAAACTTTAAAGGCTCCTTTTAAACATTAAAAGATGATCCACGAGTCCGTAAGAATCTACGGAGACACGAAGATAGGAAAAAACGCAGTAATCCTCGAAAACGTAATAATCGGCTACCCGACGCCGAGGATATTAAAGGAAATTACTGAAAAGGGAATAAGCTTGGAAGAATACAAGTTTAGCGGCGTGAAAATCGGAGATAATGCCGTGATAAGGTCAAACACGGTGATTTACTGCGATGTGAAGATAGGTGATAATTTGCGAACTGGGCACAACGTCATGATAAGAGAGGAAACGACGATAGGGGACGACGTGCTCGTCGGCACAAACGCTGTCATCGAAGGAAAGACCCAAATCGGCAGCAACGTGAGCATACAATCCAACGTTTACATCCCCACGAACACCGTCGTCGAGAGTTTTGTGTTTTTGGGTCCGAACGTCGTGCTGACGAACGACAAGTATCCCATAAGAGAGGAATATCCCCTGAAAGGACCGATTATAAAGCGTGGCGCAACCGTGGGTGCAAACGCCGTTGTCCTTCCCGGCGTGGAAATCGGCGAGGGCGCTTTCGTCGCCGCCGGCGCCGTCGTCACGAGGGATGTTCCCGCTTGGAAGCTTGCGGTCGGCGTTCCTGCGAAGATTTTGGACCTTCCAGAGCGCCTAAAAACGCTGAATAGAATTTAATAACGCCTAACGACGAAAAGTCCTTCGGGGATTTCAAAATGTCCCGGCGGCACGCTCACGTCCTTTTCGTAGGATGTGCAGCCGAATTCAAGCGTGATGTCGGTGTTTTCGTATTTTGAGGTGACGACAACCCTGAGAGGGAGCCTGTCGGCGGCGGAGATCCATACCTTCACAACGGCTGCGGTCCGCCATGGGATAAGCGATGCCGGCAGGTCGAACTCGACAACATGTGCCTCAACAGAGTCATTCCCTATGTTTAATGCCTCGGTTCCCAAATATCTGGAATTCTCGGCAAAGCTGAAAAGTTCGGCAACGTCAAAGTGGAATATGGGCAAGAATTCGTATCTCAGCAAGCCGCTTCCAGTTTTATATTCGACGACGTGCTCCGCAACCGCAGGCGTGTATAACCAGTAATACTCTCCCTTCTCCAGAAGCCAAGCACCATCAAGCGTCTTCCCCAGTTCACCGCCCACCCTTTCCATCGTTTCTTCATTTTCTCCTTCATATTCGAACTCAAAGTCATCAAACGAAATCCTTGTGCCCAAATCGCTTGCAAACTCCACGCTAAAAACGTATTTAGCTCGCTCGTGTGCGGTGGGCGTTTTGACGTCCTTCGATGCGTAGGCTTCAGCTCTTAAAGTGTGAAGACTCTTGACAGCATCCTTTGACGAAATCAATAGCGCTTCAGCACTATTCTCCTGCTGTGACGTGAGCATAAGTATGCCTATAACCAAGATAGTGGCAATCGCTAAGCCTGCCACTGCCGCTAGCACTGTAAGCCGCTTCACATGAAGAAAATTTGGAAGCTTGAATATAAGGTTAATCATAACTTTTAACAGATTTTCAATATCCGAAAGCATATTATTTTAACATCAGATTATTTTAACATCACTTCAAAATAATAGTAATAAATTTTTATTCTTTGGAAACGGGCTTAAAATGGGCTTCTTAATATGTGAGCGAGGCTATGCGGGTGGAAACTGTAGCGGTTGTGGCGCTTGTAGTCTTTAGTTTCGGCGTTTTTGCGACGTGCAGTAGTGCAAACGATGCAGCGCTCTCGCTCATCTTCGTGGACGCCGACCACAACGGAATCCCGGACATCAAAGAGGCACAGCTTGGGAAGCTTCCAAATTTTGAGGCATCAGGGGCGGCGGCGCTGCTCACGGCTCTAACGGCTGCGGCAGTCGTCTTCCTTTTTTCTGAGGATGATGGCAAGGCGCTTACAGAGCTTAATGTCGAGCACAACCCGAAGACAGAGCTCTCGTTCAAACTCTACAAGAGCGCACGAGGTAAGAGCGGCGCATGCGGCATAGCCGATGACGTATGGCTTGTCGAACGCTTTTTAAAAACAGATGGGGGGATTTTATGAAGAAGATTTTCGCTGCGGTTTTCATTGCGGTTTTGGTGCTCTGTCTGTTCTCGCTGCTTTCAGTCTCGCTCGCTGACGAGTTTCCGGACTCGGACGGTGACGGCATCCCTGACGTCATAGACGTGGATTCCGACGGCGACGGGCTGCCTGACCTCGTGGAGTTCGTCGTCGGCACTGACCCGTTCGACGAGACAAGCGTCGTCTACATCGAAGATTTGGCGGAGTTCGTCCAGCAGATACTCGAAAACACGACGATTGAAACGACCAGTTAGAGGTGAGAAGCGATGAGAGACGCAAAGCTCTTAGCGATATTCGTCCTTGCGATACTTGTTGCGGCGACAGCGGCTACAGTGGCGCAAGGCGGCGTATATGTGATTGCCGACGCAAGCGTCAGCCCGGACGTCATACAACTCGGCGAGACCACGAGGGTAACAATCACGCTCACCGGAAACGGCACGCCTGAAATCTCGTTCCCACTCGACGTCGCTCTCGTCATGGACTGTTCTGGTTCGATGAACCGATACGGGACCATTATAACCGACCTGTCCGACGTAACGCTCACCACGAGCTACCAGAAGGTCGGAGAGTTCACTGTCTCCGAGCCAGAAGAGGTAGAAGTCATGCTTCAGACGCTCCCCGGTCGTGGCTATGGCGCCGATGTTTACTTCTATTACTATGACTACTATTACGCCTACCTAAAAAACAAAGATACAGGAGCGACAACGAGCACTAAAGGCGGATATTCGGTTGTCCGTTGGGGCGACCTACAACCGGGAACTTACGAGGTTTACGCGAAGCTCTACTATTACCACTCAGGCTACACCCAACCACAGAGGACGTTCTGTGCGGAGCTGCCACCTGTGAGAATAGAAGGAGCAAAAGACGCGGCTAATGAATTCGTTGACCTTCTGAAGAGTAATGACAGAGCGGCTCTCGTGAAATTCCATTCCAGCGGCTGGAGTTATTCCGCATACTGTACGGTCGTCCAGAGCTTGACGACGAACAAAAACGACGTCAAGAGTGCGATAAACGGGCTTTCTGCGAGCGGTGGCACACCCATGGGCGAAGGTCTTGACAGAGCGCTCGACCACCTCGAAGCTTACGGGAGAGACGACGCCGTTAAGGCAATAATCCTGCTGACTGACGGCTGGTGGAACTTGGGCGTCAGCCCGCTCGACCAAGCTCAAAGGGCGGCTAACGACGGAATTCCGATATACGTCATTGGTTGGGGCGGCGTCAACTACGAGGAGCTGACACAGATTGCGGAAACGACAGGCGGTGTGCCCTTCTTCCCGGCAACCAGTGAAGACCTTCGCGACATCTATAGGGACTTGGCTGTCGAACTTTCCAACATTACTGCTAAAGACGTCGTCGTCACGTTCGAGCTCGCTGAAGACGTCGAATACGCCGGCGGAGCGACTGAAGAGCCGCAAATAGTGGGCAACCGGCTCGTCTGGAACGTCGGCGAGCTTTCTGCCAATGAGACTTGGAGCGTCTCCTTCGACGTTAAGCCGCTGGTTTCAGGAAGCGTCGTTCTGAATACAGGTGATTCGGAAGTAACCTACGAAGACGCTTTTGGCGAGGAACACGAAGTTCCACTGCCGCAGCTCAGCGTTGCAGTTACGGCGCCGCCCGTCGCAGTTGCGACTGCGAGCCCGAACGAGACCTACACTTATGCCGACATAACATTTGACGGTTCTGCGAGTTACGACGTTGACGGCGTCATCGTCGCTTACGAGTGGGATTTCGGCGACGGGAACACGGCAAGCGGCGGCGTCGTGACGCACCAGTATGCTGATGATGGCGTTTACACAGCGACCCTGACCGTCACCGATGACCTCGGAGCGACGAACAGCACAACCGTCACCGTGGAAATAAACAACAGAGCGCCAAGCGTGGGCATAGTTGGACCTGAGGTCACAAGCGAGGGCGATGAGGTGCAGTTCGAAGCGGATGCTTCAGACCTTGACGGCGAAATAATTGCTTACGAATGGAACTTCGGCGATGACGCTACGGGAGGTGGGCAGACGGTGACGCATACATACGCCACAGCGGGCAACTATACGGTGATTCTGACTGTCACTGACGACGACGGTGCAAAAATGAACGCAACGCATGAGATACGAGTTTTAGAGAATTTGCCGCCGGTTGCGGTGCTTCATGTGAGCAATACGACGCCACTTGCGAACCAGTCCATCACGCTCGATGCTTCCGGCAGCTACGACCCTGACGGTTACATCGCCGTTTACAGATGGGATTTCAACGGCGACGGCAATTGGGACGCAGAGGGCAACGTGGTTACGGTAAGTCACGCATACAGCCAGCCCGGAGGTTACACCGTAGTGCTTGAAGTTGAAGACAATTGCGGCAAGAGCTCTACAACCGAGAAGAATATAATCGTCAGCGGCGGCAGCAGCGCAGAGATGAGCGGCAACGTCACGTGGAACGGCGAACACGCCCTTAGCATCATTCCCGAAAGCCCGACAATAGGACAGCCTGTCACTATCGATGCATGTGCATTAAACATCAAGAACAACAAGAGCACCCCGGTTACAGTCAGAGTAAAACTCTGCGTTGACGGCATGCTCTTAGCCCAGAAGGATGCGACCTTAAATGCGGGAGAAGAGAAAGACGTAGAAATCAACGCCACATGGGTGCCGATGGCTAGCGGCATGCACGAGGTCTCGCTGCATGTGCGCGAGCTCGTCGACGGAGCGGAGGAATGGATAGGCCCAACCAACGACCCTGCCGCGGCGGTGAGAGTGCGCATAAAAGAAGTTAGTTAACATTTTTTCTTTATTTTTTATTTTTTTTCCAATTTTCCGCAATTTTTTAACTCTGCCTTTCAACTAATTTTGTAAGGATGGCAAAAGAGGCGCAGGTAAGCGTGGATTTCCTCACAGGACTTGGCGTTTTCATGCTCACATTAGTTCTCCTCATATCACTTTTACCAACACTTTTCACTCCACTTCAAACGAGAGCCACTGACCTCCAGCCCGTCGCCTTCCGCACGAGCACCGTTCTCGTCGAGGATGGCGGAATTTACGACATCGGTGGTTTCATAATTTCGGAATGGCATAAAAACCTTAATTTCAGCAACTTAACAGCGGTATGTGCGGTCTTAAATAATATCAAAAGAGTAGGGCTTGCGACAAGAGCCCCGATTTGGTCATCCTACGAGGATATAATCCCCAACAATCTTTCATGGGCGAAAATAGAGAAATTACAAGAATGGTGGAACAACCAGACTTATATCCCAGAAGAGCAGAATATATATAGAAAACTTGGACTCTTCATCGAGATGGGCGGCAGTGAGCTTGAATATAACTTCAACATCTCGCTCCTTGAATTCGGCGACTTGCCTATATTGCAAATTGGTGCCCCCGTGCCAAGCAGCGGCAACGTTAACGTTGAAAAGATAGAGCGGCTTGTTGCCATTGATGATGCGCCTCCAAACCTTGGCACTCAGCTTGGTGATGCGAAGTGCGTGAAGCTCGTCGTTTACGTATGGTAGGTGAGGACGTGGAAGAAAGATTAAGAAAACGACTGAAAAGAGGACAGATGCACACGATAGAGGCTTTGATGACAGCCTTGCTCATCATTAGCGTCGTAACCTTCGCCGCCCGCTCGGTTCCGACGACGAGCACGCAGCTCTCCGAAACCATGGCAGTCCAGCTAAAGCTTTACGCTGAAGACTTCCTCAACATCCTTGACATGGAGCGAGAAGACCACACAAGCTGGCTTTACCATCAGGTCAACGGCACCGTCAACGGCTCTTTTAACGGGGCTGACGAAATCATGGGACAATGGCTCAAAACCAACCTCTCAAACAAGGGTGTCTTCTGTAAAGTTGAAATTTTGAGGCTGAATGCCACGACGTTAACGTTCGAACGAGTCCCCAATGGCACGAACGACACTTTCGGCGAGCCGCCTGCGAACGCCGTCTCTGTTTGGAAACTTGTTACCGTATTGGATGGGGTTGTTCCTGAGGTTTATGAAGTGAGGTTGACGGCATGGCAAATTTGAGCGGCGGGGCGAGGAACAGCACGGCACGCAAAGGGCAATGGATAGTCCTCTCAGGGCTGATTCTCGCACTTGGCTTGCTCGTTGTCGTATTGCTCCTGAACCAAGCGCTTTCCGCAGGCTACCGAGTCTCGCAGGCAGAGATGCAATTCCCAAGCTACGAATTAAATGAGCTTTACGAGGAAACCGTGAGGGTCGCAAAGCTTGTTAGAACCAAAGGGGATTTCGGTGCGTTTAATGATTCAATGGCAGAGTATGCTGAGAACGTCTCAAAGATATACGCCGCTCATGGCTTTGTCGTAAATGTAAGCATGGTGAAAAAGGATGAAAAAAGTGCCAGCATCTGTATTTTGCTGTCGAACGAAAAAGTAAACTTTACGTTGGGTGTGTATGCGGAAAGAAGTATTCCTCTGGAGTGAGAAAAGCAGCATTATGAGAAGCGGTGCGGTGTCGCCAATCTCATTTATAATATTCGCAACAGCCGTTATTGTCTTCATAGCAAGCTTGTATCTCTATCATGATACGCTTCTCGCCTTCCCATCGAAAGTAACGACGGAGCAGCAGTTTAACGATTTAGGGAATGCGTTCAGCACCGAAATAATGGAGATGATAATCACGCTGCCACATGACGGTTCCGTTACCGTCACGGAGCGTTTGCCCTCGGAAATTGGTGGATATAGCTACCGTGTTTTCATCCCACCCGCCTCAGACCAGCTTCAGCTCTACTCATTCAAGGGCTTTTCCCTGAATTACACGCTTAGCGGAATGAGCGCAGAGGTCAACGCTTCTGCGAACACGACGACCGCTTACGGCGGCGTTAAGGAACTGACGTTGGGCTTTAGGAGGTGGTGAACCTTGGTTAGTAGCATTAGTAGCATTATGGACAAAAAGGGCGTATCCGAAGTTATCGGATACATTCTCACATTTTCAGCGGTCGTGACGGTCGTAACTATTGTTTATGTCGGCGGTATGCCGTTAATTAAGAGGACGCAGGAGAATTCGGTCTTCCAAAGCATGGAAACTGCTTTTTTTACTATCCAAAGCAACGTCGAAAAAGTAGCCTTGGGGCAATCCCCTGCCCGAACAGTCAAAGTTAGAGTGAGCCAAGGCTCCCTTTCCCTTTCCAACGGAAGTTGGATGAATATCTCTTGGACCGGCAATCCGCAAGGTAGGAATTTCACTTACCAGAGCCTTGTCTTCATGCTCGGCAACCGTGGAATCGCCTACGAGAACGGCGCCGTCATAGAATATTTCCCGAACAGCAGCATTATCGTTTCCAAGCCCAAAATCGTTTTCCTCAACGTCAGTGGCAAAAAATATCTGTATATTTCCATCATCAACGTCTCAGGCGCATTCTCGAAAGGTGGCAGCGTCGCCGAGCTGACAATACAACAATATCCCGACGAGATGAATGCGACATCTGTCTTAGTAGCTACTGGAAATGTAAGATACGTCAATATTTCAGTCGGCGGCTCTTACTCCCAAGCATGGATATATTATTTAGAAGAGGTCAATGCTAGTTTTAGTGACATGGACTTCTCTCCACCTTCGCCTCACAAGAATTATGTGAACGTCTCCAGTCCGTCGAATTTCACTCTCACACTTGTTGTGCATAATGTGACTATAGGGTGAGAAAATGAGCTTCGAAACCGAAGAGGGCAGAGTATTTTTCATGTGCGAGTGCGGCTATGTTTTCCAAGAAAGCCCCTACAAATTTCCGATACGCTGTCCGCAGTGCGGTAGTGAAAACGTCTCACGAACTTAGCAGAGTCCGATCTACGAGCTGCTTTGGCGGTGCTGAGCAGCTAAGCTTGTCTTGCGGGTTCAAGAGAAGGGTCGCCGCCTGTTGAGGCTCGTCCTTCACAGCTACGGCAGCAGCTCCTCAAGCGTTTTCCTGAAAGTTTCGAAGGCGTCCTTGCCGAAAAGGCAGAACACCACACGTTCGAGCTGCGTATTGCCTTGCAGGTATGAAATTGTGGCGGAGAGCATTATTTTTGCGCAGCGGTCCATGGGGAAGCCGAAAATGCCAGTGCTAATTGCTGGAAACGCTATGCTTCTTAGCCCCCGCTCGTCCGCAAGCTTCAATGAGTTCAGGGTCGCATTCTTCAGCTTTTCATCCTCGTCGCCCTCGCCCCATTTAGGACCAACGGCATGTATTACGTATTTTGCCTTCAGCCGCCCGCCCGTTGTGATTATGGCGTCGCCGACTGGGCAATATCCAATGCGGTCGCACTCCTCTTGAATTTCGTAACCGCCTTTCCTAAGAATCGCCCCAGCTACACCGCCGCCCATCTTCAGCGAGGAATTCGCCGCATTCACAATTGCGTCGGCGTCGAGTTCCGTGATGTCGCCCTCTATAAGCTCTAAAGTGGAGTTGCCAACGCGCTTGTGCATATGCATCATGATTTTCCACCCTGTTTGTATTTCTACAAGACGTTACAATAAATTAATGAGAAAGGGCTTACTGGCGCGTTCGTGGCGAAGCGAGCTCAAAATACCGCGGGACTCCTGCTCACGACATGGGTTCATGCGGGATTGTGCCGAGAAATGTAATTTCCCGTGGCACGGTCAGAGGGGGGGCGTTGCGGACTGAGCACGCCCGACTTGAGACGGCTGAACCGGGTCGCACGGAGACAGCAAGGAGCACCGCTGCGGCTTGTGGTGAGAAGGGACAGCGATAATGGGGACGTGTAGGAGACTCCGATATGCGTTCTCAGCTACGCCACCGCCCCGCAATGAGGGAGGTCGCAAAATCGCACAGCTACTGCAAGCGGGCTACGGCGTCAATCCAAGCTGAGGAGCGATTTAATAAACTCTACACCCTTCTTCAGCGCAACATCGAGCATTTCGGGCTTTTGCCCGCCTCCTTGAGCGAGTTCAGGACTCCCGCCGCCGCCACCGCCGAGAATTTCACAAACAATCTTCACAACGTCGCCCGCTTTTATCCTTGCGGTCAGCGGCTTCGGGACGGCGACTACTGCGGACGCCCGCCCCCTGCTCTCGCTTGCCAAAATTGCAACGATGCCCTCGGCTGAAAGCGACGCCGCAAGCTTCACCAGCTCCTTGACGTCTGCTGCTTCGACTTTCTCGGAGACGACCTTTACGACGCCAGTCTCGCCACTTATTTCTTTAGCTCGGCCTTTTATGCTTTCGATGCGGAGCGTCGCCATCTCACTCTGCAACCTCTCGACTTCTCGGCGTAGCTGCTTCCACTCCTCGAAGAAACGGCGGGCGGTTTGCGGCAAAACCTCGTAAGGTACTCTGAAGGCATTCGCTGCCTCCTTCAAAATGCGCTCCAACTCCTGGACGCTTGAGATTGCAGCCTCGCCCGCCGAGAACTCGATGCGCTCGACGCCATCTTGAATGCGTTCCGTCCTTAGAATCTTGATGGCGCCGATCTCGCCTGTGAACTCGCAGTGCGTCCCAGCGCAGGCTTCGACGTCATCGCCGACCTCTACGATTCTTATGAACTTACCGCCGGGGACGCCGCCCTGATAAATGCGGAAGCCATATTTCTGCTCAGCCTCGTTCCGCTCTATGAATTCCGTTTTTATCGGGAGGTTCCGCATTACAACCTCGTTCGCAAGCTGCTCGATGCGCCGCCGCTCTTCGTCAGAAATTCGCTTAAAATGAGTTATATCAATCCTTGAAACTTGCTCACCCTTCTGGGCACCCGCCTGCCAGACGTGCTTACCGAGAACCTTGCGGGCGGCGTCGAGGATTATGTGCGTCGCTGAGTGGTGCCGCATGAGCGAAAGGCGGCGCCTGAAGTTTATTTCGCCCACGACGCTTGCTCCTTTTAGGGCGGCAGCGGTTATTGCGTTACCGGCAACAGGCTCGATTTTGTGAAGGATGACGCCATCGGCGCTCCGCACATACGAAACTTTAAATTCAAAGTCTCCAATTCTGAGCATTCCGACGTCAGAGGGTTGCCCGCCGCCTTCGGGGTAGAAAAGCGTGCGGTCGAGGACGAGCCAGCCGTCGAAAAAATCCAAAACCTCAGCTTCAAACCTCCAAGCCTTTGGCTCCTTATAGTAGAGCTTTTCGGTCTCTGGCAGTTTCCGGCGCCGAATTTCCCTAACGAGCGGATCTTTTTCTATCTTCGGAGTGGCGGAGCTGTGCATGCTCGCAACCAACGAGTAGAAGTTTTCGGGAATTTCCATGGTGACGCCACGCCTCGCCGCAACTTCGCACACGAGCTCAGGCGGAACGCCGTGCGTGTCGTATAAGTTCACGAGCGTCTCGGTCGTCATTTTCTTGCGCTCCCGCAAGAGTCGCTCTAAGAGCCGCTCGCCCCTCGCAAGCGTCTCCTCATATCTGGTCTTCTCCAGCGACAGAATTTCAACGATGTCGTCGGCACGCTCCTCCAACTCGGGGAAAGAGCGCCGCAGAAGCTTGATATGCTTCAGAACAAGCTCCTCAAGTGGCAACCCCACGCCCAAAACCTTCAGCATCCTGAGGCAACGCCTCAAAACTAATCTCGCAAGGTAGCCTTCTTTTGCGTTCGAAGGCACAATCCCGTCGCCGAGCATGAACGCTAAGCACTTCGTGTGGTCCGAAACGGAGTATATCAGCTCAAGCGGCTTCAACTTCCTCATAAGCTCTTCAGCGGAGGCACCGACGAATTTGGCAAGCTCCTTTTTGTTCGTCGTAACTCCTAAAAACCTCGAAACTTCTTTCATGAGCGGTGCAACACCCTCGACGTCCACGCCCGCCGCCGACGCAAGCTCGTCTATTACCTCGGGGAAAATGGCGTCGTAAACAGTCGGCGTCCCCTTAGACGCCCAAACGAAGCGTTCTAAGCCATAACCAGTATCAACGATGTAGGACTCCATTTTGCGGTAACGTTCGCCTTTTATTTCAATGTCTCCATCCGTCGCCAATTCTAAATTCATGAATACGAGCGTCGCAAGCTCTAAACCCCTTAAAATCACCTCTACACAAGGACCGGCGTTTCCGCCGCCCGCCCACGGCTCCTCTTTATAAGTAACTTCATAAAGGTCTGCGCCAAGCTCTGAAAGGAACTCGTCGCAGTAGCGCACGGTCTCGTCCTTCCAGTATATTTCTTCGTTCTGCTTGTTGAATGCGTGGTGCGCCATCATCTCGAAGATTGTGAGGTGGCGACCGCTGTGCCCGATGGCTTCGAGGTCTTCAAGCCTGATGCATGGTTGCGAGATCACGAGCGGATTTGCTGGCGGCGGGACTTCGCCGGAGGTGACATGCGGCTGAAAGTCCGCGATGGACGCTATCGTTAGGTAAATGTCGTCACGCCACCTCGCCACCACCGGATATCTCTTAAGTCTCTTATGCCCGTGTCTCTCGAAGAAGGATAAAAACGCCTCCCGCATTTCGTCAACATTTTTTTCCTTCAGAGGAGGGTTTTCGATGAAGGAATAAGGCTCGCAGGGTGTGTCGCCGCATGTTCGCCTGCGAGCGTCCCTTGTCCAGAAGAAGGAGCCACATTTCTCGCACTTCCGACGCACAAGCCCGCCCTCTTCGAAATATCGCAACTTATACTCGTCCCGAATGTCGTATTTGCCGCCCATAAGCATCTTATAAGGTAAAAACGATGAGTATTTAAACTCACGGGCGACGACGCAGCTTTTCATATCGAAACGTTAGCAAGCGGCTTTTATCAAAAAGTAGTTAACAGGAAATAATGGCTGCGAAACCCCTCATGGTCCAAGGCACTGGCTCGCACGTTGGCAAAAGCGTGCTTGTCGCCGCATTTTGCCGCATCTTCTCGGACGACGGATTCGAAGTCGCTCCGTTCAAGGCGCAGAACATGGCGCTCAACTCCTTCGTCACGAGAGCTGGGCACGAAATCGGGCGGGCGCAAGCGGTTCAAGCGCTTGCAGCCCGCAAGGAGCCGACGGTTGAGATGAATCCGATTCTGCTGAAGCCGACGAGCGACGTCGGCGCGCAAGTCGTGTTCCTTGGGAAGCCTATCGGAAACATGACCGCCCGTGAATATCACGAGTTCAAGCCGAAAGCGCTCGCCGCCATCAAGAGGTGTTACGAAAAGCTCGCTGCCGAGAACGACATCATCGTCATCGAGGGCGCCGGCAGCCCCGCCGAAATCAACCTCAAGGCGAATGACATCGTGAACATGACGGTTGCGAAGCTTTTCAACGCCCCTGTCCTCCTCGTCGGCGACATCGACAGGGGCGGTGTCTTTGCTTGGCTCCTTGGCACGCTGGAGCTTCTTGAGCCTGACGAGCGTGAGCTGGTGCGTGGCTTCATCATAAACAAGTTCCGTGGCGACTTGAGCCTCTTGGAGTCGGGTCTTGAGTTTTTAGAAAGACGAACCGGGAAGCCGGTGCTCGGTGTCGTCCCCTACTTCCGGTTTAAAATTCACGAGGAGGATTCCGTAGCTCTTGAAGACCGACGTGGCGGCAACGACGGTGAGATAAAGATAGATGTGATCATGCTGCCGCACGTTTCCAACTTCACGGACTTTGATGCCCTTGAGAAGGAGCCTGACGTCTCGCTGCGCTACGTAAGCATTGACGAAAGTCTCAGAGCGGACGCTGACGCTATCATCTTGCCCGGGACGAAGAACACGATTTACGACCTTCTGAGCTTGCGGCAGAACGGGCTTGCTGCGCAAATCTTGCGAGCACACGAGCGTGGTAAATTCATAGTAGGCATCTGCGGCGGTTTTCAGATGCTCGGGCGGCTCGTCGTGGACGAGAGCGGTGTAGAATCTGCGGTGGAGAGAGCTGAGGGGCTGAGCCTACTCGACGCCATCACTTTCTTCGATACTGAGAAAACGACACATCAAGTCATCGCGGTCTCGAATCTGCCCTTCTACGACGGGCGTGTTGAAGGCTACGAGATTCACATGGGTAGGACTCTCTCCAAAGAGCAGAACGCTTTCACTATCATAAAACGCTCTGCCGACGACGTTTTAGTGCCTGACGGGGCGTTCTCAGCATGCGTGCTTGGCACGTATATCCATGGCATCTTCGACAACCACGACTTCCGACGGGCATTTATAAACTACCTGCGTCAGCGGAGGGGGTTAGAGCCGCTGCGGAGTGGAGAGACGTGGAGCTTAGAGGTGGAGTTTGAACAGCTCGCCACTGTCGTGCGGCGGAGTCTCCAAATTGACAAGATTTACGAGATTCTTGACGTTAATCAACGTTGATGATGATTTTACCCGCTCGCCTTCTGACGTTGTTCAAAAAAGCAAGTTTTTTATGAGAGCCCTACGAACGAAGGCACAAAAGGAGTGTGATACTGTGGCGAAGGAGCTAAAAGGCATTTTAGACATTGCAGGGCTGGAAAATGTGCGCATAGTCATCGGCAAGGTCGCTGAGGAAGAAGAAGAGTGGGAGCCGATGGGTCCGCACCCGAAGCCGGGGATTACGACGCTCCGTAACTGGGACTTCAAACTCATCCAGCGCTACAAACCCTTTTACGCACCGTTCTGCGACATGTGTTGCCTCTGCACTTACGGGAAGTGTGACCTTTCAGGGAACAAGAAGGGCGCCTGCGGCATCAGGATGGACGCTCAGCAGGGGCGAATCGTGCTGCTTGCCTGTCTCGTCGGCTGCACCGCTCATACAGGGCACGCAAGGCATTTGTTGCATGACATGATAAAGAAGTTTGGCAGGGACGTTCCTGTGGACCTTGGACCTGAGATCGCAGTTGAGGCGCCACTTACGAGACTCATCACCGGAATAAGACCGAAGACGATTGGCGACTTCGAAGAGGTTCTTGACTACATAGAGGAGCAGATCGTCCAGCTTTCTGATGCTCTGCACACAGGGCAGGAGGGTTCGGTTCTTGACTTCGAGTCGAAGGCGTTGCACATGGGTATGCTCGATTCGCTGGCGAAGGAGGTTGCGGACATCATCCAGATTGCCGCTTACAAACTTCCTTCGAGCAAACCCGGGGGCGGTCCTGACGTTCCGCTCGTGGAGGTCGGCTTGGGAACGATAGATACGAGCAAACCTGTAATTCTGGTGATTGGGCACAACGTGCCGCCCGCCGCCGATATCGCCGATTACCTCATGGAGCATGGGCTTGACGACGCAGTCGAACTTGGGGGCATTTGTTGCACCACTCACGACACCACGAGGTATTACCCGAAGGCGAAGATAGTGAGCGCCCTCGGAAGGCAGCTTCGAGCGATAAAGCTCGGTATCGCTGATGTCATCGTCATTGACGAACAGTGTATCCGAGCAGACGTGATTGAACTTGCGCAGAAGACGTTCACGCCGGTGATTGCAACGAATGACAAGGCGCTGCATGGGCTTGAAGACCGCACCTACGACGAGCCCGACAAGGTCGTAAAAGACCTCGTAGAGGGCAAAGTCCCGGGAGTTCTGATTCTCGACCCGGACCGTGTTGGCGAGGTTGCGGTGAGGACTGCAATGCAAATCGCCCCGAAGCGGCGGGCGATGAAAATTATCATGGACGACGAGGAGTTCCAGCACTGGGTGCGGCTCTGCTACCAGTGTGGGAATTGCACGCTCGCTTGTCCAATTGGTCTTAGAATTGGGGGCGCGATGGCAAAAGCGGCGACAGGCAACACTAAGCCGCTTGCTGAGCTTTTTGACCGTTGCGTCGGCTGCGGACGCTGTGAGCAGGTTTGTAAGTATCATATTCCAATCGTGGACGTAATCACGAAGGCGGCATACCCCTACGTCAAAGAGGAGCGAGGGCGGGCGAGAGTTGGAAGAGGTCCTGTTTGGGACACTGAGATTCGGGACGTTGGCGCTCCAATCGTTCTTGGAACGATCCCAGGCGTGATTGCGGTAATAGGCTGCGGAAACTACCCCAACGGCACGAGGGATGCTTACCTCATTACCAAGGAGTTCGCAGACAGGAACTATATCGTGGTGCTCACGGGCTGCATGGCGATCGATGCCGCTCTTTGGAAGGATGAGGAGGGCAATGGACTTTATGAGACGCACCACGGAAGATTTGACGCGGGTGGCGTCATAAACATCGGTTCCTGCGTTTCCAACGCTCACATCCATGGCGCCGCTATCAAAATAGCTTCGATATTCGCAAGGAGGAATCTCAGAGGCAATTACGAGGAAATTGCCGACTACATCCTTAGCAGAGTTGGCGCCTGTGGCGTTGCTTGGGGCGCAATGTCGCAGAAAGCTGCTTCAATCGCCACGGGCTTCAACCGCCTCGGCGTCCCGGCGGTCGTCGGACCGCACGGCACGAAATACAGAAGAGCCTTTTTAGGACGACCATATGTCAAGGACGACTGGAAGATCATAGATGCGAGAAACGGCACCGAATACCACTTCGAGCCGGCGCCACAGCACTTGCTCGTCGCTTGCGAGACTGTGGAGGAGGCGCTTCCGATGATTGCGAAGCTGTGCTTCCGCCCATCTGACACCGACAGAGGACGCTCTATAAAGCTGACGCACTACATTGACCTACACGAGAAATATCTTGGGTGCATGCCACCAGACTGGCACTTATTCGTGAGGACGACGACTGACCTGCCGATTGCAAAGAGGGACGAGCTTTTGAAGAGGCTGGAGGACGAGCGTGGCTGGAAGATAGACTGGGAGCGTAAGAGGATACTGGAGGGTCCGATGCGACCCTACGATGCGTCATTCGACCCAACGAACCTGCCGAGGCTGGTAAGGAAGAAGGAATGAACACGTGAGTGGGGGTGTAAAGATGGTTTGCGAGCCATTTGATATTGCAAACGTTCCGGGACCGGCGGCGCTCGGCATGGTGGCGGCACCGGAGACGATGGCAGCTGTCGTGTCTTCGGCGAAGCGTCCGCTGCTTGTCGTTGGCTCTGAAATCCTTAGGGACGAATTCTACGTGGACATCGCCATTGAAATTGGGAAAAAAGGCATTCCCATCGCAGCTACAGGACATTCGATCAAGGGCTTCCTGCAGAAGGGCTACACCGAAAACGTCTCCATCATAAACCTACACGAGCTGACGAACTACCTCAGAGACCCTGAGTGGCAAGGCTTGGACGGCGGCGGGAACTACGACGTCGTCATCTTCTTTGGCATCATCTACTACTATGCGTCGCAGATGCTCTCCTGCATTCGGAATTTCTGCATCAAGCCGCTGATGCGGGCGATTTCCATCGACTGGTATTTCCATCCGAACGCCGCAATGTCGTTCCCGAACATCCGCCCAAAGGATGAGGACAAATATAAGGAGATGCTAAAGAAGTTTGTAGAGAGCATAAGAAGATAAAGGAGGTAATAAAATGGCGGAGGAAGAGGAGTTTCCGCTGGACGTGAGCCCGATGTATGAGGGCGAGCGGGTAAGGAAGGACGACATGTTCGTGGAGCTTGGCGGACCGACGCAGCCGGGCTTCGAGCTCGTGATTTACGAGCCCGACCCCGAGAAAGTCAGGGACGGACGCGTTGAGCTTATAGGACCTGACCTCACCGAGATGGAGGAGGGCAAGGCTTACCCCTATGCCATGATTTACACGGTCTGGGGACCGGAAATTGACAAGGACCTAGAGCCGGTTATCGAGCGGCGGAACCACGAGTTCCAACCCTACATCCAGGGCTACATGCACCTTAACCAGCGGGACGAAATCTGGGTGCGAATAAGCAAGGCGGCGATGAAGAAGGGGCTAAAGTCGCTAAAGCAGATAGGAAAGAAGTCGATTGAGCTTTTCAAGTCCGAGCTCCCGTTCATCCAAAAGATGGAAGCGCTCTACATTACCGACAAAGAAGAAGTGGAAAAACGCCTCGAGGAGGCGCGGCAGATTTATAAGGCTCGTGATGAGCGGACGAGGACGCTGCACGACGAGGACGTTGAGGAGTTCTATCAGTGCACGCTGTGTCAGAGCTTCGCCCCGACAAACGTTTGTGTTGTCACGCCTGACCGTCCATCGCTCTGTGGTGCGATGACGTGGTTCGACTGCCGTGCATCTGCACGTGTCGACCCCGAGGGTCCGAACGCTCCTATTCCAAAGGGAGAGTGTATAGACCCGATTGCCGGCGAATATACAGGCGTGAACGAGGCTGCAGAGCGCCTTTCAGGTGGCGAATACAACAAAATAAAGCTGCACTCGTTCCTCGACGCCCCGCACACGAGTTGTGGCTGCTTCGAGGTTGCTGGCTTCTACATTCCGGAAGTGGACGGTATCGGCTGGGTTCACCGTGGCTCAAAGGTTAAAGATACGCCGATAGGGCTGCCGTTTTCAACAATCGCTGGGAGCGTCGGTGGCGGACGACAGGTCTACGGATTCCTCGGCATAGGCATTCCCTACTTCTACTCGCCGAAATTCATACAAGCAGATGGCAGCTGGCGGCGTGTCGTTTGGATGGCGTCCGACCTCAAGGAGCGAATTGCCGACGCCATTCCTGACGAGATGAAAGACAAGATTGCTACTGAAAAGGAGGCAAAAAACATCGATGAGCTTAAGGAGTTCCTGAAGAAGGTCGAGCACCCGGTGGTGAAAGGTGTAGTCCGCCCTGCTGACGGCGAGAAGATTACCGAGGGCTGGGCTGAGGAAGTAGAGGAGGTTGCGCCCGCAGAGGCAGCGGCAGAAGCCGCACCCGCTGCAGCGCCGACACCAACGGCAGCGCCGCAGGCGGCAATGCCACAACTGCAGTTCCCGATGATGCCAACGGCAGCGCCGCAGATTCAGCTGCCGACG
>Ga0164311_10000449_pt1 | contig 17905 bp, 14 predicted proteins | sample GuaBasSedimGuay2_FD_121796 | JGI IMG/M metagenome (GOLD analysis project Ga0164311, IMG submission 121796) | Subseafloor sediment microbial communities from Guaymas Basin, Gulf of California, Mexico - Guay2, Core 4569-9, 9-12 cm | ecosystem: Environmental > Aquatic > Marine > Hydrothermal vents... | reverse complement strand
GTAGCGCCTTTCCAGGCTCGACAATTTCACCACAGAGACACGGAGAACACAGAGTTTTAGAGTCCACTTTTGTTTTTCTCTGTGCCCTCCGTGCCTCTGTGGTAAGATGTGGGTAATCACCAAAACGACGCAGGATTGGCGGATTAGACGAGGCAGGATTGACGGATTAGACGAGGCAGGATTGACGGATTAGACGAGGCAGGATTAATCAAAATCGGTCAAATCCTGCCGATCCGTGCCCCGAGAAGAAATCAATCAGAATCCGTCAAATCTTGCCGATCGTGTTCTGATTGGGAGAATGTCTATGGAAGAGCGTTTACAGAAAATCCTGGCCCGCGCCGGACACGGCTCGCGTCGCTCCTGCGAGGACTTGGTCCGGCAGGGGCGGGTCGCCGTCAACGGGCGAACGGCGCAACTGGGCCAAAAGGCGGACCCGCATCGTGATAACATCACTCTGGACGGGAAACCGGTGCAGACCGGCGGCCCTCTCGTCTACGTCGCGCTTCACAAACCGCGCGGCATTCTCTCTGACGAGGGAGATGGTTCGGGCCGCCTCTCCACCGTGCTGGATCTGGTGTCGCTGCCGGAACGCCTTTTCCCGGTGGGACGGCTCGATCTGCGGAGTGAGGGGTTGATCCTCCTCACCAACGATGGGGATATGGCTTACCGGCTGACCCATCCCCGTTTCGCTCACGAGAAAGAGTACCACGTGCTGGTCGAGGGTGAGCCGGACGAGGCTACGTTGAGCAAGTGGCGGCGCGGGGTGTTCCTGGATGGCCGGCGGACCGCGCCCGCTATCGTCTCTACCCTCCGCCGCGAGGAGGCGTACACCTGGCTGCGGGTAGTATTGCGCGAGGGCCGCAAGCGCCAGATCAGGCGGGTGGGGGCGATGCTGGGCTATCCCGTGCATCGGGTTATCCGTATGCGCATCGGGCCGCTGCGACTGGGGAACCTAAAGCTAGGGCAATGGCGAAAACTCACCGGCGCGGAGGTGAGCGCGCTGCGATCGTCCGTGCGGAAACCACGCCAGAGCAAGAAACGACGCGGGGGTAAAAAACGACGTTGAATCCAGCTACGATCGCCATCGACGGCCCGGCTTCTTCTGGCAAGAGCACTGTTGGCGAACTGCTCGCCCAGCGGCTGGGTTACCTTTACTTTGATACCGGCGTGATGTACCGCGCCGTGACCTGGGCCGCGCTCGACCGGGACATACCCATCGAGGATGAGCCGGCGGTGACGGCGCTGGCGCAGCAACTCCGCATCAAAGTCACCCCGCCGACGCTGGACGACGGCCGCCAGTACACCGTCCTGGCCGATGGGACAGACGTCACCTGGGCCATTCGCGCGCCGGAGGTGAACGGTAACGTCTCGCCCGTTTCGGCCTACGCTGGCGTGCGGGAGGCGCTGGTGCGCCAGCAGCGGCAGGTGGCGGCGCAAGGACCGGTGGTGATGGTGGGGCGCGACATTGGCACTGTTGTCTTGCCCGATGCTGAACTCAAGGTTTATCTAGACGCCAGCGTCGAAGAGCGGGCGCGGCGGCGCTGGTTAGAGGAGCAGGCGCGGGGGAAGGAGGTTGACTATGACGTGGTGCTGGCCTCAATGCGCCGCCGTGATGGGATTGATAGTACCCGCCAAGTCTCGCCGCTGCGCGTGGCCGAGGACGCCGTTGTTCTGGACACGACCGGTCTGAGCATCGAGGACGTATTGGCCGAGGCGGAGCGACTCGTCGAGGAGCAGGGATGCCGGCCGGACTGATCGCCGCCGTCGCCGCCGGCACCCTGGCCGAACGAGTTGGCCTGCGGGCGGGTGATGAGCTGCTCTCTATCAACGGGAATCTGTTGCGCGATCTCATTGACGCGCGCTTTTACTCGGCCGAGGAGCGGTTGGCGTTGCGGGTGCGCCGGGACGGGCGAGAGTTCGAGGTCGAGGCTGGGCGAAGCTACGACGAGCGACTGGGTCTGGAGTTCGCCCAGCCCACTTTTGACGGCATCCGCCGCTGCGATAACCGTTGCGAGTTCTGCTTTGTGGCCCAGATGGGGCCGGGGCTGCGCCGCTCCCTGTACGTCAAAGATGACGACTATCGCTACTCTTTTCTTTTTGGCAACTATATCACGCTGACCAATTTGGACGAGAGCGATTGGGCGCGCATCGGCCAGCAGCATCTCAGCCCGCTCTACGTCTCGGTTCACGCCACCGACCCCGGTTTGCGCCGCCGCATCCTCTGCAACCCCACCGCCCCCGACATAATGGCCCAGTTACACCGCCTGGCCGACCTGGAGATCGAGGCGCACACGCAGATCGTGGTGACGCCTGGCCTCAATGACGGTGTGCACCTGGATCGTTCCATCACCGACCTGGCCGATTTGTACCCGGCGCTGCGCTCGGTCAGCGTCGTGCCGGTGGGCCTGACCAAATATCATCGGGGCGGTTGTCGCGCTCACACGTTGGACGAGGCGCGGGCTGTCTTTGAGCGGGTAGTCGGCTGGCAGACGCGGCTGCGGGAGCGGCTGGGGGTCAATTTTGCCTATCTCTCTGATGAGTGGTATCTGCGGCTGGGAGAAAACGTTCCACCGCTGGCGGCCTATGACGGCTTGGACTTGACCGAGAACGGTGTGGGGTTGGTGCGTCAGTTCCTCTCCGAACCCCTAATCCCCAATCACGAATCCCAAACCCTCGTGACGGGGACGCTGTTCGCTCCGCTGCTGCGGCAGGCGACGGCCCATTTTGCCGAGGCTGAGGTCGTGCCGGTGGTCAACCACTTTTTCGGTGAGACGGTGACGGTGGCGGGGCTGCTGACGGGGCGGGATGTGGTGGCCCAGTTGCAGGAGCGAGACTTGGGTGATGTGGTGGCGCTCCCAGCGGCAATGTTTGGTGGGCCGGAGGGGCAATCGTTGGACGAGATGTGGCCGCAGGAGATTGGAGAGGCGTTGGGGCGGAATGTGGTGGCGGGTGACATCAGGCGCGACGATGGGAGTCGGGTATGACGAGGAGTGATAGCGCACCCATTGATGCAAAAATCGGCGCATTCATCATTCTTCCGCTCGACTTGACAACCTGTCGGACTAGAGTATAATGCCGCTCTGGGTAATCGCTTTGTGGGACGCTATCCCTAAAACAGACCAAAGACGGATCTTGGTGGGGAGAAATTCCTATAAAGCTCTAGACTTGGTCTTTGAAGGGGTCTAGTTCCATAAAAGCGATTACCCTATAATGTCAATCATCTTGTAAGGAGGTACGACACATGCGCGCTGCAAAGTTCAACGTTTTTGCGCTCCGGCCTTGCGATATCGGCGGGTCTCAGTTGCCTTGTCGCAGTGCGCACGTCTACTGAAAAGTTGACATAACGCCATCACAGGCCGTGAGCGCATTGCGACGCCCACGGCCTTTTTATTTCTCACATATCCGTCAGTTTGTTGAGAGGCCGTGGACAATGCCCACGGCCTTGTTTTTATGAATAGGAGCAATCAGGGATGAGTACAATGGCAATGAACAATGATGCAATTCGGACGGTGATCTTTGATTTTGGCGGCGTGCTGAGGCGCACCGTCACCCGCGCGCCGCGCCGCGAACTGGAACAGCGGCTCGGCCTGGAGCCGGACGGCGCGAGCGAGGCGGTGTTTGGCAGTCCGCGCTGGGACGACGTCCAGCTTGGGCGCATCAACATCACCGAGTTCTGGGCCGACGTGGGCCGGCGGCTAGGGCTGGATGCTGGTGAATCGGACGAGTTCCGGGAAGCCTTCTGGTCGGGCGACCGGCTGGACGAGGATCTGGTGGCCCTCATTCGCCATCTGCGCGACGCGGGTTACCGCACTGCGTTGCTCAGCAATGCCCCGGCAGGCCTGCGCCTCCTCCTGGATGAACTGGGCATCGCTGACGCCTTCGATGTGACCGTCATCTCTGGCTGTGAGGGGTTGATGAAACCAGACCCGGCGATCTTTGAGCTGGCGTTGGCGCGGCTGGGCGCGCGGGCGGATGAGGCGGTTTTTGTGGACGATTTCAGGGTCAACGTAGCGGCGGCCCGGCAGGTGGGGCTGCATGCGGCGCGCTTCCGCGGGCTGGCGCCGTTGCGCAAGCAGTTGCGCGAGTTGGGCGTGCGTGTGCCCGACCCCGCGCTGGAGCCTCTGCCAGACATCCGCGCCATCATCTTTGATTGGGGTGGGGTGGTAGAGGAGTTGACGGGAGACGCCCACTTGGCCGAGTGGGAGCAGCGATTGGCGCTGGAATCCGGTATGCTGGCGCGCGTGTTGTGGGGCCAGGTGTGGCGGCAGCTCTCGGTCGGCGCGATCAGCGAGGATGAGTACGCGGCCCGCGTCGCCGAGCGGTTGGGCCTCCCCGATTGGGAGGCTGGCCGTCGCTTTATGGCCGAGTTCTACGCCGGCGACCGATTTTACCAGCCGGTGGCTGCGGCTATCCGCGCTCTGCGGGGCCGTTACCGGCTTGCATTGCTCTCTAACGCTCCGCCCGGCCAGGCCGAGCGGGTGCGCGAGCAGTTTGGGTTCGATATTCACGCCGAATTCGATCTCTACATCAATTCCGCCCTCGTCGGCCTGCGCAAGCCCGACCCGGCCATTTTTTACCTGACGTTGGAGCGACTGGGCGTCGAGCCGGGGCAAGCGGTCTTGGTGGACGATATGGTGTACAACGTGGACGCCGCCCGCGAGTTGGGCATCCACACGGTGCAGTTTGTAGACCCGGCTACGTCGCTGGCAGAGTTAGAGTCGCTGCTGGGGTTGGAACATGGATTGGCAGGATTAACGGATTAGTGAATTTGCGAATTTACGAGTGTGGAGGTTGTCATGTCGGCATCTATTGAGTTTGATTTCAAAAATACGGTTTCTGACAACCGGTTGCTTGGGTTGTGGCGTATGATGACCGGTTTTCGCTGGCTCTATCTGGGAGCGGTGGGCGGCGTGGGTGTCGCGGCTGTGTTCAGGATGGGCGTTTATCTATTGCTGCGCTACTTTGTGGACGACGTGCTGTCCCAGAAGCATTTTGGCGTTTTGCCGTTGGTCGGGTTGGGCTTTGTGGGCCTGGCGTTGGTCCAGGGTGTGTTCACCTTTCTCAGCGGGCGTTGGGCGGCCCAGACGGCGGAGGGGGTCACGCTCCGGCTGCGTAATTACTTGTACGATCACATTCAACGGCTGTCATTCACCTATCACGATCAGACCAAGACCGGCGAGTTGATCCAACGCGCCACCTCGGACGTCGAGGCCGTCCGCCTCTTTTTCGCCGATCAGGCCATCGGCGCGGGTCGTATCTTGCTGCTCTTTGCGGTCAACTTTGTGGCGCTGCTGAGCTTGAACACACGGCTGGCGCTGCTTTCAGTTCTGGTGGTGCCGTTGGTCGTGATCATGTCGCTCTTCTTTTTCAAAAGGATCTCACAGGCTTATGAAAAGTTCCAAGAGCAGGAGGCCAAGCTATCAACTACCTTGCAGGAGAACCTGACCGGCGTGCGGGTGGTCAAGGCCTTTGCCCGGCAGCCCTACGAACGGGACAAGTTCGAGCATGATAATTGGGAGCAGTTCCGGCGCGGACGGCGGCTGCTGACAATGCACTCCCTGTTCTGGCCGATTTCGGATATCTTGTGCGGCGGTCAAATGCTGGGCGGATTCTTTGCCGGCGCGCTGATGGCCATCAACGGCGCGATCACGGTGGGCGACTATCTGGCCTACACTGGATTGGTCGTCTGGCTCATCTGGCCGATGCGCAACCTGGGCCGCTTGATCGTACACATGTCCGCCGGGATGGTCTCTTACGGGCGAGTGACAAAGTTGATCAAGGAAAACCGCGAGCCTTTGGAGGAGGGGCGATACAAACCGTCCGGCAATGTGGATGGAGAGATCGTTTTTCGCGACGTCTGCTTCGAGTACGACGGTGCAGGCAGCGTGGTGCTGAGGGACATCAGTTTCCGCTGCGAGCCGGGGCAGGCGGTCGCTTTGCTTGGCTCGACCGGTTCCGGCAAGACCAGCCTGGTCAACCTGCTGCCCCGCTTCTACGAGTACAACGGCGGCAGTCTGACGCTCGACGGGGTGGAGTTGAAGGAGTATGCGCGTCATTACCTGCGCCGGCAGATCGGCATCGTGGAGCAGGAGCCGTTCCTGTTCTCCCGTACCATCCGCGAGAACATCACCTATGGGGTGGGACGAACGGTCTCTGATGAGGAGGTCGAGGCCGCCGCGCAGTCTGCCGCCATTCACGACGTGATCCTATCGTTCCCGGATGGGTACGACACGTTGGTGGGCGAGAGGGGCGTGACGCTCTCTGGCGGGCAGAAGCAGCGGGTCGCCGTCGCGCGCACGCTGCTCAAGGACCCGCGCATCTTGATCTTGGACGACGCTACCTCGTCGGTAGACACGGGAACCGAGGGGGAGATTCGCGCGGCGCTGGAATATCTGATGCAAGGACGCAGCACGTTCATCGTCGCGCACCGCATCCAGAGCGTGATGAACGCCGACTTGATCCTGGTGCTCGATCAGGGACGAATAGTGCAGCGCGGAACGCACGAGGAACTGATGGCGCAAGAGGGCGTCTATCGCCAAATCTATGATATGCAGGCTCGCATTGAGGGCGAGCTGGAGCAGGAGATGGATTATGTCACACTTGAAGTTTGAGGAAGAAGAATTTAGCACCGAGTTCAATGGCCGAACCGTTCTGCGGATTCTGGCCCAGGCTATGCCGCACTGGCCGTGGCTGGTTGGCTTTCTGTTAGCCATCACGTTGGTGTCTGGCATGGAATCGTATACCACCTATCTCAGCAAGCGCATTGTGGACGAGGGCATCCTGGCAGGCGATAGGGCCGCGCTCACACAGATCGTCATCACGTATGGCGTGTTGACCGTGATATCGGCTGCGGCGGTCTTTTGCTTTATCTTTTTGGCCGGTATCTTGGGAGAGCGCATCCGCTACGACCTGCGGAAAAAGATGTTCGAGCACCTGCAGGAACTATCTTTTTCCTACTTTGATCGGACGCCAGTGGGGTGGATCATATCGCGCGTCACTTCCGACTCGAGCCGCATGGCTGAGTTGGTGACCTGGGGGTTGTTGGACGTCACTTGGGGATTGATGAACATTGTCACGGCCCTTTACTTTATGTTGGTCATCAACTGGCGACTGGCTCTGATCGTGTTCGCCGCTATCCCGGTGCTGGTGGTCGTGGCGGCCCAGTTCAAGAAAAAGATCATCGTCGAGTACCGGCTGGTGCGCAAGCTCAATTCCAAGATCACGGGCGCGTACAATGAGAACATCCAGGGCGTGCGTGTGATCAAGGCGTTGTGCCGGGAGGAGGAGAACCTGGGCGAGTTTGGCGCGCTCACGGGCGAGATGTATCGCGCCTCCTACCGCGCGGCGTGGCTCTCGGCGCTGTTTCTGCCGACGGTGCAGTTTATCAGCGCCATAGCGATCGGCGGCATTGTCTGGTACGGCGGCTTGCAGGCCCAGGTGGGCGGCATAACCATCGGCGGCATTCAGGCGTTCGTCTCGTACATCACCTTTATGCTCTGGCCCGTCCAGGACCTGGCCCGCGTCTATGCCGAGATGCAGCACGCCATCGCCTCGGCTGAGCGCGTCTTTTCGCTGGTTGACGCTGTGCCGGAGGTGACCGACCGGGACGGCGCGGTTGACCCGGGCACTATTCGCGGCGACATCGAGTTCGATCACGTGGATTTTTGGTACGAGGAAGACAACCCGGTGTTGCAAGACTTTACGCTGAAGGTAAAGCGCGGCGAGACCATCGCGCTGGTTGGGCCGACGGGTGGAGGCAAGTCCACCATCGTCAACCTGGCGTGCCGCTTCTACGAGCCGACGGGCGGCGCCATCCGCATCGGCGGGCGCGACTATACCAAGCTCTCCTTGCACGCGATTCAATCGCGCATCGGCGTGGTGTTGCAGACGCCGCATCTCTTTTCCGGCACCATCCGCGAGAATCTGCGCTACGGCCGGTTGGACGCCACTGATGAGGAGATCGTCAAGGCGGCCAAGTTGGCCGGCGCGCACGATTTTATCGTCACGCTGGACAAGGGGTACGACGAGCAAGTAGGCGAGGGCGGAGGGCTGCTCTCGGTGGGGCAAAAGCAACTGGTCAGCCTGGCGCGCGCGATCCTGGCGCAGCCGGAGATCTTTATCATGGACGAGGCGACCAGTTCGGTGGATACGCTGACTGAGGCGTTGATCCAGCAGGGGATGGACGTGTTGATGGAGGATCGCACCAGCTTTGTCATCGCGCACCGGCTGAGCACGATCAAGCGGGCTGATCGCATCCTCGTCATCGAGGGCGGGCGCATCGCCGAGATGGGCTCCCACGCGGAACTCTTGCGCGCCGGAGGACACTATCACCGATTGTATACCAAGCAGTTCCGGCATCAGTTGGAGCAGGAGTACGATGTTTTCAAGCGGCCTGCGCCTAGTTTGGCGATGGCGGCGTGAGGTTGCAGCAGGGGCGCAGCACCGCTGCGCCCCTGTATGAGATGGGGGAATGGTCAATGGGTGGATATTCGAGCACACAATCGCATCGCGTGGGATAAAAATGTGGCATGGGGGGAAAATCGCTGGACGATTCCGGTCAGCCCGGAGGCCGTCGCCGCTGCGCGGCAGGGGCGCTGGGAGATTTACTTGACGCCTACGAGGCCGGTTCCAGAGGCGTGGTTCCCGGCTTTGCCAGGTTGCAATGTCCTGTGTCTGGCTTCGGGCGGCGGGCAGCAAGGGCCGATTCTGGCCGCGGCCGGCGCTAACGTGACGGTCTTTGACAACTCGCCAAAGCAACTGGCGCAAGATCGAATGGTGGCTGAGCGAGAGTCGCTTGATATTGTCACTGTTGAAGGGGATATGCGAGACCTTTCAGAGTTCCCGGGTGAGAGCTTTGACTTGATAGTTCATCCGGTCTCCAACCTATTTGTTCCCGACGTCAGGCCGGTGTGGGCGGAGTCGTTCCGCGTGCTGCGGCCTGAGGGCGCGCTGCTGGCGGGGTATAACAACCCGGCGCGATACCTGTTCGATTGGGAGTTGTACGAGCAGGGAATACTCGAGGTCAAGCACGCGCTTCCCTATTCCGATGCAGCCAGATTGTCTGAGGAGGAGAAACGACGATACCTTGAAGGGGGCGAGTTTCTCGAGTTCAGCCACACTTTGGAGGATCAAATCGGTGACCAGATAGAAGCAGGCTTTCTGCTCGCTGGTTTGTACGAGGATTATGACAGAGAAGATGATAACGACGCGCTCTCCAAGTACATGCCCGTTTACGTTGTCACGCGGGCGGTAAAGCTATAACGCAAGTTTTGAGGTATCATGATCGCCATAAACCTGGATCGCGTAACCGTCACCTACATCTCAGAACCGGTTTTCGAGCGTCTCTCGTGGGAGATCCACGACGACCGCGTGGTGGGCCTGATCGGACCGAACGGGTGCGGCAAGAGCACGCTGCTCAAGCTCATCGTCGGCGAATTGACGAGCGACACTGGCTTTACCGTTCGCCGGAAAGGGTTGACCATTGGCTACCTGCAGCAGGAGCCTCGGCTGGAACCGGCCCGCACTGTGTGGCAGGAGATGTTGGCCGCCTCGACCGAACTGAAACGGATTGAGGATGAATTGACCCACGTCGAGGCCCGCCTGGCCGACCCGGTCGTCTATGGGGACGAAAAAAAGTTGACGCGGGCGCTGGATCGCCAAGCGCGGTTACTGGACGAGTATGAGCGGCTCGGCGGCCCCGGCTACGAGGGGCGCGTCCGCTCGACGTTGCGCAGCCTGGGATTCAGCGACGCTGATTGTGACCTGCCAGTGGGTGTGCTCAGCGGCGGCCAGAAAAAGTTGGTCGGCTTGGCAAAGCTGCTAGTCACCCAACCCGATCTCCTCCTGCTCGACGAGCCGGACAATCACCTCGACCTGGAGGGCAAGGCCTTTCTGGGGCGGTTCATTCGCGGCTACAAAGGAGCGGTCATCATCGTCTCCCACGATCGTTACTTGCTAGATATGGTGGCGGACGAGATCGTCGAGCTGGAAGATGGCCGGCTGGCGCACTACCCCGGCAACTATTCCGAGTATGCCTTTGAGAAGCAGATGCGATTGTTGCGGCAGCAGCAACTCTACCAGGTGCAGCAGAAAGAGATCAAGCGGTTGGAACAGGCCGCCAAGCGGCTGATGACCTGGGGAGCGGTGTACGATAATGTAAAGTTCATCCGGCGCGGAAAGAACATTCTCAAGCGGTTGGAGCGGATGGATCGCCTCGACAGGCCCGTGCTGGAGCGCAAGCGCATGGGGCTGGAACTCGAAGGCTGGCGCGGCAGCAACAAGGTGCTAGAGATCGTTGATCTGGACAAAGAGTTCGACGATGCAATTATCCTGGCCGGTCTTGATCTGCTCTTGTGGCGGGGGGAGCGGGTAGGGCTGGTGGGGCCGAATGGGGCCGGCAAGTCGCTGCTTTTTCGGCTCATCCTCGGCCAGGAGACGGTCAGCGGTGGCGGTGAGATCAAGATCGGGCCGAGCGTCAAGGTGGGCTACTATGCTCAGGAGCACGAGACGCTGGACTATGACCGCACCTTGATCGAGACGGTGCGTTACGCGGCCAAGCTTTCGGAGGAGGGAGCGGTGCGCTTTTTGGGCCGCTTTCTCTTCACCTACGAGCAGGCCCGAGGGCGGGTGGCGAATCTATCCGGCGGGGAGCGCAGCCGTTTGCAGATGGCCTTGCTCATGCTCTCCGGCACCAATTTTCTACTGCTCGACGAGCCGACCAACAACCTGGACATTCCCTCTGCCGAGGTACTGGAAGATGCCTTGGCCGATTTCGAGGGGACGGTGCTCGTTATCTCCCACGACCGGTATTTCCTCGACCGGGTAGTGGGTCGCATCGTAGAGTTGGACGAGGGCGCGCTGGCCGAGTACAGCGGCGGCTACAGCGACTATCAGGCGGCGAAAGCGACTCGGTAAAATATGGTGAAAGGCGCGCCTACGATCTTTCTATCGGTCCACACCAAAACTCAGAGCGGGCGCCACATCATCGGCAAAGCGCGTCCCGCCATCGCCCCACACCGGTCGCCGCGCACCGCTGCCGATGTTGTACATCCCTACCAGTAGTCTGTACTCCCCTGGCGCAAGTCCTCCCGGCGCGGGGAGCCAGCGCACGTCGCGCACCACATCCCCGGCCTGGCACAACCAGAAGGGAAACGTGTTCGCCAGCGCCAACCCATCCGCCTGGCTCACCAGCCGCCCCTGCTCGTCAAATAGCTGAGCAAAGACTGCATCCCCAACCTCTGGATGTTCCTCAGTTGACCAGATCAACACGACGGTCAGGCCGTCCGATTCTGGCGTTGCCTGGGCGTCGAGCAGGCTGATGCCCCCATCGAAACGCGCCAGTGGCCGCGCCGTCGCGCTGTCGCCCACGCCGCCGGCCTCGACCAGCCGTATCTCCTCCTCCCCGTATAGCGCCACATAGACCCTGTCCACGTCCCGAATCGCCCGGCCCAGCGTTTCCCAATCCTGCGCCTCGCCCCACGAGCCGTACCAGTAAGGCTGATCTTGCTGGATGTTGGCAAAGGTGGCCGCTTGCACGTCCACGTCGAGGCCGGTGTTGGCCCAGACAAAGTCCACCATGCCGACGTAGCCGGGCAGAAACGCGACCCCTTCTACGCTCACAGGGAAAGCGTTCTCCTTGTAGGCCGCCCAGGCGGGCAGATTGACAAAGAGGAGTGAGTCGTCAGGCGACGCCTGGCTCACCTCCACTGCCTGTTGCGCCGGGCGAGCGACCAATTCGAAGAGGGCTATGCGTTGGCGCAGAAAGGCTAGGCTGGGCAGCAGGATCAGAGCTAATGCTCCCGTTCGCAAGGCTAATCCCAGCCGTTGAGTGGACGGCAGCCCCGCCACCGCCCAGCCCCACAGACAAGCCACGCCGACCGAAGGGATGTATAGGAGACGAGGCGCGGTATCCACGTAGGCCGCTGAAAGCGCGACCAGCGGCGGCAGCATCGTCAGCGCCGCCCAGCCCCAGCCCAAGCCAAAGCGCCGCCACCATCCTAGCCTGGCGTAACATAACGCCAGCGCAGCCAGGGAAATGGCCACGCCCCAACCCACCGCCTGCCCCACGCTCCAGCTCCACTGGTCGGCGAACCGGGCGGCGGCAAACTGGAGCGGGAAGGTCACGCCCTGAGCGAAATAAGTTGCCTTTTGCAGCAGTTGCTCCACCTGCCCCATCCGCTCCAACAGCCCCGCCGGGCCTCTCGCTCCCCAGCCCAACCAGACTGCCAGGTAGAGAACCGGCCCGGTCAGGGTGGGGGCGATCCTTGTGATCATCTTGGCCTTTGTGGCCGTCTGCGCCTTTGTGGCCGTCTGCGCCTTTGTGGCCGCTCTGGGCGCCGCCCATTCGTAGAGCAGCACCAGTCCGACCACGGTCAACCCGGCCTCGTTGGCAAAAGGGGCCAACAGCCCGGCCAGCCAGGAGGCGGCCATCCACCCCCAATCCCCGCGCCGGCCGCGGCTGTAAAAGAGCAGGGCCAGCAGGATCAAAAAAGCGCCCAGCAGATGAGTCAGCGCCCCCACCCATAGCACCGCCTGGTAGGAGAAAGGGTACAGGACAAAGACCAGCCCCGCCGCCCAGGGGAGCCAGGTTGATGTCCCCGCGTTCAGCCGCCGCGTCAGCGCGACCACCAGCCAGCTGTTGGCGATGTGGAGGAGCAAGTTGAGCGCGTAAAACCCGGCCGGGCTGTAAAAACCAACCGTGTGCCGCCACAGATACCAGATGAGAGATGGCAGGGGGCGATAGCTGGCGAAGGAGCTGGAGGGTAGCAGCAATTCAGCCGCATCGTGGGTTTCGACCCAGCGGAAGTGATACATGTCATCGGAGTAGAAGGGCAGGCCCAGCCCCGGCCCATAGACAAAGGCAGCGACCGCCGCCACCACCAGGCCAATCAGGACAAAACGCCATTCTTGCCACTTGCCGCTTGCCGCTTGCATCTTGCCTCCTGCCTCTTGTACCTATGGATAATACACTGCTTCCCAGCGGTCAAGCTCGTCTGTGGCAGCGCTCTCCAGCCGCCAGCCAGCGGGCGTTAGCGCGACTGTCCACTCGACGTCCCACAATGTGGCGATGATGCGCCCATCAATGTTGTCATAGGCCCGCACCTGGGCGACGACGGCGGCGATATCCCCGCTGCGCCTGATCTCGTGTACCGCGCCAACCTCTGCCGCGACGGTGGAGACAAAGCCAGCCATCCACTCGTCGGCTGGCGCAGCAGCCTGAGACTCGGGACTGAGCAAACCGTAGGCCCCTGGCAGGTCTCGGTCGTCCACCGCCAGGTAGAAGGAAATGACGGCGTGCTCTGGCGTGTCGGTGCGGTAAGCGTGGGGGCGGTCGAGGTAGAACCAGGTATAGCGCTCCCATGTCCAGCCGTAGTTGGCCCCGTCCCAGGTGTGAACCGCCTCCCACACCAGATCGTCCCCGGCATCGTAGCCGACAAAGACCTCGTCGGCCAGGTCCCCATCCGCGTTCTCCAGTCGCACGCCGGCGTCTCCTTCGAAAAAAGCCAGCAAAGCGTAGGTCTCTCCGTCCCAGGTAAAGACGTGAAGCAGATCGGTGCTGGTTCCCGCGTGTCCCCAGACGATAATCTCGACTCGCCCGTCGCCGTTCATATCGCGCACTTCTAATTCGCAGTTGGCGTACTCGCCTAGGCCGTATTTCTCCTCTTTGAGCGGTTGCAGGTCGCGCCAGGCATCGCCATCGAGGATGAAGGCTCTCAGTTGAGGCGGCTCGCCGGGCTGCAAGTATAACCCCACCCACTCCGGCTCCCCGTCGGCGTCGGTATCTTCCCAGCGCAAGCACAGCGGCTCGACGCCCTCCGCTTCCAGCCGCGCCTCTCCGGCGGCGACGTTGGCAGCAACGGCGACCGGATCGAGTGTGGGAGCGGGGGGCGGCGTGGGGGTGAGAGTGGGCGCGGGCACGAGTGTAGGTGTGGGTGATGGCGGCGGCGCAGGTGTCGTGGGTGTAGGTGTGGGCGCGATAGTGGTTGGGAGAGGTGTCGGCCTGCAGGCGACCAGTAGCGCCGCCAGGGTGAGCACGGACGGGAAAAGCGCAATATAGCGCCTTGGTCGCTGTAAGAGTTCTCTACTCATCATTTGCAGATTATACCATAGAACAGGGATTCTGTGGCATCAATGGATCGAAAACTTGAAGGTTTTCCGAAGCCTTTCATCAATAAAGGGAAGCGCAGTGACTCCTTCAGGGTTTGTCCGCACATGTTGCATAAATACTAGAAATGTGCTATAACGCTTATATGGATGGCTCACCTATATCCTCGCAAAAAGATATTGAGGGATTCTTTCTCTCGCTGCTTTCTGATCTGGAGGAAGATGACCTGAGGGAATTGGCCGAGGCAGCGGAAGTACGCTTTCTCCCACCCGGCACGGTCATTTGCCGCGAGGGAGATGAAGGAGACGCTGTCTATGCTATCGTCGAGGGGGAATTGGAGATACTCCAACAACTGGACGACGAGAACGAGCGCCACCTCCACTATACCGGGCCTGGCGAGTTCGTCGGCGAGATGGCTATTCTTAAACAAGGCGCTCGCAGCGCCACCGTCCGCACCTCCCAGCCTACCACCATCATAGAAATTGGGCGAGAATCTTTTATGAAGGTCTTGAAGCGCAGTCCCACGCTGGGATTTCGCCTGCTGGTGCGTCTCACCGACCGGTTGCGCGATTCCGATCAGCAGGCCATTGCCGAACTGCGCCGCGCCAACGAGGAGCTGACTTGCGCACTCAAACAACTGGCGCGGATAGACAAGACAAAAACCGACTTTATTCAGGTATCGGCTCACGAACTGCGTACACCGGTGGCCTCTTTGTTAGGATACGCACAGATGTTAAGCGATAACTCCAATGTGCAGGAGAATCCTCAACTACAAGTGTTAACAGAGGGAATCGTGACTGGCACTAAGCGGCTCCACCGCGTCTTTAACAGCATCCTGGATGTCTCGCGGGTGATGACCGATGGGCTTGAGATTCGCCGCAGCCCGGTGAGTATGGCCGTTATCTTTGACGGCGTCGCTGTGGAACTCGGCCCGGCGCTAGAGGAACGGGGCCTGACACTGGAGCAAGAAGGGCTTGGTAGTTTGCCCATCTATTCGGGCGATCCCGATCTTTTGTACAAAGCGTTCTACCAATTGGTGAACAACGGCATCAAATATACGCCAAACGGAGGGCGAATCAAGGCCAGCGGGCAGGTGATCGAGTCGCCCGACCTGGGACAGTGTATCGAGATCGTGATAGAAGACACCGGCATTGGCATCGCCCCGGAAGACCTGGATTTAATTTTTGCCAAGTTCTACCGCACCGGTGAGGTGGCGCTTCACTCCTCAAGCACGACCAAGTTCAAGGGCGGCGGGCCAGGCTTGGGGCTGACCATCGCTCAGGGAACGGTGCTGGCCCACGGCGGACTAATCTGGGCCGAAAGTCCCGGCTACGATGAAGAAACCTGCCCTGGGAGTCGCTTTGTCGTCCAGTTGCCGCTCAATCAACCGGCTATGGAAGCCTCAGCAGACTCATCTCCCGAGGGTGCTCGATAGTAAAGTCAAAGCGCACCACTTGCTCTTCCCCGGAAGCCAGCGTTAGTTCCCACTCCAACAGGTTCAGTTCATTCTGCTCCACTGGTTTTGGTTCCGCAGATTCCAATTTCACCTTGATGTCCTCGTGGCGCGGCACGGGAATTTGATCGTGGAGCGTGATTTTCGCCTCGATCGGCAATAGGTTCTTTAGTGTGATCTCGTACCCGTAGCGCAACCGGCGGCGGTCGCCGAGTAGTTTCTTATCTACCGTGCGCTGTTTTAGTTCTCGTTCCACCGTGACTCGGTCGTCGGTTCCCAGGTAAAGCTCAATCTCCCCCTGCGGGGCGACCAGCTCTAGCTCAGTGGCACCGATGAACTCGTCGCCGGAAAAGAGATTGGCTGTCCCGGCAAGAAGCGTGTAGACGCTATCATTGGTCGCCTTTGCCCGCCGGTAGGTCTCCTCGACTAGTTTGGGCGCGGTCACGTAATCCAAGTTGGGCGACAATTCAAAGCTGGCGACGGTGACTTTGTGGGGAGCGCCGTCGGCGGGAACGCTGGCGGCCCCCTCCACTCGGTAGGTCACGGCAGCGCCGGAGGTTTCCACCGTCGCCAGCGCCGCTTCCGCTTCTTTCACGGCATCTGCGACCGTAAAGTCATCCATCTTGGCGCTGAGTGTGAAACCGGCTGTCGCCTGGGCGGGTGCGGGCGCGGCGGCTTTCATCATACGAGGGGCGGACTTTTTCTTCTGGGCGCGTACTGGCCCGATATACCAGGGAGCGAGTTCGGGGAGCGTCTCGGCCAGGGCGGGTCGCGCGGTGGAGAGGGTGAGCGCCACATTGTCCCAGTCCTCGCCGCTGCGCTGAGTCACCTGGGCCAAGTAGCCGACTGCCATCGCTGGTCGCTCTTCCCCAGAGAGCCGTATATCGTAGAGCGGCCACCAGCCGGCGCCGGATACGACGTAGGTCAATTCGACCGTTAATTCCCCTGCCTGATGCACTTCGATTTCGACAATGCCCGCGTACCGCTCGCGCCGCTTGTCCCCACGCACTTGGTCGAGTTCCTTTTGCATCTTTTGTAGGCGGCGTTCCATCTCGCGGCGACTGATGGTTAATTCCAGTAGGGCTGCGTTGATCTCTTTTACGCGCTCGCGCACGCTATCAAAGAGAGCCATTTGCGCCTCGGCGTCAACCTTGCCGTAAGCCAGCCCGCGAGCATAGATTTCGGTCTGGCCGGCCAGTTCGCCCAGGGTGGAGTGTTCCTGCTTGAGCAGCTTGTCCTGCGCGTCGATCCCGCGCATTTCGTCCTCCAGCGATTCGACCTGCTCCTCAAGCGCGCGCACGCGCTCGGCGGGCGTTTCGGTGTAAAAGTCGCGCCGCACATCCACGCCGAAAAGTCGCGCGCTGGCTGTGCCCCGGGCCGAGGCCCGCACCGAGTCCGCGTCGAGACTGAGCGGCAGTTCCAGTATCTCTAGTCGGTGGCTGCCCGGCTCTAGCGTCGCCGCGCCGCTGCGAGTGACGCGTGCGCGGTCTGGGTAGACGGTGACTGCGGTGATGGTGGTTTGTAGTTTGATCATTTTGGACTCCTTGTATGATTAAAACACAGATGAGCAAGGTTAACGGATCAAACAGCTAAAATCCACATAATCCTGCCGATCCGTGTTTTGAATAGGATGGTACAACAAAAGCTCGATTTGGACAAGCGGGGGACAGGATGGTATACTTGCAGGGTAGAGCTGCAACGAATTTGGAGGTGATTGGATGAACCGCAGCGATGTTACTCTCTGGCTGGCCCGGCTGGCGCTGGGCGCGGTGTTTTTCTTTAACGTCAATTGCGCGCTGGCCTTCATCGCCAGACCCAGAGCCTACGTTCACGGTTTTGAGGTGAGCGGGGCGCCGGGAGAGGCGCTTGTCCGTGGGATGGGCATTCTCTTTTTGATGTGGAACGTGACCTACCCATCGGCGATCTGGAATCCTTACCGCTACCGTTTGCTGTTTCTGATCATCATCATCCAGCAGACGATTGGCCTGACGGGCGAGACGTGGATGCTGCTGACGCTGCCGCCGGGCCACGCGCCGTTGGCGACGACCGGCTACCGCTTTATCATCTTTGACGGCGGAGGGCTGGCGGCGATGCTCGTCACCTTTACTCTGATGCAACTGACCAGGCGAGACAGCCCAGCGTAGAAGCCAGGGCCTTTGGCAGACGTTCTCGATCGGGGATACTTTACCGTGTAGTGGCCTCGTGGTATAATTGTATAATAGGATCTGGAGTCTGGCGTTTTTGTTCGTAGTGATGGCTTCAGCCGTCCAAAAGGCTCAAAAGCGGCTAAAGCCGCTACTACGAACCCCCATATCTAGCGCCTTTATTGTTGCCTACCCCAAGATGTG
>Ga0164311_10000448_pt1 | contig 17908 bp, 15 predicted proteins | sample GuaBasSedimGuay2_FD_121796 | JGI IMG/M metagenome (GOLD analysis project Ga0164311, IMG submission 121796) | Subseafloor sediment microbial communities from Guaymas Basin, Gulf of California, Mexico - Guay2, Core 4569-9, 9-12 cm | ecosystem: Environmental > Aquatic > Marine > Hydrothermal vents... | reverse complement strand
CCCTCGTCGTCGCAGCCGATGACGCCGCCGAGGCGGTGCGGCAGATTCACAAGGAAGTCATTCTAAATGGCGAATAGGGGGTTGAAGAGATGAAGAAAATAAGAGCGGGCCTCATCGGCGCCACCGGCATGGTTGGGCAAAACTACCTGCGGCTTCTGAAAGAGCACCCCTGGTTTCAGGTAACTTACGTCGCCGCATCCCCCAGGTCTGCGGGTAAGAAATACTCAGAGGCAGTGGCCGGACGGTGGATAATGGACGAAGAAATCCCGGAAGAGGTCGCGGACCTGATCGTCGGCGACGCAAACGACGTGGAAGAAGCGAAAGCCAAATGCGATTTCGTGTTCTCCGCCGTCGAGATGGAAAAGCAGGCCGTGCGAGAACTTGAAGAAAAGTACGCCGCCAACGACATCCCGGTCGTCTCCAACAATTCGGCTCACCGCCACACCGAAGACGTCCCGATGCTCATTCCGGAAATCAACTCTCACCACACCGACATCATTCCTTACCAGCAAAAGAACCGTGGCTGGAACAAAGGTTTCATCGTCGTCAAACCCAACTGCAGCCTGCAAAGTTACCTCACGCCTGTCTACGCCCTGATCAAGGCGGGGTATCCTGTCGAGAGCCTGGTCATCACCACCCTTCAGGCGGTATCCGGTGCGGGCTATCCTGGCCCGGCGTCAATCAATATGATAGACAACATCATCCCTTTCATACCGGGCGAGGAAGGGAAAACCGAGCGCGAGCCGCTGAAAATACTGGGCTCCATCAAGAACGGCAAGTTCGTCTATTATGACGCACTGAGAATTTCGGCCCATTGCAACCGCGTCCCCATCATAGATGGCCACACAGCCTGTGTCAGTCTGAAGTTCAGGTCGGCCCCACCTTCCCTGGATGAGATTATCGCCATCTGGAACGAATTCAGAGCCGAGCCGCAGGAACTGAATCTTCCTTCCGCTCCCCAACCGCCTATCGTCTACCGGGACGAAGAGGATCGCCCCCAGCCGCGCAAGGATCGGAATGTGGGGAAAGGGATGGCCGTGACCGTCGGACGTCTGCGTGAATGCCCGGTGATGGACATCCGGTTCGTCGCCTTGTCGCACAACACGATCCGGGGAGCAGCCGGCGGCGCGATCCTGAGCGCCGAATTGCTCGTGGCCAAGGGCTATCTGGCGAGATGACTTTGTTCAACGAGTGTCTACCGGAGGCTACGTCGAATGAAAATCTATGGTCGCACATCCGTTCACGAATTTCTCGGCGACTTCGTCGTCTACCGCAACTTGGTGCCACTCGACCAGAGGCTACCGCCGCTGGCGGAGGTTCGCCGGCGCGTGGGGCTGCCGGAGGGCGTCATCCCGCGCAAGACCGCCCCGGAGTACGCCCGCGTCATCGTCCACCTGCTGCAGCAGGCGCGGGCGCTGGGTGCACCCGGCACGTCCATCGAGCGTTTGGTCTACGTGGGTGACACGCGGATGAGCGACGGCACCGCTTTCGCCAACATCTGCCACGCCGGGGGCTGGGCGGGCCTGGCCTTCATCGGAGCCGAGCGGGACGAGCCTGCGCACGTGGAGGTAGTCGCTGTGGAGCAAGATGGCATCTTGCCCTACGAGGCGACGCTCTACCTGGCCAATCGCTGGGCGGCGCTGGCCGACTTCGACCACTTCTGCCACGAGCAGGGGTTTCCGCTGGACGAGCGGACGGCGGTGATCGTTGACCTGGACAAGACGGCGTTCGGCGCCCGGGGGCGCAACGATCACGTCATCAACCGGGCGCGGGTCGAGGCGGTGCGCCGCACCGTCGGCGACCTGCTGGGGGATAGTTTCGATCCGCTTGCTTTCCAGACCGCCTACGACCGGCTCAACCGGGCCGAGTTCCACCCCTTCACCGCCGACAATCAGGACTACCTGGCCTACATCTGCCTGATCCTGGCGAGCGGCCTGTACGAGTTGGAGCCGCTGGTGGCCGAGGTGCACGCCGGGCGGATGGCGACATTCGAGCAATTCATCGCCGAGGTAGACGACCGCGCGGCGGAACTGCCCGCCGACCTGCGTACCATCCACCGGCAGATTTACGCCCGCGTGCAGGAGGGCGACCCCACGCCCTTCAAACCGTTTCGCTACAATGAGTACCGGGCCACCATCGAACGGATGGGCCACCTGGACGACGGTGCATCGGTGGCGGAGTTGCTGGAGAAGGAGATCGTCATCACGCAGGAGGTGCGGGAGATGGCGCTGAAGTGGCGGGCGCAGGGCGCACTACTCTTCGGCCTTTCGGACAAGCCGGACGAGGCCTCCATCCCGCCGGACGACCTGGCGGCCCAGGGCTACCGGGCCATCCATCGGGTGGAGACCCACGCGGTGGGCGAGTAGGCTTAATTTGCGTCCTAACACCACATCGTGTAGAATTGGGAGCGAAAGGAGGGAGGTATGACAGAAAAACTGGTCATCAAGGCTCTCGTAAAGTGCGCGAGCGATTCGGTCGCGTTCCAATGTATGTGCAATGGGTGACCGCTCACCCGCGCATCTATCATTTCCCCTACCGGCGGGTGATCAGAAGATGAAGTATCCATACCGACCCCACTCCGAGGGCCTGTCGCAGGAGGTGTTGCTATGTACGAACGCATTTCCATTGATCCAAAAGTCTGCCACGGGCAGGCTTGCATCAAAGGCACTCGCATCCCCGTCCATCAGGTTGTTCGCATGCTGGCTAACGGGGATACTATCGAAGAACTGTTGGCGGAATATCCATCGCTCAAACGTGAGGACATCCTTGCCTGCCTTGACTACGCGGCCGCACTTGCCGAGGAGCAAGTGATTCCCATCCAGGCGCTGGCAGTTGCAGCATGAAAATCTTCGTAGACGAGAACATACCTTTGATGACCGTCCAGACGCTGCGCGATATGGGTCATGACGTGCTGGACATTCGTGGCACGGTGTATGAAGGCATGACAGACGATGCTCTCTGGGAGATGGTACAACGGGAAGGTCGATTGCTGATTACAACTGACAAGGGATTTGCATGGTATCGCGATAGGCCGCATCATGGCATACTGATTGTGCGTCTTCGGCAACCCAACCGTCATAAGATTCATCAGCGAGTGATGCAAGCGATCGCTCAGTTCACAGCAGAGGAATGGCCGGGCTTGCTGGTCACGATGCGGGACATAGTGCAGAGCGTCTGGCGAATAGGTGGAGCGGAGTGATTGTCCGGAGATATTTTGCCTTACCATAACTGGTTCCAATGCACACGCGGCTGCGGCCGCCGCTACTCCATCTACGACGTCGTCTACCGGTGCGAGGACTGCGGGGGCTTGCTGGACGTGGAGCACGACCTGGAGGCGCTGAAGGAGCGCAGCGCCGATGAGTGGAGGGCCTTGTTCGACCAGCGCACCCGCTCCGTTGAGTGGCCCTACGGCAGCGGCGTGTGGGGCAAGAAGGAGTGGGTCTGCCCCCAAATCGCCCTCGCCAACGTCGTCTCGCTGGGCGAAGGCAACACCGCCCTCCTGCGAGTCGAGCGGTTGGGACGGGAGATCGGCCTGCCCGACCTGTGGGTCAAGCAATGTGGCACCAGCCACACCGGGTCGTTCAAGGACCTGGGGATGACGGTGCTCGTCTCGGTCGTGAAGCAGATGATCGCCGACGGGAAGCCGATCCGGGCGGTGGCCTGCGCCTCCACCGGCGACACCTCGGCCGCGCTGGCCGCCTACTGTGCCGCCGCCGGCATCCCCGCCATCGTCTTCCTCCCCCGCGGCAAAGTCTCCACCGCCCAACTGGTGCAGCCCATCGCCCACGGCGCGCTGGTGCTGGCACTCGACACCGACTTCGACGGCTGTATGCGCATCGTGCAGCAGGTGACGGCCGACCGAACCATCTACCTGGCCAACTCGATGAACTCGCTGCGCATTGAGGGCCAGAAGACGGTGGGCATCGAGATCGTCCAGCAACTGGGATGGGAGGTGCCGGACTGGATCATCATCCCGGCGGGCAATCTGGGCAACGTCAGCGCCCTGGGCCGGGGCCTCCTGATGATGAAAGAGTTGGGTCTGATAGACCGCTTGCCGCGCATCGCCTGCGCCCAGGCCGCGAACGCCAACCCGCTCTACCTGAGTTACCTGACCGGGTTTAGAGAATATCGGCCGGTGTCGGCGCAAAAGACGCTCGCCAGCGCTATCCAGATCGGGGCGCCGGTCAGTTACGAGCGGGCGGTGAAGGTGCTGCGGGCCTTCGAAGGCGTCGTCGAGCAGGCCAGCGAGGACGAACTGGCGGACGCAGCCGCCCGCGCCGACCGCGCCGGCCTCTACTGCTGTCCCCAGACCGGCGTGGCGCTGGCAGCACTATTCAAACTGGTGAAGAAAGGGGAGATCCTGCCAGAACACCGCGTCGTCGTCATCTCCACCGCTCACGGCCTCAAGTTCACTGGCTTCAAGGTGGGCTACCACGAGCGGACGCTGGCGGACGTGGTCGCCCGCTACGCCAACCCGCCGCTGGAATTGCCGGCCAACGTCGGGGCGGTGAAGGAGGCGATTGACCGGGCGCTGAGAACGCGGATGATAGGAGAGTAACTTATCCATCTGCAAGGATCAGGGGATAGTCTCCTTCAGGAAATCCAACGTCCTGTCGAGCACCTCTTGGGGCGTCAGTCCGTCAGTGTGGATGTAGAGATGCGCGTGTCGCCGGGCGTGACGCAGCCTCCGTGACAATTCGGCCCACCAGTTTGCTCCAGCGTCGGTGGGCCGGCGCCGACAGGCGACCTGCCAGGAGACGTCCAGGTAGATGAGCAGGTCGGGGTGGGTGACGCGCTGCCACATCGTGGGCACATAGGAGTGCTCCTGCGCCACCTCGCGAGCGTTATACCCTCGCGCCCGCAGTGCCTGCACAAGCAGCGATTTCCCCGCAGCACACGGGCCGACCACAGCGATCAGCGGGCATTTCTCCTGCTGGGCCTGTTTCACCGGCTTGCGGGGTCGCATCGCGTACATCATAGAGGGAGCCTGAGCGCCAGGCGGCGCACACCATTACCAACGCGGTCGGCGATGTGCAGCACGAGCACGCTGATGTCATCGTGCGGTCGCCCCTCGTCCAGCGCCAGCGCCCGCTCAAGCAGACTATCGGCCAACCGCCGGGCGTTTACGTCGCCCCCGGCTACCAGTTCGCGCACCACCTCCGGGACATCGAAGATACGACTCGAACGCGCACCGGCTGTCTCCAGGCCGTCCGTGTAGACCACGACCACAGTTCCGGCGACCAGCGGCAACTCAGTGATCCGGGGCTTGGTGCCGCGTCGCACCCCAACCGGCTCCGACGGTTCGTCGAGTAGATACAACCCCCCGTCGGGGGTGATGACGATGATGGGGCAGTGGCTGTTGCGTGAAAGCACCAGTGTGCTGGAGGCCAGGTCCACCGAGACGATGTTCAGTGTGGCCGAGACCTTACCGCCCTTGTAGGTGTAGAGATAGTCATGAGCCGCACGGGCTGCCGCTCCATCGCGCACCCCCTCCGCCAGTTCGGAGATTGCTTTGCGGGCCACGAGGTTGCTGATGGCTTTGGCCGCCCGCCCCGAGCGTTGACCGTCTACCAGCACGAAGGAGAGGCCACCCTGGGGCCGTTCAATCATTTCCAACGTGTCACCGCTCTCGCTGGTGGCCCACTTGCCCACTTTGGCGACAGCGACCTCAATCTCCATTCCACCTTACTACACGTCAGGACGGTGTGAGCGGGCGGCTGATGGCAGCCGGCACAATCCGTACCTCTACTCCAGGCGCGATCTCGATGCGAGCGCGGTTTGCCTCCGCATTGAGGTACGTCAGTTTGCCGATGATCCCACCGACGGTCATGACCTCATCACCTACGCGCAGTGCGGCCATCTGTTTCTGTCGCCGCCGTCGAGCCTGCCATTGCGGCCAGAACATAAGCGCACCCAGCAGAACGAGGCCGATAACAAGGATGACGATTTGTTGAGTGTCCACGTTTACGCTCCTATAACAACTCTGATTCACAAAACATTGACAGATTCTAGACGTATTATACTCGTATCGGCAAGTGTGGACAAGGTTTGAATAATTTCTGCGGTGTGCTATAATCTTCTATAGGTAACGACTCTCTCAATATCTGGGAGAAGGGGCATCGGTATGATTTTTGAAGTTTGGAGACCGTGGGTCAGGCTGATCTTCCTTGAGCCCGAAATCCGGGAATACCTCCTCCTGGCGCTCTACGTGCTGGTAATCTTCGTGCTGCTCGTCCGTTCCCGGCGAGATTTCATCAGGATGGGCTGGAGGCATCTTCCCCTGTTCCTGGGCCTGCTGGTGGCTCCCCTGCTCGTCAATAACTTGCTGGTACTGAGTTTCTCCCGACCTGACCTGCTACCACCCCCAAACGTCCCTGCCGAACCCTCCTCCCCCTGTGCGCCGCTGCTGGGGGCACTGCCGGTCATCGCCGCTGGAGCCTGGCTGGGTGCAGGGCCGGCCTTGTTGGTGGGATTGGTCAGCGGAATCCTGCGCGCCGGGATGATAACCGGAGGCATAGCCGATCCTTTTCACTTTGCCTTCTTAGGCTATCTGGTCGGTTTCTTCCTGCGCCAGGATTATCGTGGCCGCCTGCCGCTTGTCGTACGTCAACCCATCGTCGCGGGGCCGCTGGCAACCCTCCTTGCATCGCCACTGCTGCTGCTATCAATGTTCGCTCATACTGCCGATTCCGGGTTGGCAGGGCTCGATTACGCGGTGATGTTGACAGGGGCACATCTTGGCCCGGCACTCTTGGAAAGCCTCGTGGCAACAATCATCGTCCAGGCGATCTACCTGCTCTCCCCGCGCCTCCGCCCCGTCCGCGTGGCACATCAATCCCCTCCCCACAGTCGCACCTTGAATCGTAGGCTGCTCTTCTTGTTCGTACCCCTGATATTGACCATGACCGCCGTGCTCGTCTACGCCGTGACTGCGACCACTCTCCGCGTAGCGACTTTGGAAGCGGTGGATGAGATGGCACGGGATGCTAACAGTGCCGCTGGGGGCATTCCGCACTTTATACACACCGGCCAGGGGCTGTTGGAGGAGTTCGCCAACGATGAAGGGTTGCGGCGTAGCGACCCGACCGCGCTGGAGGCTCAGTTGCGCGGTGATCTGCGAACCGTGGCCTTCTTTGACCAGTTGACCCTGTTTGATTCGAGCGGGCAACGAGTGGCAATGTATCCACCAGCGCCGACCGGCGACCCTGAATTGACGACACAAGAGGAGACGCTGTTGCAGCGCGTGCTCGAGAGTGGAGCGCCGCAGCTCAGTCCTGCGCACCGCTCGCGGCGGGGTGAAACTATCCTTTCATTTTTGACGCCGGTTGAGGATGAGGAGACCGGCGAGCGCTTGGGGGCATTGATCGGGCGCACCCGGCTTGACGTCAATCCGATGATGGATCGGGTACTGGCGAGTCTGCAGTGGACCCGCGCGCGTGGAGAGGGGTTTGTGGTGGATTCAGAAGGACGCATCGTTGCCCATCCCGATTCCGACATGCTCCTCGCCAGGTGGCGCGTGGATGAGAAGCGCCCACGCATCACCACCGTCCTGGACGGTTGGGCCTACGAGAGCCGCAATCCCAGGGACAACACACGCCAGTTGGTCTATTACTTACCGGTGGAAGGATACCCGTGGGCAGTGGTGATTCGCCTCCCCTACGAGGTCGTGCTGGAACAGGCCACCCAGGTTGCCACCCCCTTGCTCCTCCTGCAGATTTTGCTGGGTGGCGGGCTGGTAATCGTTATCCCCTTGGTCACCGGCTGGCTGACCCGGCCGCTCAAGCAACTGGCCGCTGCAGCCGACCGCATCGCTGAGGGTGACCTCACACAGCCGGTGCGCGTGCCTGGCGACGACGAGGTAGCCCGGGTGGGGGATGCCTTTGAGGGCATGCGTGCGCGATTGAAAGACCGTCTGGACGATCTCTCACTGCTGCTCCAGATCAGCCAGGCAGTCTCGGCAACGCTCGAGTTACCCAAGGGAGTGCCATTTATCCTCGAAGGAGTGTTGAAGGCAACCCATGCACAGGTGGCTCGCATCGTCCTCCTTTCGGCTGATGGCGACCCGCAGATGGTGATGGCGCGGGGGGAACCGCGTGAGGGATTGGGAGCGCTCGACCGCGCCATTGCCGCAGCGGCCAGGGATCTGGAGCATCCCCTGGTCGTAGAAAACCTGGCCCGGGCCAAGACATTGGCCGAGCCCGAGACATTAAGTGGACCGATCAAGGCCGTCGTTGCCCTGCCCGTGCGCACCAAAGACCGGGTGCCGGCCGTGATGTGGGTGGGATATGACGAAGTTCGCCAGTTCGATACCTCAGAAACTGATTTGCTCTCCACACTCGCCGGCCAGACCGCCGTGCTGGTGGAGAACGCCCGCCTGTTCCAGGCTGCCGAAGGTGGACGACGGCGATTGGCAGCGATCCTGGCCAGCACCACTGACGCCGTTCTGGTCACCGATTGGGATGATCGCATCCTGCTGGTCAACCCGGCTGCTGAGCGAGCCTTTGGCATCGCAGCCGATGCTGTCGTAGGCCAGAAGATCAATCAGGCCGGGCTGGCATCCGCGTTAGTGCGCATCTTTGAGAAGCCCTTGCCTCCGAACGAAGCACTGGCTGAGGAAGTCCCTCTAGCCGATGGCCGCACGTTGTACGCCAGTGTTTCGACCATCCTGAGCGCCGCCGGTGAACGAATCGGCCGCGTGGCTGTGATGCGTGACATCACCTACTTCAAGGAACTGGATGAGATGAAGTCCGAGTTCGTGGCGACGGTCTCGCACGACTTGCGCGCGCCGTTGACGTTTATGCGCGGCTACGCGACTATGCTCCCGATGGTAGGCGAACTCAACGACAAGCAACGCGAATATGTCGAGAAGATCCTCCAGGGCGTCGGGCAAATGAGCGAACTGATTGACAACTTGCTCGACCTGGGGCGCATCGAGGCCGGTGTGGGGCTGGAGCGTAAGCCCTGCCATCTAGGAGCGATTCTGGTCGAGGCGGTGGACGGCATGCGCGCCCAGGCGGCTGCCAAAGGGCTCACCCTGCGACTGGAACCAGCCGAGGGCGTAGCAATGATCGCGGGCGATGCGGCCTTGCTGCGCCAGGCGGTCACCAACCTGGTGGATAATGCCATCAAGTACACCCCCAGCGGGGGCATAGTAACGGTGGGGTTATCGGTGCGCGACGGACAGGCGGTGATCCGCGTCGCCGACACAGGTATTGGCATTCCCAGAGATGACCAGGTACGGCTGTTTGAGAAATTCTACCGCATCAAACGGCGCGATATGAGGGATGTACCGGGGACCGGCTTGGGGCTGGCTATCGTCAAATCCATCGCCGAACGGCACGGGGGAAAGGTATGGGTAGATAGCGAACCGGGCAGAGGAAGTACGTTCTACATCAGCCTCCCCCTGGGCGAGGTAGAGCCATCGGAGGGGTGGAAAGAATCCTTGTCAGGGTAAACGAGGTGCTATATGGCATTGCAAATCGGTATTGTAGGCTTGCCTAACGTGGGCAAGTCTACTCTGTTCAACGCCCTCACGCGGGCCGGCGCCGCCGTGGCAGCCTATCCTTTCACCACGATTGAGCCTAATCGGGGCATAGCGGTGGTCCCCGATCCTCGGCTGGAGGTGCTGGCAGGGATGGTTGGGCCAGAACGGGTCACCCCAGCAACAGTTGAGTTCGTGGATATTGCGGGTCTGGTGCGGGGGGCTCATCGAGGCGAGGGCCTGGGCAACCAGTTCCTGGGTTACATCCGCAACGTGGACGCTATTGCACTGGTTTGTCGCTGCTTTCCCGATCCCGATGTGGCACACGTGGAGGGAGCAGTGGACCCACTGCGCGACCTGGAGGTACTCGACCTGGAACTGATCCTGGCCGATTTGGAGGTAGTGGAGCGGAGGCTGGACAAAGTGCGTTCAGCGGCCAAGGCCAGGCCGCGTGACTACGCCGCAGAGTTAGAGACACTGGAGGACCTGCGCTCACGTCTGCAGGCCGGAGAGCGGGCTGTTGCCTGGGCATCCCGTGGGGCGGCCGAGGCAGCACTGGCGCGGGAGATGTGCCTGCTCACGGCCAAGAAGCGTGTCTATGTGGCCAACGTCGGTGAGGAGGACCTGCCCGATGGTGGCCCGCTGGCCCAAGAGATCGCTCGCGTGGCGGAGAAGGAAGATGCCCCTTGCGTCGTCCTTTGTGCCCGGTTGGAGGCCGATCTAAGCGAGTGGCCTCCGGACGAGGCCGCTGCATACCGTGCGGATGTGGGGCTAGAGCGTTCTGGGCTGGAAGCGCTGGCCCAGGCAGGCTACACGGTACTTGATTTGATCACCTTCTTCACTATCACGGGAGGTCGCGAGGTGCGCGCTTGGCCGATACAGCGCGGTATCAAAGCACCCCAGGCGGCCGGCAAGGTCCACAGTCAGATGGAGCGCGGTTTCATCCGTGCTGAGGTGGTGAGTTTCGAGCAACTGGTGAAAGCGGGCAACTGGCACACGGCGCGGGAGCAAGGAATCCTGCGCATTGAAGGCCACGATTACGAGATTCAGGATGGCGATGTATGCCTGTTTCGTTTCAGCCCATAAGAACTCGCCAATTCTCGGTGCAGGAGGGGATCGGAGGCCCGGCTTCAGCCAGGGGCCCCGATTTATCAGCGCCTCCGTCGCGTTTTGCACCGCAAAATCGCTAGATTTCCCCCTGTCTATGATTTGTGGTATAATTTTAATGTAACGGCCCCAGCGTTGAGGAATCGAGTGACCTGGGGCGGTAATTTGTGTATAGGAGACGCTTGTGCTCAATCCCATTGATGCCTTTCTTGGGTTGTTTTCTCTCGACGTTGGCATTGACCTCGGTACGGCCAACTCGCTCGTCTACGTGCGGGGGAAGGGCATTGTCATCAACGAACCGTCCTGGGTAGCCATCGAGCGAGACAGCAGGAAAGTCCTTGCCATTGGCGCCGAGGCAAAGGAGATGGTTGGCCGCACGCCCGCCAACATCGTCGCTATCCGTCCCCTGCGCGATGGCGTCATCTCGGAATTCGATGTGACCGAGGCGATGTTGGATTATTTTATCAAGAAGGCACATAGCCAATTGCTGCTTCCTTTCCCCCGTCCTCGCGTTGTCGTGGGCATCCCTAGTGGCGTGACCGAGGTGGAAAAGCGCGCAGTGTACGACGCCGCCATCTCCGCCGGCGCACGAGAGGTTTTTCTGATCGAGGAGCCAATGGCGGCAGCCATCGGGGCCGGGCTGCCGGTGACCGAGGCGCGTGGGAGTATGGTCGTGGACATTGGCGGCGGCACGACCGAGGTGGGCGTCTTCTGTTTGGGAGGCATCGTCGTCAGCCGCTCCCTCCGCATCGCCGGCGATGAGATGGATGAGGACATTATGCAGTACGCTCGTCAGAAGTACAATCTCTTCATCGGCGAACGTATGGCCGAGCGAACTAAGATCGCCGTCGGCTCGGCGTACCCGCTGCCCGAGGAGATGACGATGACGCTGTGCGGGCGCAATCTGGTCACCGGGCTGCCTGATGCGGTCGAGGTCAGCAGTATCGAGATCCGCGAGGCCTTGAGCGGGTCAGTCGGCATTATCGTGGACCTGGTCAAAGATACGCTTGACGCGACGCCGCCGGAGTTGATTGCCGACCTGATGGAGACCGGCATTTGCCTGGTGGGTGGTGGCGCTTTATTAAAGGGCCTGGCCGAGCGAGTCAGTGAGGAGGTGAATATGCGGGCCTGGGTGGCCCAGGACGCTATGACCTGCGTGGCCCGTGGCGCTGGTAAGGTGCTGGAGGAACTGGACAGCCTTCGCGAAGTATTGGTCAGCACTGACGAGCGGCGCCCCAAACCATCTACTTTCTGAGAGCGTGTCTAGAATTCAGGTGGCTCTCCCGACGATGCCCGCCGGGGCATGAAGGGCCCTGGCTACGGGGCGGTGCCTGGTGAAGCGGGCTTTTCCAGGGCGATTGATCGCCCGCTGTTACGTAGCCCGGTGACTGCAAGCGCAGATTGAACGTTTACGGCATACGATTGCCGATTGGGTGGGATTATGAGGGAATCTCCTCGCCGTCCCTGGCTTCCTCTGCTGTTGTTCGTCCTCGGACTGTTGCTTCTGGTACTCCACGAATCTGGCTATCTGACCCCCGTGGAGAATGCACTCCACTATGTGCTTGACCCCCTGCAACGTGCATTCTCGAGCGCGGTGGAGGTCACGGGCGGTCTGTTCCAGACAGTGCGTGAAGTGCGCGCTCTGCGCGCTCAGGTCGAGGAACTGCAGGCGCGGGTGGATGCTCTGACGGTCGAGAACGTGCGCTTGCGAGAGTACGAGGCCGAGGTTGAACAATACCGTGCCTTGCTGAATTTCGTCGGTGAATATCCGGTCTCGGCCTATTTGGGTGCCGATGTGGTCGGGCGTGAGGCGTGTGGCGTCTCCCCATGTGGGGAGGTGGTAGGCACGGAGCCGAATCCCTACCTGCGCTACGTCACCATCAATGTGGGAACGCAACAGGGAGTGGAAGTGGAGATGCCGGTCGTCAGTGGCGGAGCCGCGCTGGTAGGGCGGGTCGCGCAGGTGGGCCCCCGCACGGCTAAAGTGCAACTGCTCACCGACCCCAATAGCGCTATCGCTGCTCTCCTACAAACTTCCCGTCTCACCGGTCTGGTCGTGGGGCAATCGGATGGAACGCTGCGTATGGAGTATATCTCCCAGGAGGGAAGCGTCAGCGTCGGCGACATTGTGCTGACCTCCGGGCTGGGTGGCTCTATGCCTAGAGGATTGGTCATTGGCCAGGTGACCGAGGTGGAGCAGATTGACCACGCGCTGTTCCAGACTGCTATCGTGCGTCCGGCGGTGGACTTCTCGCGGCTGGAGGTAGTGCTGGTGATTACCGCGTTTGAGCAGATTCCCGTTGAAGAGCCTCCATCCGAGGAGCCATAACGTCGTGCATTATGTCTCACCTTTCACGCCAGGAGGTGTGAGATCAATCTTTACTTGACCATCCCTCTTCTGACCGGCGTAGCCTTGACCCAAAGTGTCTGGCTATCACGGGTGAATCTATGGGGGGCGCGACCCGATTTGATGCTGCTGGTCGTGCTCGTCTGGGCCGTAGTACGCGGTGTGGATGAGGGACTGATGTGGGGCTTTGTGGGCGGGCTGGTCGTTGATCTGCTTTCCGGGGGGCCGCTGGGCGCGACCCCGTTGGCCTTGTTGGCGGTGGCGCTCCTGGCCGGGCAACCCTGGGGGCAAGGGCTAGGCTCGTCCGTGGCACGGCTCCTGTTTCTGGCGCTTGTCGGAGTCGTGGTCTACCATCTGGTCTTGCTGATCGTTCTGGCCTCGATGGGGTACAGGGTGGATTGGGGATTCGCGCTGATGCGGGTAGCAGGCCCTTCGGCGTTGCTCAACGCAATACTGGCTCCGTTCGTCCGGCAGCCACTGGCCTGGCTGGAGAGAAGAACCCGGCGGGAGGGATTCGCGCTATGACACGGCACGAGGTGTCGCAACGGGTCGCTCAGAGCCGCTGGCAGGCGCGCTGGGCAGCAATCAAAGGGGCACCTCGGGTCGTCGCGTTGTGCCTGTTGATTCTATGCATCTTCGGGATTTTCAGCCTGCGACTGTGGAATCTACAGTTTGTGCAGGGCGAGGCCTACCGCGTGCGGGCGGATCGGCAGCGGCTGCGACCGGTCACTATTCCCACTACTCGGGGTATCATCTACGACCGCGATGGCACGCCGTTGGTACGCAACATCCCCAGTTTCGACATCGCCATCGTCCCTGCCTACCTGCCCGACGATGAGGATGAGGCGGAGGCCGTGCTCATTCGCTTGGCCATGCTGCTCGACATGCCCTATACCACGGCCGGAACGCACGAGGGCGGAGAGGATCCGCCACCTGGTTTACGCGAAATGGTGAAAGAGGCAGTGGATAGCGGGGCCCTCTATCGCCCATTGGTGGTCAAGCGAGGGGTGGAGCGGGATACAGCGTTGCTGGTGAAGCAGGAAGCGATGGTCTTGCCTGGTGTGTTGGTCGAGGTAGAGCCGGTGCGCGCTTACCTCTATGGCCCGTTGGTATCGCAGGTGCTGGGATACCTGCTGCCCATCCCCGAAGAGAATGAGGAGGAATACGTTGCACAAGGCTACGATCCAGCCACGGATCGCATCGGCGTTGCCGGCGTTGAGGCGACCTATGAGGAGGCCTTGCGCGGGAGGAAGGGCGAGCAGATTGTCGAGGAGGACGTAGTCGGCCAGGTTATTCGCGTGGTTGAGGAACGGGCCGCACCGCTGCCCGGCGATAATGTCTATCTGACGCTCGATCTCGATCTGCAGCAGTTCGTCGAAGAAGCACTACGGCGCGGAATGGCGCAGCCGAACGTGAACTCGCCACGCGGGGTGGCGATCGTGATGAACCCACGGACGGGAGAGATCCTGGCGCTGGTCAGCCTGCCTACCTATGATAACAACATCTTCACCCAGGGTCCCTCGGCGCAAGATCTGCAGACCCTGTATGATAATCCTCACCGGCCTCTGCTCAATCACGCCATCTCAGACCGCCTGCCACCCGGGTCAACGTTCAAGATCGTGGTGGCGGCGGCTGCCCTTCAAGAGGGGGTGCTGACGCCACGCACGCGCCTTACCTGCCCCGGTAAGATCGTCGTGCCCAACAAGTACTATCCCAACGACCCCGGTCAGGCGCAGCCTTTCTACTGTTGGAACCGGCATGGCCACGGCTCACTGGATGTGGTAGGTGGCATTGCCCAATCGTGCGATATTTTCTTCTACAAAGTCGGCGGCGGCTTCGAGGAGACGGGCTTCGAGGGATTGGGCGTGGAGCGTATTGCCCACTACGCCCGATTGTTTGGCTTTGGCGAGCCGACCGGCGTTGAGTTGACGGCCGAGATCAGCGGCACGGTACCCACGGCGACCTGGAAGCGGCTCACCTATGGCGAGTCCTGGTCCACCGGGGATACGTATAACCTGGCAATTGGGCAGGGCTACCTCGAAGTAACACCGCTACAGATGCTCAACGCCGTCAACGTCGTCGCCAACGGCGGCACACTTTACCGCCCGCGCATCGTCCACCACGTCACCGATGCTCAGGGAAACGTGGTCCAGCCCTTCGAGCCGGAGATCATCCGCACGCTGCCCATCAGCCCGGAGAACTGGTCCCTGGTTCAGCAGGGAATGGAGGGAGCAGTGGCTTACGGCACAGCAGCCAGGCGGGGTCAGATCGAGGGACTGCGCATTGCCGGCAAGACAGGCACAGCCCAGTACTGCGACGATATCGCGCTGGCGACGGGCGAGTGTGGCGTTGGATACGCCCAGCCGGAACATGCCTGGTTCGCGGCCTTTGCGCCGGTGGAGAAGCCGGAGGTCTCGGTCCTCGTCTTCCTGTACCACGGAGGTGAAGGCTCGGTAGCGGCGGTGCCCGTGGCCCGCGAGATTCTAGAGTACTACTTCAGCCGTGAGGGGGCCATCCCCTGATGCCTCATCCTGTGCGTCAGGCGTTTCAAACCCCGGCCCTTCATAAAATCCCCGCTTCGGGATAGCGCATTGTAATGACCAAATCCCAAACCTCAAGCCCCAAGCCCCAAATCCCAAATCGCAGATCTCAAATCACTCATATTTCATTGTTCATTGTTGTCCTCTGTCTGGCTGCTATGCTACGAGCGTGGCGGCTGGATAGCGTGCCGCCTGGCCTCACGCACGACGAGGCCAGCAACGGCCACGACGCGGCAGCCGTGCTTCAGGGTGTCCGGCCCATCTACTTCACCGTGGGGTACGGGCACGAGCCGCTCTATCCCTACTCGGTCGCTCTGGTCATGTCCCTTCTGGGCGCGACGGATATTGCTTTACGCTTGACGACCGTGGGCTGGGGTCTGGCACTCATTCTGCTGAGTTACGGCTTCGTCCGAAGGCTGTTCGGCCCACTGCCCGCCCTGCTCACCGCCGCGTGGATGGCTGTATCGTTCTGGTGCGTGATGACCAGTCGGGTGGGGCTGCGGGCGATCACGCTGGCGACCACCTTCACCGCCTCGGCGCTATGCTTCTGGATGGCGTTTCCACCTCCACCTCGGCCCTCCCCCTCGCAGGGGGAGGGAGCGCGTTGGGTGTGGTGGGTGTTCTCCGGCGTGTTTCTCGGCGCGGCAATCTACACGTATATGGCCAGTCGCGCTATGCCGGCCGTCTACCTCCTATTCCTGGCTTATCTTATCATACTGCGTCTGTTTGGCGTGCGACGTTCCCTCTTTCATCAACAATGGTTGGGGATTGTGCTCCTGTTGCTTGTGGCGGCCCTCATTGCCGCTCCGCTGGTTCACTTCCTGGCGACCCATCCAGGTGCGGAACAGCGATTGGAGCAACTTGGCGAACCGTTGCGGCAGGCTGGGCAGGGCGATTTCAGCGGCCTCTGGCGCAGAATTTCCCGTTCCCTACCGATGTTTACTTTCCAGGGCGACCCGCTGTGGCTCTACAATATCCCCGGCCGCCCGTTGCTCGACCCTGTGAGCGGGGCGCTCTTCTACGCCGGCATCCTCGTATGCCTGTGGCACTGGCACGACCCGCGCTATGTTTTCCTCCTGCTCTGGTTGATCGTCGGCGTCAGCCCCGCGCTCGTTACCGGCCCTGATGCCACCGTCTTGCGCTCTATCGCGGCTCAGCCCGCCATCTTCATCATCGCGGCCCTGGCGCTGGCGACCATCATCCGCTTTCTGCACGAGCGAGCCGGGCGAGGGGCATATGCCGTGGGGATCGGATGCATCGTCATCTCCATCGCCGGTATCGGCCTGCACACTGCTCACGACTACTTTGACGTCTGGGGGGAGCATCGGGATGTGCGCGTGGCCTATCACCACGCGCTGGTTCAGGAGGCCCGCTATCTCGATGCGCAGCCCGAGGACGGGACCGTGGCGTTTTCCTCAATTTACCCCGGTCGTTTCCACGATCCCTACACGGTGGAGATCACTCTGCGCCGCGATGACCTGTCTCTGCGCTGGTTCGATGGGCGGTTCGCGCTTATCTTTCCGGCTGAGGGAGAAACCCGCGTGGTTATCCCCACCATCGCCTCCCTCGACGAGACCCTGGAGCCAATTTTCGAGAAATATGCCTTCCACATTCACACCGAAAATCTTAGGCCCGATGACTTAATTCCCCGCTTCGACGTTTATCGTTTCGATGCGAGCAATGCATTGGCGGCCTTCCTCTTAACCTTGGATGATAGCCCGGTTTACTGGTGCTCACTCGATGCGTTCCCTGCCGATGAGCCACAGACAGTCTACAAACCGCTGCCCCTTCCGGTTGACGTGGGAGACGTCGTCGAATTGGTCGGCTATGACCTGCACACACCGGTTGTCGGGCCGGGCGGGGAGGTGGAACTGCTGACGGTGTGGCGCGTCCGCGCCCGCTTTACCCCCGAGGCGGTCATTTTCGCGCATTTGTTGGATAACAGCGGCCACGTCGTCGGGCAGGTGGATCGGCTGGACGTCCCCTCGTGGCATTGGCAGCCCGGCGATGTATTCATCCAACTCCATCGCTTCGGGGTGAGCACCGATGCCCAGCCCGGCCTCTACCATCTGGAGGTGGGCATCTACACCCGCGAAGACCTGGCCCGCCTGCCCGTCGTTGTCAACGGCGTCGAGGTGGATGACCGCATTCTCCTGCAGCCGGTGGAGGTCGTGGGTCAATGACCAAATCCCCGCTCTCCAATCTCCGTTCTTCATTCTCCAAGTGGTCATTGGCCATTGCGCTGCTCATTCTCACCTGGGGGCTGCGTCTCTGCTGCCTGGAGGCCGTTCCCCCCGGCTGGCGCGACGACGAACTGATCAACATCCACGCCCTCTCCGGCGAACTGCTGGCGGGCCGTTTCCCACTCTACTTCACCGGCGCCTCCGGCCACGAGCCGCTCTACCACTACCTGCACGCCGGCGTGCACGCTGT
>Ga0164311_10000447_pt1 | contig 17919 bp, 2 predicted proteins | sample GuaBasSedimGuay2_FD_121796 | JGI IMG/M metagenome (GOLD analysis project Ga0164311, IMG submission 121796) | Subseafloor sediment microbial communities from Guaymas Basin, Gulf of California, Mexico - Guay2, Core 4569-9, 9-12 cm | ecosystem: Environmental > Aquatic > Marine > Hydrothermal vents... | reverse complement strand
CTGGTAGGTGGTCCGTCTGGTAATTCATATTTAACACGTATGTCAAAATCATCTTTTACATAAAATCTGTTTTCACTTGTTATTCTCGACTCTTCTGATCTGAGCAACCTGAGAGCACTTCCAGTGAACTCGGTACTATAATTATATGCCCACCTTTGGTCATTTACAGCAGTTCCTGAAGCCTGCACGAAGGAATCATTCACTTGCCATACCTCGTCGTCTGATACATTATAATTACTAGATGGTATAGGTTTCTGTAAAGTAATTTTTAGTTGTTGATAGTGGTCTTCAGACAAAGTATGTTCTGGCAGTATAACCTCTTGCCATGTCAAGTTTGACCACACAGAATCTATAGACAGAGGTGCTTGCGTTGCGTATCTCCCATCATCATAATTATATTCCAAATATCCAAGATAAAGTTCATCATCAATGGTGGTTTCTATTCTTTCACTGCTGTGCTGTATATAACTTATTTTATCATCGCTCCTGTCTACCCACACACCATTCATAGTGGGGGTCATTTCAATTGCTGAACTAACAGTAACTTCGTATAACACTTTGCCAGGTACATCGCCCTGAACCACTATTCTTTTGATGGTTGAATCTTCTAATACCCACATCTCATCATTATCGTCTAAAGCAAGTTCTATTTGGGTTATGAGTGTCGTACCAACATTCTCTATAAAATCCATATAAGCACCAGTTTCACTTATTCTATGCAAATCCATACCATTAGAAAACCAAACACTTTTGTCCCTGTTATCTACGGATACAGACGTGAGGTTATCTGTTTTGCCTGTCGAATTATATATTCCTAATATGGTACCGTCAAAATCAAAGTGCTTGAGTTGAATACCATCTTTATCTGCCACCCATACTGAACGATCATCATATACTACATCAAAATCTGCCATGTAGTTAATTGTTCTATAGTATTTAAATTCTTTAGTCATACTTTCGTCATAACACATTAAATAATACCCATCTGCATCCACTTCATAACCACTATCATATGCAAGACAGTAAAAATAAAACCACTGATCGCCATTTGAATTCATCTTTGATTTATATTGATTATGTGTTATATAATCTGATGATCTATAGCTTACATTATCTGTTGAAAAAGAACCGTTGTCTATACAACTAAACAACACCAAATAACTATTATAAGAACTACTTTTCATATAATAAAAACCACCATAATTACCGGTGCTTTGGTCTATATATAATTTATAATTATTCAAACGAGGACGTCTATATTCTGGTGATTTATTACCTGATTCACTTATCAAGGCGCCCGTTTTACGCCAATAATCCGCTACCCTTACTACATAATCATTGTCGCCGACATGAATGTCATAAAGTTTTAGATAGGTAGAATATGGTTCTGGTGTATAAGAAGAGGATCTAACAGCAATAGTGTCAGAACTGTCTGTTAGATTGTTTGTAACTCTCATACCAGCATCACGGTTATTAACTAACACACGAGCATAGTTCAGTTTTGTTGAATCGTTCTGAAAAATCATAGTTTCGTATTCGCCACCTTGAGCAGAAAAAGGGACTGCAAATGCACCAGTGTCAGACTCACCATCAATAACTAAAAGAGCATCCTGGTGTGTGGTAGTGGTACTAACAAGGTTACCATTATTCCATGTCCCAGCAGTTGCTGACATCAATTCATGTGTATGTGTCCCATACCAAGGGCCTTCATCGTCGTTGGATACTGATAGTATATAATCTACATTAGTATTTTGTGGTTCTATTAACACTATAGCATCAGCCAAATTAGCGCCACTATTATATATAGGAATTTCTCTTATATCCAAACCATAATTTCTGCTTACTGCTACGGTTGCTGATGTCAAGGTACCATCTGTGCCAAAATCAACCACATCATCATTGTTTAATATTTCGTAACCATACAATGTGCCACTGGCGTTAGTTGTGTGCTTCATACGTATATATCTTGGAGCGAACAACCCTGAAGTTGTGGTGGCATTATATAAATTACCGCTGCCTGTGTAAGTAGTAACTAATGAAACATATGTGTCAAAACTTTCATTCTTATAGAAGAATTCTATACCTGATGCAGTTGCCGCTTTACTGGCACTGCTCCCAAAATAGTATTGTAATTCATATAAACTTATACGAGAACCCAGGTCTGTATCTAAACATAAAATGGAACCGCCAGAGAGTGTAGTTACAGGTGTGCCCTCATTATCAGCAGTGGCTAATAACTCATTAATTGTTAGGTCTGTATTCCCTTCAGTAAGATTTACTACAGTAGCTGAGCTTCTTATTAAATTATATTTCATAGTTAAACTCCCACATCCCATGACCCCATAACTCCAGAAGTTCTTCTTTCTGCGCCGGTCAATCCTTTTGGTATAACAGTCCTTACAAACACTTCAATAACATCATTAGCTGGAACATCGCGAAAAATAAGAGGTAACTCTTCACTATCTATATTATAATAGGTTAGATTATCAGCACTTAGTTCTATAAAATTAGCTGAGCCCTCTAATACAGTGCCCTCATCTAAATCCACTGTCGTCATAGAATTTATAAAATCATTTTTACAATAATTATAAATCTTAAAATTAGACACAACCGCATCTACAGATGACGATTTTATATCTAAGCTGTGCGCTTTCTGAGACAGAAGTGATTGCCCACCTAAGATAAATTTAAAGTGTTTACTGTCACCCATCGACCATGTGCCATAACCTTTGGCTATTATGTTATTATTTATGTATACTTGTATTGTACTGTTGTCTATTGTACCTGTACCATCATTAGATACTACTATAGCAAAATGAAATGGGGTATCTATAGCGGCAAATGCTATATCTGGTATTATAAAGGATTCAAAACCATTTAATATATTACCATAATATACTTCAAATCCTTCTGCTGAAATGGACGCGCCAAGAACATCATTATTTACGTTAGCAAAATGAAACAAAGCTCTGTTAAAAAACTCACCATAATAATCAGCACCGTCCCAATACCAATCAGGTCTTATATACATTTCAATAGTACACGCAGAAAAAGAAACATTACCCAAAGGGCATGTTAAGTAGTCCTGATTATGTAAATATAATCCATAATCAAATCTTGAACCATCTTTAAAATGATTTCGTTCTACACGAAGACCATCTAAATACATTGTAAATGGTTCTCCTATTCCCCTGAATTTAAAATTAAATGAACCAAGTGTTAACCTATGAACTATTCTAGTATCCGGCAACTCTATATTCACGGACGGGGTATATTCAATATTATCTGCAGATTTAAACCTTAGTGATAAATAATTCCAACCATTGTTTAGAATACCCGATATCGTAGTCATATTCCATGAATACATCACAGGATTAATTGCTGTTGTTTGATCATACCCACCAAAATTAAAACTTCCGTATGTGAGATCCAACTTATCTATATCATCTATATGTAAATAAAAAGCTATGCCGTCTCTCCAAGACGCGTATTCATCCTGACCAAAGTGGTCCCCTTCCAAGAAAGATATTACTTCTGGCTCAGTAGTTCCCGTATATTCTATTTTAAGAGCTCTTATACATTCCCCACTCTGTATATAATCATAATCATAGTTTAAATTGCTGAAATTAGAATGCCACCACCATGGGTATTCAATGGGATTTGGTGGATAGACTGAATTAATAACTATGTATTTCAGAAAATCCTCTGTATCATAGTATTGCTTTCCGCCAACAGGCATTACTGGGTAGTGTGTCGCGGTATTCCTTTTGATAGCCACCCATTGTGCATAACCGCCCTCATCACCCCAATCATTAAAAACTATTTTTCTTGGGTCGTTTAACGCGCTGTTTGAATAACAAAAATTAGCGTCAATGTTATGCCAATTCTGTGTATCTGTTATACCCATATCTTGGGTCTCTGACCACATACTTATTAAATCATGTCCATTCATATAAAATTTGTCTTGTAAGTTCACACATATTATTGGATGATCTTCACTACTTATAGTTTGGAAACTAGCATTTTCATAAATTTCTATCTGCCTCATAACGGCGCCAGCCCAGAACACATAGTCGCCGTCTACATTTATATACTCCTCTCTAGTAGTATAATCTGTTATATTCATCTTAACATATCTGGCAGATACAGCTTCAAATAAGTCATGTGTGCGTTCAAACAAATCATTGTTTGCTATATCAAATATGGTGGTAAAATTATTACCATCTGTGGACACCTGTAAAGTATAATCAGTTATTAGGTGTCCGACATCTATGTCGTTGTAGCCATGATATATTTTTATTCTATACAAATCATACGCCTTACCTAAATCGATAGTGAAATATTGTGGTGTACCTTCATATGATCCCCAAGTATCCTCTAGTTTATCAGACACGAGACCATCGACCATGTTGGCATAAACCATAGCGCCTGTTTGACCTGATCCACTAATAGTAGTACCAAGGGCTATATTATCACCACGATAATAATCTGTTGCTGAATTACCTAATGAAATCCATTCATTATTAAACCCACCCCCTGGTCCATGTGCCACTCCTAAATCTGAATAAACACCAGTATATCTTATAGTCCTAGTAACAGCATCTCCATTAAGTAATTTAATTCTCAACCAGCGTGCATCGTTGGAGCTGCCCCATACGGCGGTTCCTCTACTAAATTCAAAATTATCCCAAAAAGTTTTTACTGTTGGTTTAAATGGATCCCCTACAGCGTAAGCGATTAATGAAATATTTACTTCATCTCCCATATCATTAATCATTTGATAATAACCATTGTCTACCCAACCACCAGTAAATCCATCAACAATTTTCGTAGAAAAAGATTGGTCATATCTTATTATACGAAGCTTACCGGCGGTAGAACTAGTGCTAAGTGTTCTCACGGATGTCCAATCTGACTCATCATCCTTTTGTGTGAACGAAAAGAAATGTGCGCCGGCTGAGTACTCTCTTCTATTCTGAATCGCATTTTTGGAAGTAAGAATATCACTAACTTGTAAAGCTATATACCATGAATTTGCTTCTTGTACATCACCCAATTCGAAATCTATCCAAATATCAAAACTTCCACGTATACTGAAATCTGCTCTTAACTCACCAACGGTTTCGGTGGGCAAGTCACCGGATTCTTGATAGAAGGTGTCGTTGATTATATAACCGCCGGTGCCTTCACTTCTTATTAATGTCCAATCTATAGGTATACCGCCGTTTATACCCTCAAATCCAGTACTCGGTTTGGCCTCATAATTAGTTACAGCGAACGCTTCTTCTGGTGTGTTATAGTCTTTGTTGCAGAAGATTACGCCATTATCCATAGAAAATGGATGCGCTGATTCTATAGGATATGTTCTTATCAAAGATAAGTTGTATCTTCTTCCTAAATCTATGGCGTAGTAGCTATAATAAGTGCTACTCCAAATTGAACCATCGTGGAAATAACTGTAACTATTATTAAATACGGCATCAACATCAGAGAATTTACCATATAGATAATTATCTGCACTGTTATACAAAGAAAATGTATAATAGTATTTATATGGAAGCGTCGGATTCGGTCTAGTGAGTATATTTCTGGATTCAATCTTATCTACTCTACTTCCGCCAGAATCATTATCAGTAGAAACTCTAACCACATCCATCCAACCATCTAAATTTTCTCCGATTATTAAATCATTTTCAGTGACGTCGGGATAGGTTTTAATACGATTGACGGGATTGGTGTATGAATACACATCATATTCTGATTGATGACCATCCACTAATATGCCTATAACACCGAGGACATCAGAATCGTATGGAGCTCTGATAAGTGAAATAAAATACCACTTATTTATATCTATTTCAGTAGGATTTTCGTTTAGATAACGTCCACAAGATCCACCTTCTACTACATAAAATTCAAAATAAAACTCATTTTGAATTTTTGCAAGTTGAAACGCCCAAGAACTTCCAAGCTTACTACCAGTGCCTATCTCAACACCTGGTTCCCAACATTTAGCAAAAACTGCTGGGGAACCTTCTTGTGGTAAGCTGTTGAACCTTACATAGAAATCAATACAATATCTTCTTGCGTCAAAACCGAAACTATCATTCAACACATTACACTGTGGGTTACTTTCCTTGGCTATTTGCAAATAACCCCCATCAAGTCTTATTGAAGTCTCGTTAATTATCGTGTGCTCATTTCGAAACTGACATTGAAAATCAATATCAGAAATCCACCCCTCAGTATATCCAGTAATACTTGATCCGTAGTAACCACCACCTCTGCCAGATCCTACACCAACTCTATCGGCCGCCCAAGGAATGGAGGTATTTGTAGATAAATCACATATTTTTATGAAACCTTCCCAATCATCTTCCCAAGCTTCCGCTGTATATCCACCGTTACCGTCACCCTTAAAAGTGCAATAATAAACCTTACCATATTCCATATCTCTACCCGTCGTCACTTCTTCTACTTCATCTTGTGCGCTTCTAATAAAGATACCAAATGTAGGTTGAACATTACTAGTCTCGCAACGAAAGGTCATCTGTGCCCCTATGAAATTATACGCACCGTTCCATTTAAAATAAGGATTAGAACTGGCAGTGTAATGCTTCCATACAATCCCCACTGCAATACCGGTATCTTGCCAATAATCGGCCGGCATTTGTTCTGTTATGTTTATTTTAAAATTTAATTCAAACGACCATTCTTCATTTAACGGTGTGTTTTGATTTGGATGTAAGTCAACATAATGAAAACCACCATCACTACTAGAATTGGCGTTGGCTAGACTAAAATAATATGTACCACTCGCGCATGTGAATGAACTTCCTTTAGCGCTAGTAGTAATCCACTCATCTGTCATTGTCTGTAATAAAAAATCATCGAAATAAGCACCAATTTCTGGGGGAACAAAAAGACCTCTATCTTGTCCTAATTCTATAAAGAAATCATCATACCCTAGGGCTTGACTTGTGCCCAGAGCCTCGGTAATATCATTATAGGCAACTGTACAAGCAGTGTCTTCACCACCTCTGGACAGGCTAAAATAAACACCACCAGCGGAGTACATCCCTATCTCGTATACTACAAAATTAGTACTACTCCAACCTGTGTGAACTGTTATTTTAATATACCTATAAGCAGTTAGATTTGAAAAAACATAAAACTCTTTTTCACTATTCTCTGCGTGAGTACCAGAATATAGTATAGTAAAATCAACACCATTATTGCTACCAAAAACAGAAAAATCTTTCCATCTAGTTGAATAGGGCTTTATAGAAACTCTAGTAATTACATGTTTAACCCCTACTCCAAAATCATAAATTACCCAACCAGGTTCAGATTTGTTGGCAGTTGCCCAGTAAGAAGTATCACTACCATCAAACGCCTTATCAACCCAATAAGAGGAATTGCTATTACGTATTGTTAAATTCTCTGTAGCTGTTCCACCAACACACAAATTATCACTAAACACTCCAGGAATAGTAGTGGTGCTTAGTATATTAGTACCACTATTACCATTCTCCGTTGCCTGGAAAATGTGTCCATAATCGGAGTGATATTGTTGAGATAATTTTACCCAATGACCACCACTTGTGGTTGTGCGCATGAAGGTTTCCCAACCCTCTCGATCTAATTCAGCATTGAATCCGAACGATAGACTAAACATACGTAAAATTACTGGATCATATCCTGTGTTTACATGCACCCTATAGTATCTATAAGGAGTTACGTTAGTAATACTATATGTTCGCATTTCTTCTTCATGCCAGGCTGGTTCTGCGGTTCTGGTGTCTATGTTATACCAATAGGTGTTATCAAACGACCCCTTGAGTATCCATGAATTGGGCATCTTGTCAATTTCTGTAGTGCCGGAACATATCCTATAACATTCAGGTCTTGTTCCTGTACCAAAGTCATATGTACACCAGTGGGGGAAAGTTTCCATAGTATCTGTTTCCCAATAACTGCCACTAACAGTTGTCATATTAGCTAGATTGCTTGCAATGTGTGTGCCATCATCTGAGCTGGATGTCATGCCAGTACCACTCATAGTTGGGTACACAGGCCCTTGAACTTCATCTAACTCATAGTATATAGAAACGGAAAAGTCTTCTTTATACGCAGCCTTTGTACGTACAGACCCAGCTATACCTGAATTAGTTATATATAATAAACCCCCTTGTATTGTAGCATTAACTGGATTAGACCACATATCAGGATCAGGTGGATCTCCATCTATTCCTGAAAAAGTTATAGTCTCATCAATACAGTCTGCAAAATCCTCTTCAAATGCGTATGAGCCTGACACAGTGCCTTTATCATAGTAAACGTCTCCATCTTCAATACTAACAGCGTGCTCGTAATAACTGCCGTCTTCTATATCAAAAGAATATTTGGAGCCACCACCGTCAGTATAAAACGTTGTGGCGAAATCTATCCCTGCTATATCTACTGTGTTTTCAAATTTATCTTTATAGTCATGATAAAAAACTATTTTATCTATTGATCTGACTGAATCAAGTTCGATTCCTATATATTGGTTCTCTGTGAACACATAGTAACTCCCAGTAACAGAACCATTTTTTAGATGTGGTGCTGGGTCTGATATCGCTCCAATTTCATGCCCCTGACCCTTATCGTGGTAAAAATTCACATCTAATAATTCGTCTCCCGAATAAACCAGCATCTCTCTAATATTTATTTCAGTTTCTTCACAAACCATGCCCAATTTCCAATACTTAGATCTCACTGTATCGGGTACGTATAAAGTGGTTATGGAACCATCTGGTAAGTTACTAAAATTAATTGAATCAGTACCGACCAACTGTTTGTCATAACTCCAGGAGAACCCATTATCATGTGTATAGTAGGCGGGTGCCCCGTCTATTAAATTTTTTAATGCATACACTGGGCAATTAATCGCTACATTATGTTCGTAATTCCTTATGGAGTAGTCCGCCCCCTTCATATAGTATGCGTCAGGCCCAGATTGCGGGTTATAGATAGATTGAGCGTCTTCCATGGTGCTGTGAAATATTAGACCGCTATCCTTGTCCAAATCATCTGCGATATCTACATACAAATCATAAGATCTTCCAAACGTGTTCTTAAATTTTATAACTTCGGCGGCATTTTCTTCACCAGTTTTGGACTCAGTTGGTAAAACTAAATACTCACAACCTTTGTCTCCCATATAAACAGAAGATGAATCCAAGTTTAATACAATATCATTCAATGTAAGTGCGACTATTGGTTCTACTTCTATAGTCAAATATCTAGGGGTGTCACCTATGAACGCTGATAGACTACCATCTTCTTGTTCCGATACATCACTATACCAGCTGTGTTCGTTGTACGGTGAATAAGTTACAAACACCGAGCCTCCTAAACTTGCGCCAACATTCTCTGCTATACAGAACAATTCCATCTCAGTTATCTTAACAGATTCATGGTAATCACAATAAAGTCTGAACCCCAACTCATTTACGGGTCCGAATTCATGTTCCAATACAGTCCAATCGAAATTCTGGGCAATAAGGTTGTCATCTATGTTAAGAATTGTCCTGTTTTCCCAATATGATCTTCCACCTTGTTGATCCCAATAAGACAAATCCCCATAAGGGTATGATACTTCTACTTCACCAACACGCTCAGTTATTTTATGCCCTACACATGGATTTTGGCCTAGATAAGTTTCCAAACTATCCCACAATGATGTACCTTTTTCATATCTGATACCATCCAATGTAACAGCTACAAAAAGATCAGTGTCTATCAAATTATACTTTGGATCGTCAGCATTACCTTTACTATATAAAGATCCTTGATAAGTCGATAACGCAAAACTTCTAAAATTATATTGTTCTTTGAAATAAATTTTGTATCTATATATATTCTTTGGTTTTCCATGTGGAAATATAATAGTAAAAGAGATTGGATCGTAAACGAAATCTTTCATGGAGAAAGGATCATTTACAAAGAGAGATCTAATATGTAGATAATTGACCAACCACTCAAGATCCCCATTACTTTGGAAATAGTAAGGATCGTGTGGTATAACACCAGCGCCGCCATTGGCTAGATGTCCTGGTCTAGGATCATAGGCACCAGTAGAAAGGTTTTTATCAACTGTTACACTATCAGCCGCTCTTCCTTCTGGTACTATCTTAATCCCATCAGTAAGACATTCTTTTCCATAATATATATTTGGATGACAAAAATATGCTTTTACAAGTGGTCTATATGTAACAATATAACCACTGGAGTGAGAACCATCATGCATATCTACTTCCCAATCTATATCTAAACACCTGGCTACATTGTATTCTAATCCACCAGGGGATGCAGTTCCTTTAATCACAACATCAGTAATATTATATCTTTGGTTCAAATCTACATCCACTATTAATCGACGTTGTTGATCATTGCTGCGTGCGTAGAATAATAATCCTGCTGAACCTTCCCCCTTAGGTACACTTGGGTTAATAGTGCCTTCTGCTTCACCATCAATTTGTAGATATAAACCATCCACTTCAGAGCCAGTGGGGGTTTGGCCTCTATATAAATGGGCGTTATAGACGCCCATTAAATCGCCCTTATTAACCCAAATATCACAATCTATTTCGGTGAATTCTTGTGATGCTGAATATAGTGCATCGCCGCTATAATCCCTATCAGGGATGACTAGCTCTTTATCAGATAATACGGTAAATGTACCATCTCTGCGTGGTCTAAAAAACACAATCTTGGCGCCAGATAATTGAGTGGCCTTTCTATAAGAATCATATGAACCACGGTCGGACATATCACCGTCATCGAGAGTCACCCCGGCGTATACTTTAGTTATACGGCCACTTGCATTAAATGGATGATTAAAATCTATTAAAGTTTTATTGGCATTATATATAGAGGAGTAACTTCTAGATTTTTGACCTGATTTATCTGATTCATTCGCATGTTCAGAGACTGCGGGACTTCCAAAACCGGCAGACAACCAATCTCTTCTTCCACCTTCGACGTTGTACATGAATGGATCAAAATAAAATTCTGTACTCTCTTTGTCATCAAATAAATCCATCAATTGATATGTTCTTATCTTGTAGGAACACAGTGGTTTGAACCCAGATGCTGGTGTATTACCTTGTGTTATCGTGTACGTCATATTTTGGTTTGAATCAAAAAATTTTAACTGTTCTGCTAGTTTACTATACTGTAATACTATGGTACTATCATCTGTGGTAGTGCCTGAGTAAATTATAAACTCACCATACTCACTGTACTCTACTATGGATTCCGCATACCCACCTACATCTACTCGTGATATAGATCTATTTATAATTCTTGCCAACTCGCCGCCAGTTAAACCACCTCTTGCTGCCAGTGTTATTTCTTCATAACCATAATCATTTATATTTACAAACAGTACATCATTATAATCTTTTATTATTTCATATTTTTGTTCCTCAACTGTTTCAAATACGGAACCTTCGCTTAAAACATAGTCCAATCTATCAGAGGTACATATAACACTACTCCCAGCACCTGGGCAATCGGGCTCATAATTCGGGAAATAATCACAAGTTTGGTTGGTACATATTTTTTCTGAAGGCGATAAAATTTGAATGGCTCTAATATAAAATTGATCTCCATCTCTTCCATCACTTAATATAGGATAGATTCTCAAATCGTTTATATCACCTTGCCAAAGCTGGGCTAATGCCATGTTAATAGTGTATACATGCCAGTCGGTGTCTTGGTACAAATCAAATGTAAAAGACTTACCTTCTGTCCATGTTGCATCAGAAACAGTTCTCCACATTATTTTACCATACTGTGGTTCAATTTGACCAGGAGCTCTCTCCACAGTCTCTAACTTCAACACCAATCTAATAGTATAATAATCTTCAGCTGGAACATATCTAAAAACAGTTTGTCTGCCTAAAACAGCAGAGTCACCGTACAATGTACCAAATATATAATTATTCCAACAACCATAGGTATGTATCCCATTATAATAGGTCCAACCATCTACATTCCCATCTTCAGAGAAGTCGGTTTCATAACCTATATTGGAATCATACTCACATAATTTAGAAACTGTTATATTTGCTTGATTGATTACATTAGTGTAACCCATGTGGTAGCCTCTTCAGTTCACATTTATCGTAAATACTTTTAGGACATGCACCGTTACCAGAGAAACCAGAACATCTGTCACAGTAAATAAAATTCTTATCTATGGCATTAACTGTTGGTAATATCTCTCCTCTAACAATGGAATGTATTATATTTTCTGTTATTTCTTTTCGCATTCGTTTTTCTATTTCTTTAAAAGTGTATCTTGTAACTTCGGCACACGAAGAACAGTGAAATACTAAATAACTATTTATAATTCCATCTGCGGCTGCTTCGATCTCTTCCACTCTGAATGAATTGGGCTGAGCATAATGAGCATGTGTTGAGCCTCTATCAAAAAACAATTCTCCGGCCCCACACTTTTCACATATTATTCCTTGTAACAAATTATTAAACATAGTGTTTATCCTAAGGTTGGCTGTATAAGTTTTGTTGTGCGCCTGTTAGTGGGTCTATTGGTGCATCCCCTATGTGGGGCTCTCCATGGAATTGATTCAACTTCCCTTCGTAATAATCCAATCTAACCCAACCGGCGTAAGCGTGGCCTGGGTCTACTGGATTTTCTATCCCGCCATGATCATGGTGTATAAATACCGGCGAAAAAACTTCTTCAATATCACCGAATAAATAACACCTGGTTTTATAAGAGGTGCTTCCCCATCTATACCAATGCCCACCTGGTCTCCAATAATTTCCTGGAATATACCTTGATATAATACTATTTTTTTCATAAGGCAGTTTCTCAGATTTAAACGTTACGGGCCCTGAAATAATATTACTTTGTATTCCGATGGATTCTAAAAATTTTTCTGGTAGCGGCGGAAGTTTCAATTCATACGTAATTGTATCTAGAGTATCTAACTCAAGCATTTCTTCGTAAACTTCTCGTTGAACTTCTTCCTCTTTAACTTGTAAATTACTATAGGTTATATCTACAGATTCTTTTTCTGGGCCCATATCATTGCATGCTATAGATGTCATCTTATCTTTTGCTGAAAATGCGTCTGGATTGTTCTCTGATGGAAAATATTGTCCTGCATTTTTATAATCCCTATCATATGATCTATATAAATTGCTTTGTGTGCCATCTAGATTAGCGTCGCCAAAACTGGAACTTGTTGATATTTTATATCTTTGTTCCCACGTTCTTATATTCTCTACCGCACCATCTACATACTCTGAATAATATAATTCTACAGAGTCGATACAAATCCATCCTCCGTTTATTATTTTCAACTTGACAGCTAAATTATTAGCAGTATCTACTATCATTCTTTTAGGTGTTGGCGTTATGTTTGCTGTAATAGAGTATTTTTCTGTATCATTGGATCCTCCTAGATGGTGTATAAATATAGCGTCTAAATAACCAGAATTATATATAACAGTGGTTGACTCTCCGACTACAGATGTTAACAAAATACCAGGCTTACACACTTCCACATTTATTTTTTTGCCATCTTCATCACTTTTCTCATAAACTCCCCAATAACCATTTACAACAATTTTGGTTACACAGATGTTGTCGGCGAATGTATAATTTAAAACAGGGTTTGCCGTATCTGCATTTAATTGTGTTACTAACATTTCCCCTGGCAGTTGGTATATATTTGATTCCAACTGACCAGTTATGACAGGATCAGTATCATCTTTTTGTTCTTCCATTGGAAGGTACGCTAACATATCCTTGTATATACTTGCTATAAGACCTTTGTTATAATATTTAAAGATAGCTCCTCCGCCAAGATTATCGTAGCCAGTCTGTACTTCTCGATCTGCGACCTTAGCTTCTTCTGTAGTTTCTACTGCGCCAGGTGAAAATAATATATTTTCATCATGATTCCATTCACTGCCGCTGGTCTTTTCATATATATTTCCGCCAGAAGATCCACCTACTGCACCTTCCTCGTCTTCATCTTTCCAATCTACTAAAGTATGATTATAATCATCATAAATCACTTCAAAATACCTAGGTTCTCCACCGCCTAAAGATATTGATGGATAGGTAAGCATTTCTCCTTCCTCTATTTCAGGCGCTGTAAATTGAAGTTCATATATGTTTTCATCACAAACATATTGAATTTCGTCTTTATATGGGTTATAATAATATTCTGGGTAGCTAAGCGCCAAAAAATAAAACATTTCTTCACCGCCAACTGTTCTTTCAAGAGGATCCCAAAAATCTCTCCAAGCCCACATAAGAGTATTATTTTTAAAACTATATCTAGTAACACCAGTAGCACCACTGGGTCTAAGTGCGTATGGTGCAGGATACATGCACGCACCGTGATGTGTTAATTCTATTATATCTTTAAATTTATAACGATCCTCCTGTACTGTTTCACTCATATCACTATAAACCATTAAACTCAATTGACTTATATGACTAAAATAGTCAGGTGCTGTTGGGTGTTCTCCAGATGTTTCATCAAAACAATTAAATGAGAAATACAAATCTGAATCATCGAAAATATGAGGCATCCACATTGTTTCAGTCGTTGGTTTTTCTTGACTTAAATCTATATAGGATGTATGTTCTTTAGACAGCCATCTCTCCACTATTTCTCTACCACTGTTACCAAATGGTGGTAACTGCCATTGATTGGCATTAAATTCAGCAACATCTACTTTACCTCTAATATTACAATACCCTTTGAATTGAACAGAAGAAGATGCTTTGCTATAAGAGTAATACCAGCCGTTACCACACGCTGCTGCCCAGTTTCCGCCCTGTCTTGCCCATGCCTTATATAATTCTGGATTAACATATCTATAGTCATTTCTATAAACAAAACCACCTGATTCTCTTACTATACCACCTTCAGGTTTTCCTTTAAACGACACCGTGCACTGATTAGGTCCTGTATGGGTATTATAATACATAATATCACCACAAGCAACGAATGGGAACCACATGGGACCTATACAATTACTTGGATTACAGTCATGTGTACCACAGGGAGCTGTTATACCGTGTACAAAATCACCAGATAATGCCTTATTACCAGCTGTATAAGTGAAGAATCCTGAATTAGGCATTAGATCGTATCCAGATGCGTTGGAAGTGTATGCATAAAATATCTCCACATTTCTACAATATTGTGTTGTGATATAAGAAACCAATTTAGTAGCTATAGCCGAAAACAATCTACCATCTTCATCGTAAAATCCAGTCATTGCTGACATAGTCCCACGCCTTTCAGCAGTACTCATACTATAACTATTACCGCCGTACCAAGAAAGTTGCGCTGGGGGGTTCGGCACAAAATAAACACCATCGTTGAAACCTTCGTAAATATTAGGGAATACTATACTCACAGTTGGATCTTCTGAATCAGGTAAACTGTCATCTATATATCTATATTTATAGGTTATAGATAAAACCCAATCTGGATTAAAGAACCCTCTAATCTTACCATCTTTGGGCTCTAACACACATGCATTGGGCGGCATGTTGTTTTGCTGCACGCCTGCATTAGGATACACTGCTTCCATTTCAACTTCTAGTTCCACTGGGGTCTCATCTTCGCCATATATTCTCTCCATTTTGGCTGATACTACTTCCCAGGGAAGAATATAGTTTAATTTATAATCCAAGTCTTCATCATCTATTTCTACCCATATTTTGCCTGAATTACCAATTTGTACCCAAGTTTCCGTAATTTGATTCTCCATTGTTTTGTCTACTATAACATAAGCATAGTAGTCATACTCAACCAAAGGATTTACATATTTATAAGAATATGTGTTTTTAACCCAGCCTACTGCTGTACTTAAACCATGTGAGTTGGGTGAGTCTACCGGGACACACTCGGCTGTAGCGGGTGCCATTACGGGAAAAAACACAGGCATACCTATATCATAGGTGCCGGCACCTGCAGCATATTCAAATGTTCTTTGTGTAACCATCCCACCGTGAAATTGGGACCACACTTTTTTCATCCTAAACTCCCAAGCATCTGGTATATCTTGGGCTGTGTCACTATCTGGGACTTTAACCAATATAATAATATCATTATATTCTGTGTAATTTAATTTGACTGGTCCAGCAGTAAAAAACCCAGAACTATTAGATTGGCTTAAATAGAGTTCTTCTGGTTTTTCTCTTTCTAGCGTTTTTATTATGTTATTTATTTCTTCATAAAAAGTATATTTTTCTGCAGTTGGCATACTCTCTACGGACTTGTAATCAGTTATATATTTATTAACACTTAGAAAATACCCCCTAACATTGTTTATATTTACTGCATAAACATCTTTTTCTCTTATAGTAGACCCTATAATAATTATACTATCAGATTCCATAGTATAATTCTTTTTAATGCTTGGGTATTCATCAGGTGGTTGGTCACATATCACCTCACCAAAAGGATCTTTTACCGAATAAGGATAATAAATATCCAACGGAATTGCATATATAGTTTCAAAATCCCTAACCAAAGTAGGGAATCTAGGACTTTCGGTAGTCGTAGACCCAGGAGTAAACTGGACTAGTGGTGGATATTCGTGCGCATTTTTTTCTATATAAATATCTGGATCATAATATCTTTTATGAAGTGGTGCTGGAACACACATATCATACTCATAGCCCTTCATTACACTTGCATTGGGGTCACTGGGATCTAGTCGATCCCAATGAGTAAACGTATATAATAAATGTGTTGTGGGGTCTGATACACCAGACGCATCTGTAGGGCCTGGTTTCTCTTCAAAAAATTCTATATATTCGGCTTTAGAATTCCACTTAGACGTCCAAAATCTGAGTTCCATCACCTGATCCACAGTGATCCTCATTCCAGCGTGCATTTTTTCATCATTGCAATAAATCCACCTACCAGTGTAACAAGGGCATTCTGGTTTGGCGCCGTTACAAATTACTGTATCGGCTTTAGACCACACATCCTGGACTATCCAAGGCATATCTTCAGCCCAACCATCATGTAAAGTGTGGTATGGGGTGGCACTGCTATCACCACATGTGCATAAATCATCTCCATTTAGCATTATGAGTTCTAAACCGGAATCACCTGAATCTTCTAATATAAATTCGCTTCCTGTATCCGCATCCCAGTATGCACATTTTTGAAATATAGCTCTCGCATTATACACTTTAAAACCATGCGGCAATTGTTTATACATATAACTACGTGGGTCATCTTCTGATCCATCGTATATATCTGAAGTTTTAGCGTCAGGATCTGGAAGCCATCTTCCGCCAATTTTAGTTCTGGCTTTTGCTGGTATTCCTCTTGGTATTACAGCACCGAAACCCATTTGCCAAGGTCTATAATACTGGCAAACAACTGGCAATGTGTATAAAGTATTTATGGATTCTCCATAACCGGCAGACCCACGCCCCATACCAACTCCATCACATTGTCCGATACAACCATCTGGGTTATACCCACCTATTTCATCTATGGGCACAAGAGTAAGTTTTGCTGTGGGGCTATCGGGGTCTTGTTTACCCACACCCGTCATATCAAGTTTGGGTAGAGCACATATATAACCTGGTTCCGCATTAACAGAAGAACTATATTTATTACATTTAAACGCCCTACCTAACCCATCACATTTACCACCATTAAAATTTAGAGGTTTATCTTCAGAATCTGACCAACCATAACCACATTCACAACTACTATCGTCCCAATTATTGCAAAGACCAGGCATGCCTTTAACCCAATACTGACAATGGGATGTCATTGGATCGGATTCAAGCCTGTCGCCAGATACTACGTACTCAGGATTGGTTCGTGGATCCATCTGCCAATT
>Ga0164311_10000446_pt1 | contig 17919 bp, 18 predicted proteins | sample GuaBasSedimGuay2_FD_121796 | JGI IMG/M metagenome (GOLD analysis project Ga0164311, IMG submission 121796) | Subseafloor sediment microbial communities from Guaymas Basin, Gulf of California, Mexico - Guay2, Core 4569-9, 9-12 cm | ecosystem: Environmental > Aquatic > Marine > Hydrothermal vents... | reverse complement strand
GAATATGATGTAAAACACCATAGCTGACAACCACATCAAATTTATTATCTTTATAGGAGAGGTTGGTTGCATCCTCAAGCTCGAATCTGATTCCTTTAATTCCCTCCCGCAATGCCTCTTTCTTTACCTCCCTTAATTTTTCCTCGGAGATGTCGATACTAACTACCTTACAATTGAAATCCCTCGCCGCGATGATCCCAAGGGGTCCGGCCCCTATGTCCAGCAGGGTTTTATTCCTCACCCTGCCTTTTTCCAGTACCTCGGTTCTTAATTTTAAACCATTTATTTCTCTCATTTTATTTTTACACAAGTCTACCATCCGATCTCTGCTCGTATACATTACCGGATCTTTTAGAAAGCCACCCCGTTCGCTCCACCTCTCGTATATCAAATTCTGGAACGTAGGGTTTAACATCCAGTAGGGGAGTATTATCCAGAATGTCCACATCCTGGATGTGGAGTGTGCAACCCTCAATCCCAACGAGACGTACCACGGAGATGCCGATGGGGTTTGGTCTTCCCGGGATTCTCGTGGCAAATACCCCGCGTCTGTTATTATCCATATACGGTCTGACCTCCAATGAGTATTGCCCGGATAGATGGAAGTGATAGATCAGGATGATATGCGAAAACCCCTCCACGTCCTTGAGCCCCGCGCAGTATTCGGGAAATATCTCTACCGTTCCTTCAACCCCACTGGCACCGGCTGGTTGTATTGGCATCCCTTTGACATCCCTGAAAGGGGAATGGATGACTCCTATGGGTTTGTATCTGATCTCTTTCATCCTCCAATATACTTAGATTTATGCTATATTAGATTCTGGATAACCTGCATAAATTTAGCTGGATTGGAAATTAACGGTTTAAATGCCTAATTCTTAACCTTCAACCTTTTTATGCACTGTCTTACTACAGAGAAACCCATATCTCTCAATATACCCATAAGTTACGTGGAACATTCGGAGATACTATATTCTGTTATATTTTGATTTTTTCTTTCCGATAAATCCTCTAGCTTACGGCTTGTTATTACCGATGCATGTCGGGATGATTCCGGAGTCTATCCTGCCTTTCAGTTTGTTCCGCTCAACTACCCCCTCCACCCTTTTTGTGATACTATTCTTTATCTTGAATGTATCTGATCATGTTATCGGAATCCTGACGAGAATTCCGGAAACATGGGTTCGGCTCCTGTTTCTGGAAAGCGTTATCGCAAGTCTCATCTTCCCACCGACTCTGAATTTTTATATCCGCAGGGTTAGTGCATAACCGATGAAAACAGAATAGATCCGAAACAAGGTATATTGCTTGGATCCCTTTTATTGTCCTCTTCTTAATATGTATCAGTGAAAAAATGAATAAAATTTTCCCCGGAGTTTTACTACTTTTGGTTATTTCGATCGGATGTATCGGATGTGTGGAGCAAAGGGAGTGTAGATTGCCCAGTGACTGCGAGGGAAAACCTCACCCCAATTGTACGAGCGACTGGCTGTGTGTAGATGGAAGATGTATATGGGGGTGTGGTGAATGCTCCCTAAGCTTATGCGATTGTAAATGCTATCCCAAAGGTGAAACGCCGGAGGAAAAAACTGGAAGGATATGTGGGATCAACTGCCTTGATGAGTTCAATGTTTCGGGTTGCGAGTACAGAAATGGGAGGTGTGTTGAGATATATAAAGAAACTAAAGAAATTAAAGAAATGGAGTGCACTCAAGATTCCGATTGTGGAACGGGAGGGTGCTCTGGCCAGATCTGCGGATTAAAGGAGAGGGTTAAGGATATTATAACTACCTGCGAATACAGGCCAGAATACGATTGCCTGAGGCTTACCTCCTGTAAATGTATAGATGGGAAGTGCCAGTGGGAGGAAAATAATGCCTATCTGGAATGCATGAAAAATCTGAGTAGAAAATCAATTCCCCCTCAGCGGCTGCAGTGAATATTGTAGAGCCTCTCAAAGGCCCCGGGCTTCAGGATTTTTATTCCTTCGAACTCCTTCATATTCAGTAGATCTCTGTCGCTGGTGATTATGTAGTCTGCTTTTCCGGCGACTGCAACCTCAAGGAATCGATTGTCGGCTTTGTCGGGGCAGGCGGTGATTTTTCTCTTTGGATACACCTTCTTGGAGACCCTGTAGAACTTCAGTATTTTGTCTATGTAGTCTTTGGGTGCCTTAACCTTTTCCAGGACGTACAGATTCTCGTTTTTTGTTTCGGTGGTGTAGACCGCCTTGAGTTTACCCTCAATCACCCGGTCTATTATCCTGTTGGAGCTGCTGTTCCTTTTCCATCTTCCCGCTATGATGAGGTTTGTATCGATGACCACTACTGGCATGTTTATTATTCGGGATTGGTGATTTATATTGGCTTTAGCTCCTGACCGAAATAAACCGATAAAGATTTATATGCCTTTGATAAATTCTTTAATTGAGAAGATGAAAATCGATAAAATCTTAATTCTGGGTTTGATCTTTATCTTTTTGTTTTCGATCTCTGTAAACGCTGTAGATACAGATGACTGGATGATATGTGCAAAATACCCAAATTTAGATGTATTATGTGGAGAGGATAATGTTACCCTGCCCGAGAAACCACCCGTAGATTTTATTATCTCTGGGGCAGAATACAGGGGTGTGGTAAAAGAGAAAAGTGCGAGTATAACAGCCATCTATGACCTCGAGGTATTGAAGGATGGCTGGGTCGAGATACCACTGCTCTCTTCAGATGTTGCGATAGCAAACGCCAAACTTGATGGAAAGAGGATCTCACTATTGACGAAAAACGGAAAACATGAATTGATCACGAACGAAATTGGAAAACACAAGCTGGAGATCGATTTCTTAGTTAAGGTATATTCGGATGTTGATTCCAATAATCTGAAATTTAACATTCCAAGAACCTCCGTATCCAAGGTCTGGTTTGAGATTCCAAAGACGAATATAAGTGTTTCTATTGCATCATCATTTAGCGCCGAAATAACCGAGAGCAATGGAAAAACCTATGCTTCCGCGGTTTTGACATCTACCGATCTATTGTCGATGAGATGGTCAAGAAAGATAGAAATCCCCGAACCCGAGATTCTAGAGCCAAGAATCTATGCAGAGGTCTTTACACTGATGTCTATTGGGGAGGGTATAATAAATGGGGATACAACGGTACAATATTCAATAGTGCAGGCGGGGACCGCTCATTTCACCGTTTCATTACCTACCGATGTTGACGTCTTAGATGTTACCGGAAGTAGATTGAAGGACTGGAGGGTTAAGGAAGACAAAGGTAGAAAGATTCTTGATGTCTATCTGAGTTCGGAGATTAAGGGAACGTATCAACTGAGTGTCAAATATGAGAAGACACTGCAGGGTACATCTGCAGTTTCAGAGATTCCGAGAATTCAGATTCTTGGTGTAGAACGGGAGAAGGGATACATTGGAATAGAAGCCAGGACGAATGTCGAGATAACAGTAACTGATGTATCTGGAGCTAATAGAATAGACGTGAAGGAACTTCCATATCCCATAGTCAGTAGAACGAAGAGACCGATACTTCTAGCTTATAAGTATCTGAAGCATCCATACACGATCATTCTGGATATCAAGAAGCACGAGGAAATACCCGTTCTCTCAGCGGTGATAGATTCGGCGTCATTCATCACCCTCGTCGTTGGGGATGGAAAGAGCATTACGAAGGGAACCTACTATGTGAAGAACAACAGAAAACAGTTTCTTGAACTGGATTTACCTCCAAACTCAAGAGTATGGAGTACCTTTGTTTCCGGAGGTCCCGTAAAGCCGGCAAAAAGTAAGAAGGGAACCATCCTGATTCCACTATCGAAATCTATGGGGGGTGAGTCAAGGGTCTCCTTTCCAGTGGAAATAGTTTATATCACAGAAATGCCGGGGATGGGCTATCTCGGCACCTCGGACTTTGTGCTCCCACGGGTCGATATCCCGATAAGTCGGGCCGATCTAATTCTGTACCTGCCCGAAGAACACGATTTTTTGAGATTTGACGGGAACATGAAAGAGGTTAAAGAGAGAAGACACTATATCCCCGAGATTCCGGCACCCACCGCTCTTGGAGGGGCACCATCTAATGCTATGCTTGAATCTCAGGTGAAGGAAGTGGAGGAATTCCGCGGCGCGGTGCAGAAGGCTGCCGAAAAAGGGGTATTGCCAGTTCAGGTTAGTGTTCCCCAACAAGGCAAAGTATATAGATTTAGCAAGTTGATGGTTACGGAGGATCAAAGGCCATGGGTACAGACAATCTATATAAACTCAGAGATATACTCCTGGTTCAATTTGATAGTATTTCTTGCTGTCTTAATTACTGTCTTAAAGGCCATGAAAAGGCTAACAATGGTGGTGAATATCTGGGACTGGATCGGGCGAAAGAAATCCTTAATTATTCTGATAGTTATTCTGGCATTTATTGCTAAATATACCTTACCATCAACATTTAATTCTGCATTAATTGCGGCAGTAATTGCCCTGCTCCTTGGGTCCGTATACCTCGGATACAAAAAGATCTCGAGGATGGGAAGGGCGAGGAGAGGGCGCAGATCTACCGAATCCAGACTCAAGGAGGAGATAATGAACGAGAAATAAATTTGGTTGGGATTTATAGGGATCGGGTTTCGGTCTTCACCGAAAAAAACCGAAAATTCCTTATGTCTCCAATGACAATATGCTAATAAAAAAGAGGTGACTCCAATGAAATCTCTTAGGTTATTCGAGATTTTTGTACTGCTCTTATGCATGGGCTTTACAATTGACTTGGTCTCTGCGGATGGCATAATAATCCCGGAGCCGATCCCGGATATAGAGCACATCCCCCCACTGGCGATAAAGTACCACCACGTTGATGTAACAATAGACAACCAGTATGCCAGGACGGAGATAGATCAGGTATTCCTGAATGATTTTTACAGGGATCTGGAAGGCACTTATATTTTTCCACTACCGGAAGAGGCGAGTATCTCAAAATTCTCGATGTATGTCGATGACGAAGAGTTAGTAGGTGAAATTCTGGAGAAGGATAAAGCCAGAGAGATATATGAGAGTATTGTCAGAAGACTTGAGGATCCGGCATTGTTGGAATATGTCGGTAGGAATATGTTTAAAGCCAGGGTTTATCCCATACCCGCAAAGAAAAATAACATTCCTGGAGAGAAGAGAATTAAACTTTCATATGAGGAGATAGTAAAATGTGACTCTGGAATCTGCAGATACGTCTATCCATTAGAACCGGAGAGGTTCTCGTCAAAACCATTGGAGAGTGTTGTCATCACCGTAAAATTGAAATCAAATCAGCCGATAAAGACGATATACTCCCCGACACACGAAATATCTATTAAAAGGAAGGATGATTACAGCGCCGAGATAAGCTATGAGGAGGAAAACCTATTGCCCGAAAAGGATTTTGAGCTATATTACACCATCTCTGAAGGAGATTTCGGCATAAATTTATTGACCCATAGGGGGAGAGAAGAGGATGGATTCTTTATGCTCATGGTAGCCCCAAAACAGGATATCGAGGAAAAAATTATGGCAAAGGATATAGTCTTTGTAATTGACACATCCGGGAGCATGTCGGGAAAGAAGATCGAGCAGGCAAAGAATGCCCTGGAATTCTGTATTAAGAACCTGAATGAGGACGACAGGTTCAATATAATTACCTTCGAATCTAATATCGAGAAATTCTCCGATGAATTGGTCTCAGCGGACCCGGATGAGATTTCTAATGCATTAGATTTCGTGGATAAGATAGAGAGCGGGGGAGGGACAAATATCAACGAGGCTTTATTAGAGGCATTAAAGATGACGAATGAGGATGAAAGGCCGAATATCATCATATTCCTGACGGACGGAAAACCAACTGTGGGTGTGAGGGATATCGAGGAGATCCTTGAAAATGTAAAGAACGCAAATACAGAGAACACGAGAATATTTGTCTTTGGGGTTGGCTATGACGTTAATACACATCTACTCGACAGGATTTCTGGCCAGAATAAAGGCGTTTCTGAATACGTGAAGCCAGAAGAGGACATAGAGATAAAGATTTCGAATTTCTATACAAAGATAAAAAATCCCGTGCTATCTGATCTAGAGCTTGAATTTGAAAATATTCCGGTAAAGGACATGTATCCCAAAGAGCTTCCAGACCTGTTTAAGGGGTCTCAATTGATTATATTCGGGAGATACTCTGGAAGTGGGGATTCACTGATAACCCTGAAGGGCAGGATTGGAGATAAAGAGAAGACATTCACCTATGAAGCTACCTTCCCACGGCAGAACCTAAGGAATGAATTCATCCCGAGGTTATGGGCAACCAGGAAGATAGGCTACCTCCTTGATGAGATTCGTTTACATGGGGAGGAGAAGGAGCTGATAGATGAGATCATTGAGTTGAGTTTAAAGTACGGGATAATGACGCCATATACGTCATTTTTGGTGGAGGTTGATACAGAGTATGGAAGGCCGGTTAGAAAGGATGAGACGAGAAACCTCTTCGATTCAATACTCCATACGGGTGAATTCTGGGCGCCGACTGGAATTGAAGCTGTAAGATCGGCCGAAAAGACAAAGGAATTAAAAAGCTCAGATGTCTATGAAACGGGATCGGAGAGGGTGAAGTCTATTGGTACGAAAACCTTCTACTATAAGGACGATGTATGGACGGATAACAGCTATTCCTCTGATATGAAGACCACGGACATTGTCTATGGAAGCGAGACGTACTTCCAGATGCTGAGAGATTACCCAGAGATTGGGAAATATCTGTCACTGGGCAAAAAGGTCAAATTCTGCCTGGGTGATGAATGCTTCAATATAGGTGAACACGGCGTTACTACCTCAACAGTTACGATACCGACCACAACAACCATCCCGAAAGGAGAAGAGGAACCCGATGTTCTCTCTCAGACCCTGCTCATTGTGGGTTCTATCGTAATAATCTGTGCGGGGATTCTTATCTGGAGCAGGATAAGGGAGTGATAAGGGAGAGAGATGGAAGACAAAATCGTTCTTGACAGAGAAACGTTTAAGGCGTTGGCTATCGACACCAGGGTTAATATTCTAAAGAAGTTAGATGAGCGGTTTCAGTTAACGTTGACCGATTTAGCCAATGAACTGAACATGGCTCCCTCGACGATCTCGGAGCATCTGGATAAGCTGGTTTCTGCCGGCTTAATCCGGCAGGTGGACAGGGGTATGAAATGGAAATATTACAGGCTGACGCCGAAGGGAAAGGGAATATTGAACCCGTATGAGAAGAGAGTATGGATCATCCTCACTGTTTCCACATTAGCTCTCTTTGTGGCGGTCTATCATCTTCTTCTAAGGCTGGGTCAGCTTGCAGGCACACCATTGGCTAATCTTATTGCTGGGGAAGGCAGAGGTGTCGGGGGTGCTCCACGTATGCTGGAAGCGGAGAAGGTGATGGAGTATAACATAGTGAGTAAAACATCCCAGATACCCTACTCCGAGCTCATGATCGTGCTCCTTCTGGTCCTGGTGACTGGAATCTGTGTTGGTTATTTAATTAGGAAAAAGAAGATACTATAATATGAAAATTGGTATCTTTACAGACACATATTTTCCACAGGTTAATGGGGTTACCTCTACCATAGCGGAGTGGAAAAAGAAGCTGGAGAGGTATCACGACATCTATGTCTATTACCCAGAGAGCAGCTATGTTCCAAAGAAAAATGAATTTCCCTTCAGGTCATTCGAGTTCAGGTTTTATAAGGGATACAGGGTAGCATTTACCAAAGGGATTTCTAAGAAGGCAGAGGACCTGGATATAGTTCATATTCATGGCTTGTTTACTATGGCTATGGCGGGTTTGTATGTATCGAGGAAATATAAGATCCCCAGAATCCTTACCTATCACACCCCTGCTGACGATTACATAGACTATGTAACAAAAAAGCCCGCATTGAAGAAAATGTTGATGAAACTGTATAATTTCTGGGAGAAAAGACTGCTGAATTCCTGCGATCTCGTAACTGCGCCGACAGAATCAATAAGGGAGAGGCTTCTGGAAAAGGGTGTAAAAGAGGTAATGGTACTCTCCAATGGTATTAATTTAGATTTTTTTAGGTACAAAGATCCGGAATCCTTCAAGAAAAAATACGGAATAGGGGAGGGAAAGGTTATTGGCTTTTGTGGAAGATTTGGCTACGAAAAACACCTCGAGGATCTGATAGAGATTTCAGATAGATTTGATGGTCAGATAATCATTGCCGGAAAAGGCCCCGCAACGAGGTACTATAAAAAACTGGCAAGAGGCAGAAAGAATGTTAAATTTCTCGGCTTCCTCTCGAGAGAGGAGCTCCTGAGGTTCTATTCCTCTTTAGACCTTTTTATATTTCCCTCGCTGGCGGAAACCCAGGGTCTGGTTGCCCTGGAGGCAATGGCCTGTGGGGTTCCGGTGGTTGGTGCAAATGCCCTGGCGCTAAAGGACACGATAAAAGATGGGAGGGTCGGATTTCTATACCAGCAGGGAGATACAGAGGATCTCATGAAAAAAATAGAAAAGGCCTATAAAAAAAGGGATGAATTATCAAAAAACTGTCTGGAGTATGTTAAAGAACATTCATTAGATAAGACAATTGAAAGACTTCTTGAAATTTATGAGAGTTTAACCTGATTCAAGACCGAGACTCTGCCTTACGATCTGTATGATCTCATCCGGGGGATAGCCCAATCTTATCAACCTTGTTGTACCCCGTATCCCCTTTCCAGACAACCTCATTGCAATCAGACCGGACATCTCCAGTTCATTTAGGTATTCAGAAAATTGCCTCATTGTTCTCGGATTTCTATTCAATGCCCTACAGTTTGCTTCATAGGCCTCATAGACCTCCCCCGTTAGAAGATCCCCCGTACTTATACCGGAGAGCCTCTGATAAAGCCCCCCCTTCAGGGCGAGATGAGCAATTGAGTAGATAACGATCTGCTGATGTTCTGGCAATAAAGCTATAGATTCCGTCATAATGTCCTTCTCAACCAGATGTCTGGCCATTCCAACATCATCCAGATCCACCCTGGTTTTGAGTTTACTCTGTGCTATCTCTCCTGCCTTCTGTAACAGCTTTAGAGCATATCTTGCATCGCCATCCTGTGCGGCGAATGCCGCAATCTTTCTAATTGCTGAATCATCGATCGTGCCTGGTCGAAAGCCGTGTTCGATCCTCTGCCTTAAAATTGTTCTCAGTTGAATTGCATTATAATGGGGAAAGATCATCTCCTCCTCACACAGGGTACTTCTACTCCTTGGATCCAGTCTACTCTTCACCCGTCTATCGTTAGATATGCCAATTATAGACACGTGTCCAGAACTGAGCTCGTCATTAATCCTGGTAAGGATGTACATCAGATCATTCAGACCCTTTTTCACCATATCGATCTCATCGAGAATTATGATGAGATTCATGCCGTTGCTTTGGACCACGTTAAAGAGCCTATCATAAAGATCAGCGGGGTCCATACCCTTCAGGCTCCTTTCAGTACGTCCCTCCAACGGGATATTCTTTAATCTTTCATCATTCAGTGAATCATCCTCGAGAGTCTTCAGGAGAACCTGATATTTACTATTCCTTATCTTGCAATTCATATATACTACTCTCACTAGAATGTCTCTTAGATCCCTCCCCGGACTCCTCAAGAATTCCTCCAGTTTACGGATAACGTATTTGACAACGCACGTCTTCCCGGTCCCGGTCCCGCCATATATAAAGAGGTTGCTCGGCTTCTCATTCCTTAATACCGGGGCAATGATCTTGGTAACACCCCTTATCTCCTTATCCCTATGAGGCAATTCTTGTGGAACGTAATGGGGGGAAAGAATGGACATATCTCGGAAGATTCTCCTCTCTTCGAGTTCGTGTTCGAACAAATTCATTTTACCCCAACCCACAACTTGCTGAATTAATAAATAAAATATGAGATATTAAAAAGCAAAAATCAGAACATCAAAAGAGAGATTCTTGGGGGATTTATATACAGAAATTTAATAATTATTCATAGGCTTATTTAGGAATAAAAATAAATTATATATAAGGAGTCAAAATGCCGTTTAAAAGATTTTTCCGTCGCGCCGAGGAAGAAGAGGAAGAGGAGATCGATATAGAGGATTACTTAAATGGATTGAGCATACGTGAGGGAAAGCTAATTGAGAGAGAGGACATAACCTATATAAAACCCATGGATCTGGATCCCGAAGGGGGTGGCATTGATGAGGCCAAGAGAGAGCTGGAGAAGAACAATATAGTTGTACTGAATGTGAAGCAACTCCTTCGCAACAAGATCCTATTGAGAGATGCAGTAAAGAGATTGAGAGATATCTGTATAGATCTAGATGGCGATATAGGTAAGATATCGAATGAAAAAATCCTCCTCGTCCCAGCGAACATGCGCATAATCCATAGAGGCTCTTAAATTAAAGGAATACTAAAGGAATACAATTCTATTTCAAAACTATTCAAAAAGAGTATCCTCTGGGAAGACGACTATACCCCTATCTGTAATTTTCATGGGCCTTATGTGCCTGTCAAAATCGCTGCCCCTCATCTTCAGTATACTTATGCCATTCATCATCTCCCCCTTTTTCTCCATCGTGTGTATCCTTATTACACCACTGGCAAGAAATTCTTCCATCAGGACATCCTTTCTGGATTGAGTTCCGATCTCATCGGTAATTATAGTAGTACACCCCGTGGTGGAAAGGAAATTCATGAGCGACAGGATGCCTCTCCTCATCTCGACATCATTTTCATACAACGACATTATGCTCGTTAAAGAGTCGATTACGATCCTCTTTAGATCACGCGTGTCCAATTTCTTGTTTATTATATCTATCAAACTCAATAAGGTAAACTCTGGATGTGATTCAAAATCAGATGGCTTTATGAACCATTTTCCCTCCGCTATCTCCTGTGCCGTGTCCACTATATCTATTCCACGAATGTCCCAACCAAATTCGGACATATTCTCGATCAGTTGCTTGGATGGCTCCTCAAGGGCTATAAAGAGACATCCTTCATTCTCCTTTAATCCCTGCATGAGAAACTGAATTGCAAGTATCGTCTTCCCGGTCCCGGGACCGCCACAAATCAGATAGGGTCTGTTCTTAATGAGCCCACCACCGAGCATTTCATCCAATCCGGGGATGCCCGTTTTTACCTTCTCCATCGTTCATTTACTTATTTACATTTTACTTATTTACATTTTTCATGTATTTATATCTCACGAGAGTTCAAAGGTATGGATTATGGAGTATATGGGGCCTCCGGGGCTTAATTTGCTCTCCATCAGATTTATCTCTGTAACCTCAAAACTACCAAACTCGAGGGTCTCCTTCTCCCGTAAAAATCTTCTTATTTGTTGCTTATCTACCGACCTTACCCTCGCCAGGGTGAAGTGGGGGTGAAATCTCTTATCCTTCTCGAATCCGTGAGAACTCAGTTTCTCGTCAATCCCCCTCTGAATTATCATTATCTTATCCGAGCCCTTATCAACACCGACCCATATAACCCTCACATAACCCGGGCCTGGGAAGGCACCGATACCCCTTAATGATATCTCAAATTTTCTGTTCTCAGAGATAAAATTCAGGGCATCAATAAGCTTATTAAGTTTGTTATCCTCTACATAACCTAAAAATTTAAGCGTCAGGTGTATGTTCTCCGGCTCGACCAGTTTCATCTTCCCAAGCTTATTGATGGCTCTCTGAATCTCCAGCATATTTTTCTTCAATTCCTCCGGGCACGGAATGGCTATGAACGCTCTTACCATACTTACCATAGTAACTTTTAAGCATTTAAAGACAAAGAATAAGGATATAAAGGTGATATTATGTTTCCGGGAGGTTTAAATCCGAGGCAGATGAAGCAGATGATGAAGCGTATGGGTATCAGGACCGAAGAGATTGATGCGAATACCGTAACAATTCATGGGTCTGAGAGGGAGATCATTATAGAGGATCCAGAGGTAATGAAGATGGTTGTGCAGGGTCAGGAGATTTTCAACATCACGGGTGGGAAGATCAGGGAACGGGAGGTCGAGGCATCTGTAGAGATAGAAGAGGAGGATGTGGAGATGGTTTCCAAGCAGGCCAACGTCAGCAAAGAAGAGGCAAGAAATGCTTTGGAAGAATCCAGGGGGGATATCGCTGCTGCAATTATGAGGTTGAAGGGGTGAGAGGTATTATTTTTCTTAAGAGATTGTGTTGAATATGTGCGGAATCGCTGGTTATGTCGGGAATAGAAATGCGCCAGAGATACTGTTTGATATGCTAAAACGTTTAGAGTACAGAGGCTACGACTCTGCCGGAATAGCATGTATCTCCGATCAAGATGTCGTTATATTTAAGGACAGGGGCAGGGTAGATGAGATAAGGGAGAGTGCGGGCTGTGAGAGAATCATCTCAGATATAGGTATCGCTCATACGAGGTGGGCGACTCACGGAGAACCTTCAGAGTGCAACGCTCATCCACATTCCGATTGCACAAATGGATTTATAGTAGTCCATAACGGGATAATTGAAAACTATAGGGATCTGAGGGAGGGGTTAATGGAGAGAGGTCATAGATTCGAATCAGAAACGGACACCGAGGTGGTACCCCATCTGATAGAAGAACTCTATACCCAAAGCTTTGAGGTAGCCTTCAGGGAAGCAATAAAAAAACTTCGAGGTAGCTTTGCGATCGCGGCCATATCAATCCATGAGCCAGATAAGATCCTGATAGCGAGAAAGGAAAGCCCTTTAATAATAGGTCTGGGTGATGGGGAGAATTTTATCGCCTCAGACACGCCGGCAATTTTGCCAAATACAAGGAGGATTCTGATCATGGATGACTTCGATTATGGCATAGTGACAAAGGATCGTGTCAAAATAAAGGATATCCGGACCGGGGATGAAATAAAGAAAAAAATACAGACCATTCAGTGGAGCATGGAGCAGGCAGAGAGAGGGGGTTATCCCCACTTTATGTTAAAGGAGATATTCGAGGAACCCGAGGCCGTGAAAAATGCAACGAAGGCTATAAAGGAAATTGAGGATATAGCGAAAAAATTAACTGGATACAAACGAATTTACTTCGTAGCCTGCGGTACTGCCTATCATGCGGGCCTTCTGGGAAAATATCTACTCGAGAGATTCTCGATTCCGTCGGAGGCCGTTGTAGCCTCGGAGTTTCGCTATTCTACCGTTAATACGATAGACAGTGATTGTGCGGTAATAGCCATTTCTCAATCTGGAGAAACTGCCGATACCCTCGCTTCCGTTAAGGAAGCCAAGAATAAAGGGGCATATGTTCTGAGCATTGTGAATGTCGTGGGTTCCACTTTGACGAGAATTTCTGACGATAACATATATACCTACTCCGGACCGGAGATAGCCGTCGCATCGACCAAGGCATATCTCGGACAGTTAACGGCAATAACTCTATTGGGGCTTTACCTGGCAGGGGAGTCTGGTAGGATTGAAATGGATTATGTAAACGAGATCATTGATGATATAAACAATTTGCCCGGAAAGATTCGACAGATCTTAAACAATGAGGATGAGATCAAAAAGCTTGCGAGGAGGTTAGCCAATAAGAATACTTTCTTTTACATCGGACGAAGATTGAACTATCCGACGGCGCTGGAGGGAGCCCTGAAGATCAAGGAGATCTCATACGTACACGCGGAGGCATACCCCGCCGGAGAATTGAAGCACGGTCCTTTAGCCTTATTGGAAGATGGCATCCCGGTCGTGGCGATAAATCCAAACGATGATCTCTTTAGAAAGATGGAGAGCAATATACAGGAGGCAAGGGCGAGAAAAGCCACCATCATCGTTGTTGGGGAAAGTGGTGATCTAAAAACCCCCGTAATAGATCCGTTGCTCTCACCCCTACTCTACATCGTTCCCCTGCATCTATTTGCCTACCATATCTCGGTCCTTAGGGGATTGGATCCGGACAAGCCAAGGAATCTGGCGAAAAGTGTTACTGTGGAATAGGATATTTCTTGATATACTCCAATATTATCTATGAGATGGGTCTTTTGGATCAGATATCCTCCAGTGTCGACGATATGCAAAGGAGGTGGTTTAATACCCTGTTCGGGGGCGGCTGTCCGATCTGCAAGGGGGATAACACATTGGATAGAAAGAGGATCCAGGGAGAGATGCATGCCGTATGCGAGCAATGTGGAGCGGTGTTCAAAAGCGTAATTCCACACGGTATAAAGCTGATCGAGGGAGATGAAAGGTACATCGATATGACATTCCCCATCAATGTCTGGAGAACTGTCAGATTTTTACCGGAGGATGATCATATCTTAGCAACATGTTCGGATAACCTCGTAAACTTTTATGCAACCACCATCGGGATAGTAAGGGAATCTAAAGGGAGGAATTTTCTGAGTTACGATGATATATTCGATATATCGCTCGTCAGGGTTTGGTGCCCGAATATACTCCATATAATTGGGTTCCTTCTTTTTCTTTTTGGAGGGATCATGATTGCTATCATGATGGGGCCATTTCTGCTCGTCCAGGGCGGGGTTATTCTTCTACTCCCCATACTTGGCATCGGATCTGTTTTTTTGATAATGGGGAGAAGGAGGGTTTATCAGATAGAATCGCCGGTATTATCCAAAAAAGAGAGGAAAGACTGGAGACTAAAAAAGACAGATTCAGAAGCAGTTAGGAATTTCGTCAATGTAGTTAGAGAGCAGCTGGAGATATAGTATAAGATCAGAAACTGCTTATCCTAAGCTGTTTTTCACGTCTCGTAGCGTCTAAATCTTCCAGATCAATTGTCATTCCATCTCTCGCTGCTATCGTTTTCACGCCAGTTTTTCTCTCGATAAAATCTGCCTCTCTGTCCGGGTTTGCGTTGAGCATTGACATACCAAAGTGCTGGATTACAGCCAATTCGGGTTTTATCTCTCTGACTATCCTGGTCGCATTTTCCGTGTTCAGGTGGGTCTTTATCTCCTTGGAATTCGGAAAGATCACATTCAGGATAAGGATTCTCGAGTCGCTATAATATTCCATTAACCTCTTAGAGTAACCGGTATCCGATGCATAGGTCACAGTGCCTCTCTCCGTAAAGAACTTGAAGCCAATCCCCTCTTCATGGTTAAATGTAGGCAGTGCCCGAATTTTTAATTTACCAACCCCGAATTCCTCCTCCGGCTCTGGAACAACTACCTTAACGGCATTTTGATGATATTCTGAGATATATCCCAGGGTGTTCTTATTTATCACAAGAAGACCTCTCCTCTTCTTAGTGCCGTATGTCATCGCCTCGATCATAACCTCTGCGTCATTGTAATGATCCAGATGTCTATGAGATACAAGAACGGCATCCAATTCCCCCGGTTTCTTTCCAAATTGCAGAGCCCTGATCAGCGCCCCCGGACCCGGGTCCAGGATCATCGTGGATCCAAAATCCAGCCAGATTCCACCAGAGTACCTCCTCTGGGTTAATAGCACGAATCTCCCACCTCCCGTTCCAAGGAAGGTAAATGAATACATTTCCTTAATTTATTTGGTTTCAAATAATATTACCTATGAAAATTCTATGCATCGCAGACATTCATGGGGACAGGGAATCCGTTCTGAGGTTAAAGAGGTACGCAATAGCTAATAAATTTGAGAACGTACTGATCCTCGGGGATTTTCCCGGCTATGATACATTTAGAAACAGAGAGAAAAGTCTTGAGGAGGTAAGATTTGTTCTGGATTCATTAAGCAATTTTAGGGTCTTAGCCATACCAGGAAATTGTGATACTCCAGAGATCCTCAATCTATTTGACGAGTATGGTGTCAATCTCCACGAGAATAGCGCCGTCTTTAATGATACCACGATAATCGGGCTTGGTGGCTCCGCACCAACGCCATTCGACACACCCTTTGAGATGGAAGAAAAAGAAATCTATGAAAAGCTTGAGAAACTCCTGAATGGGGTTAAGACGGAAAGGGTCGTTCTTGCAGTTCACAATCCTCCTCTGAATACAGAGTGCGACATAATGACACCAGAGGTCCATGTGGGAAGCAAAGCCATCAGGGATATTGTTGAAAGATTTCAGCCGGAGATCCTCCTGAGCTCTCATATTCATGAATCCGGAGGTTCAACGGATACCATAGGAAAAACAAAGGTTGTGAACGTGGGCCCCCTCACACACGAAATGTTTGGAATCCTCCATCTAAATAAGGATATAGATATCGAACTGAGTGAGTTGTGATGCCAGAAATACATGTTAAAACCAACAGAAGGATGGAACTAATAGATATAACTGACATGATCAATAGTATCATCGCTAAATCTGAGGTCGGGGATGGAATTGCACTGATATTCACAAAACACACCACAGTAGCTCTAATTGTGAATGAAAATGAGGCCGGTCTGATCTCGGACATAGAGGCATCGCTGAAGAGATTGATACCAAAACTGGACTATAAACACGACAGGATCGATAACAATGCAGATTCTCATCTGAGATCCATCTTGCTCCAGAGCAGTATCGTCCTGCCCATAAAGAGCTCCCACCTTGACCTCGGAACGTGGCAGAGAGTTATACTGATTGAATTGGACGGTCCCAGAGAGAGGACAGTAACGATAAAATTATTGAGTGAAAACAAAGGTATTTAAAGGAAAAAATAAAATAATAGATAAGAAGATGAATTACAAAAAGGTTTTACCTCTAATACTAATATCCGTTCTTGTACTTATTTCTTCTGGTATATGCGTAGCTGAAACGAAGATACTCTTCTATGAAACCAATAAGGTATCGAGAGACTATAAAATTGAAACGGGATATTCCAAATTTAAAGAGGCCCTGGAGGATAAGGGTTATTCTGTTTCACGCATAGAGATACCTCTGTCCAGGGAGGTATTGAGAAGCTATGACCCGGATGTGCTGGTTATAGCGAACTTGAATAGTCCATTGGATGCGAGCGAATTGGCTGCTATCTTTGAATTTGTCATGCAGGACGGCAAAGGGCTTTTCATAGCCGGCGGCACTTCCTCCGCGAACCAGATTACGATACCATTTGGAATGACAATAGATACGGGTATACTGGAAGATGAGAGCAGCCCCGTTTGGGATTCCTCCAGTGGCGCGGAAGTAGCTGATAAGACAAACTTTGTCATACACACGATCAATAGACAGGACCCATCAATAAGATTACTTATACAGGGTGTAAATCAATTGGCTTTTTTTGGCGGTAACGGGATATCCATCTCCGGAGATGCAAAACTAGTTGTAACTGGAGATTGGGATACATACTCACCAAAGTCACCCACCTTTCCAAAGGGGAGTAAACCACCGGTGGCATCTGCTGCATTGGTAGGTAATGGTTTAGTCTTTTTATTAAGTGATGCCGATATGTTAACAAATGATAAGATTGACACATCGAGGTACAGGTACGACAACCTGAGATTCGGTATCAACATAATAGACTGGCTCAGAGCCTCAAAGGAGAGACCCCCGAAGAGTGTGGAGATAGATGAGCTCCGGATTATTGTCGGGCAATTAATGGTTGATATCGACAACTTAAATAGAACAAAGATTGCCTTAGAAAAAACCATACGGGAAAGGGATAAAAGGATAGATGAGCTCACTCAGGAAAATTCTGATAAGGATGAGATAATCAGGATGCTGCAGAGCCAGGCCGATCCAGTATTACACATTAATTATACCACATGGGCGATACTCCTCTTGGCAATTGCTATCATAGCTCTGGTCGCAATTATGTCAAAGAAAGCAAAAAAACCGGAAGCCGAGGAAGAAGAAGAGGTTGGCTTTGGATATGAATTTGAGGAAGGTGAAGCCAGAACCGGTTTCGAGATGGGCACAGAGGAATTTGAGGATCTGATGGGGATGGATAAATCCAAGAAAAAATAACTAACTTTATTCTGATT
>Ga0164311_10000445_pt1 | contig 17919 bp, 13 predicted proteins | sample GuaBasSedimGuay2_FD_121796 | JGI IMG/M metagenome (GOLD analysis project Ga0164311, IMG submission 121796) | Subseafloor sediment microbial communities from Guaymas Basin, Gulf of California, Mexico - Guay2, Core 4569-9, 9-12 cm | ecosystem: Environmental > Aquatic > Marine > Hydrothermal vents... | reverse complement strand
GTATCACCCCAATCCCCGCCCCAACTCATGTAGAAACATCGCAAGCACTCAAAGGCATTCCCGAAGATGCCGAACCAGCCAGCTCGCCGCTGCTTGACGTGCAATTGAGTGCCTTTTCGCGCCAAATCTTTGATAAGATCCGCTTCCTCTTCTCTAAAACTAAAAAGAAACAAGCCCGTGAGGAGCAGTCATCAAAACCTAAACGCAAGATAAATCTTGAAACTTGGCTTTTTGGTACAGCGGTTGTGATCTACCTTTTAACGCGGCTGATTGGCCTGCCTAATTTCCCCATTTTCTTCTTTACAGATGAAGCCGTGCAGTCTGTAACAGCTTCCGATTTTGTCAATAATGGTTTTAAAAACTCGGCTGGTGTTCTCCTGCCAACTTATTTCGAAAATGGCAGTCAGTATAATCTGGGCACTTCTGTTTACCTTCAAATCATACCTAGTCTTCTCTTCGAAAAATCCATATGGGTAACGCGCGGCACAGCCGCACTTGCTACTTTATTGGCTGCATTTGGCTTGGGGCTTATTCTGCGGGATATTTTCAAAGTGCGTAATTGGTGGTTGGGCCCTCTATTACTGGCAGCAGTTCCCACCTGGTTCCTTCATTCACGCACCGCCTTTGAAACTACTTTGATGGCTTCCTTTTACACAGTCTTTTTGTATTTTTATCTGCGCTACCGCTACGATAAACCGAAATATCTCTACCCAGCGCTCATTATGGGCGCGCTGGCTTTTTACGCCTACAGCCCAGGGCAGTTAGTGGTCGTTGTTACTGGCTTAGTGATGATCTTTTCTGACTTGCGTTATCATTGGCAGAACCGCAAAACCGCTCTTATTGGTTTAGCCATCCTCGCCCTGCTCATCGCTCCATACGCGCGCTTCAGAATCACGCAAGCATCCGAATTCACACACCACCTTCAAATACTGGAATCTTACTGGCTTGAACCGATCCCATTATGGGAAAAGCTGGGTAATTACTTCACGCGCTATATCCGCGGCCTGAACCCTGCCTATTGGTATTTACCAAACGAGCTGGATCTCATTCGCCATCGCATGAAAGGCATGAGCAACATCCCCCTGTTAACCCTGCCCTTCGCCTTGATTGGTCTTTGGCAGTGTATCAAGAACTTCCGCTCTTCAGCCCATCGATTAGCCATTTTCGCTCTCCTCGCTGCCCCCACAGGTGCTGCCATCGTGGATATCGCCATAACGCGCGTGATGGTATTCGTCATCCCAGCAACGCTGCTCACTGCGCTAGGCATTGAAGCAACCATTCAATGGCTGGTGAAGCAGAAAATACCTGATAAATTGCCCCGTCTGATCACATTTGGCGTCCTGACAATCTTCAGCTTTTGGATGCTGCGAGAGGCTTTGGTCAACGGACCACTCTGGTACGAAGATTACAGCCTATATGGAATGCAGTATGGCGGCAGTCAGGTCTTTACCGAAATCAACAAATTTCATGAAGATTATCCAGATAAAAATATCATCGTCAGCCCATCTTGGGCAAACGGTACAGACGTAATTGCACGATATTTCCTGGGTGACCCAATGCCGATCACGATGGGTACCATTGAAGCTTATGCAATTGATTATATTCCTCTGGATGAAAACACCATTTTTGTTATGACCCCCACGGAATATGAATGGATGCTTGAAATCGGGAAATTCACCAATGTGAAGGTCCAAAAGACGCTGCCCTACCCTGATGGCACCCCAGGCTTTTATTTTGTCACGCTTGATTATGTGGATAATTTTGATGAGATCCTGGCAGTGGAAATTGAAGCTCGCAGACAGCTGCGTGAAGAAGTGATTACCATAAACGATCTGCAGGTTACAGTCCAGTATCCTCAGCTGGATATAAATGAGATCATTCACGCTTTTGATGGGGATGATGATACGCTCATCCGCACTTTTGAAGCAAACCCGCTCAAGATCATCTTAACCTTCCCTGAACCCCTGGATCTAAATAGTGTTACAGCGTTGGTTGGCGGTACAACAACAAAAGTGACCGCCTATGTTAAAGTAGTTGGTGAGGAGGAAGAAAAAGTCTTCTTTGATCAAGTCGGTGAAGCGACAGTTGTTAGAGCTATTGAGTTGAATTTTGGTGAAACGTTGACAGTTGACAAACTCACCATCGAGGTACTCAATGTTAACGATGGTGATATTTCCCACGTTCATTTATGGGAAATTAAATTAAAGTAGGCTTGTTTACGCTCATATTTTTGCTTAATGTTTCTGCAAAGGGTTTTTATACGCAAAGCCTTTTTCTCTACCCACTCCCTTTTATCCTTCAAATCAAGTATCACTAAGGTATAATAATTTTGCCTGATCTCACCAATCATACGGGCGAAACTTAATCCAATTTATACTATTTTCAAAGGAGGGAACTATGTCGGGAAAACTCACATGGATCGATGAAGAACTCGAAAATCTGCATAAGACTGGTTTCTATAATAAAATTCGTACGATAAGCTCACCCCAAGGGGCCTGGCTAGTTGTTGATGGAAAGAAAGTACTCAATTTCTGCTCTAACAACTACCTAGGTTTGGCAAACCACCCCAAGCTGATCAAAGCTGCTACAGAAGCGATGCAAAAATACGGTGTTGGACCGGGTGCTGTGCGCACGATCGCAGGTACCATGGATCTGCACCTTGAACTTGAAAAACGTATGGCAGCCTTCAAGCGTGTCGAAGCTGCAATCACCTTCCAATCCGGTTTCAGCGCCAATGGCGCTACTATACCGGCATTAGTGGGTAAAGAAGATGTGGTTTTCTCCGACGAACTAAACCATGCCAGTATCATTGACGGCTGCCGTCTTTCCGGTGCACGCATTGTTCGTTATGATCATTGCAGCCCGGAATCCTTGAAAGCGGTCATCCGCAAGCACAACGGTGACTACCGCCGCGCCTTGATCATAACAGATGGCGTTTTCAGCATGGATGGCGATTATGCACCGCTTGACAAGTTGGTCGAAGTCGCGGAATCATATGAAATCATGACTATGGTAGATGATGCCCATGGCGAAGGCGTGCTGGGCGAAGGCGGGCGTGGCATCGTCGACCACTTCCATCTGCATGGGCGTGTCGATATTGAGGTCGGCACTTTTTCAAAAGCCTTCGGTGTCATGGGCGGTGTCGTAGCCGGCAACGCAACGATCATCGAATGGCTGCGCCAACGCGGTCGCCCATTCCTTTTCTCATCAGCAGTCACTGTCCCCGATACAGCTGCGTGCATTGCCGCCGTTGATTTGTTAGAAGAATCAACTGAACTTGTTGACCGTCTATGGTCAAATGCGAATTACTTCAAGAAAAAAATGCAAGCAATGGGATTTGATACAGGTAAGAGCATGACACCTATCACACCGGTCATGCTGGGGGATGTCTCGCTTGCACGTGAATTCAGCCGCAAACTTTACGATAAAGGTGTCTTTGCGATGGCTTTGGGCTTCCCAACCGTCCCACGAGGTAAAGCTCGCATTCGTGTGATGATCTCTGCAGCTCACACTCAAGATGATCTGGATAAATCCCTCGAAGCTTTCAGCAAAGTCGGTAAAGAGCTCGGCGTGATTGGCTAAAATAAAGTAATAAACTATTCAACAGCGCTCTTGATTCAATGAGCGCTGTTGTAGTTAATCTATAAAAGTTTGTTGTCGATAATAAATTTATCGGTAAAATCTCATTTATGCCATAGTTTTGATAAAGCAGACAAGTTTACCTGATTTTATTCTTCATCTAAGATGTGCGCCATGCATCATGCGCTTTCTACGCCACACGAGCAATGGCGCTGCTAATTTCCGCAGCAGATATTTTAATACGATCAACGAAAACCAACTTCCCCCGTCCCTATAGTGCACTCGCAGCATATCAGACCAACAGCGGTCATCCGCAGCCACTGTTTTGCTATCCCCGTGCAAGCGAAAGCTTGCCCATAGCTGTGGTGTATACACCAGTGTTGTTTCGCGCGCCAACCGCACCCACAAATCGTAATCCATCGCAAAATAAAAACTCGGGTCCAAGGGACCGACCCTGCGCCAAAGATCAGCTCTAAAAAAGGATGATTGCTGTGGTATGTGCACATAGCCTTGCTTCAGCCGATGAAGATCAGTTTGCGCTGCCGGAAAATCACCAATCTTCTGTCCTTCAGCATTAATCAACCTGGCATCCCCATAGACCATACCCACATCCGGATGACTTTGAAGATAAGTTACAGCAGATGTAATTGCCCCGGGCATATACATATCATCAGAATTGAGCCAGGCAAAAATTTCACCCTTGGCACGTGCAAACCCCTTATTGATCGCATCCGTCTGGCCAAGGTCAGGTCTTGACTCCCAATATGCCAACCTATCAGCATAGCGCTTAATAATATCAACGCTGCCGTCGGTTGAGCCGCCATCCATAAGGATATATTCCACGTTAGGATAATCCTGCTCTAATACGGAGCAGAGGGTCGCCTCTAAAAATCGGGCTTGATTGAAGGACGGTGTCACAATTGAGACTAATGGATCAACATTTTCAGTCATCTCTTGTCCATTTACTTATCAGGTAACGGGTTGCATAAATCATAAACAATATATACATCCGTCTTATAGATTAACGGATAATGGTCAGCTAGCAATTGCTTGATTTCTGGCTGGCGGTCCAGTTCACTGAAATTAGTCACCAGGAAATAATCCTTTCCATAGGTTTGTTCTTGAAAAAACGTCTGTATATCAAACTGCTGACCAGCCATCTCACGCAGTTTAAAATCTCCGGCGTAAAACCAGTTGGTGTTATTAACCCAGCCCCAATACGCTATCGGGTAGCCGTAAGATTGAGACATACTGATCACATGATCATTTGGGGTAAACAGAGATCCAACCTCCGTATAGAAATCCACATCAGAGCGCTTATCAATCCGTTTCAGTGCTACACGCGCATCCCAGGCTTCGAAAATCATGAAAACTGCCAGCACCCCCACAACTATAGACGTTTCAAGCCAGCGTACTGCGCGTAATTGCTGAAAGACTACCCAAGCCGCCATGCCTACTCCCAGAGCAACTAGAGGGATTAATGGCAGCTGATAGTAATCATGAGACCCAGTATAATAAGAAAATAGCATGCCATACACAAGATACCCCGCTACACTTCCAAGTAGCATCGCCCGCAGCGATTTTTCACGTACCAGAAACCATCCCACCCCTGCTGCTAGCAGCCAGCCAAGCGGCATTACTTTAACCAGCATCGCCTTCCATTGCAGATAAAAGGTTGGATCTATCCACATTTGCGGAAAGAAGCGCAGGGCAAATTGGTTTTGAAGTAAGTTTAGCTCATAGGTCGCATAGATATGATATAGTGTGTACGGAAGGACAGTCAGAACCGCCATCACCCACACCTGCGGATTGCGAAGCGCTTTCTTTAGCCCCAAACCGACCAGCACCAATCCCAGCCAGGCGCCACCAATAAAAAACACCGCTGTTGATTTGACATAAATTGCCAGCCCACTAAGCAAACCGGCCGCTATTGCCTGCCCCCAAGATTGCTTTTGTTGCCAGCGCGTCATTCCCCAGTAGGCCCAAGCGATTGATGCTGTTAGCAGCGGGTCTGGTTGAAAAGAACGAGATGCTAAAATTCCATACTGGATGAAAAGGTAAAATACCAGTGCAACAAAACCGCCCCTTAGATCTGAAAGGTCACGTCCCAGCATAAAAATCGGGATTCCGCCTAACACCCAGAAGAGAATGGCGTACAGGCGAGGAATCCATAAGTGTTCACCTCCTGCTAAGCGATATGTCCAAGCGGCTAGAGTTTCCATGATCTGTGGCTCAATCAATCCCTCATCGTGCTGTTGTTGAGCTGCCAACTCACGTTGCCACTGCGGGGCAGAATCAAGCTTTGCATAATACATACCGCGGGCTATCAAAGCAGAATGTAACTGACGCGTAGGGTGAAAATCCAGTGGGGGGTCTTTTAGGTCATACAAACGAATGCCTATACCAGCAGCAAAAACAACCACCAAGGCCACCCAGGTCCACCACCGTGAAGTAGTAACGAAATGTGATGCTTCGACTCGGTTTGTTATATGATCGCTCATCTTCCTCCATCCATCTTCCGTTGGTAATGTGCTCTACGCCAGCGATGGTAAGCTTTGCGTAGTCCACCCAGCCCAAGCGGGCTAAGTAACGCATAAAGAATGCGGGACCAATCCCGCAACACCGTTGGTGGGTATTGTAAAAAACTTTTCCAATATGCACTCAGCGCAGCGCGTGGTTGATTGCCATCCAACAGGTAGAACGCGTTCAGGCGATGTGCACCAGCCCAAACCTTGCGCTGTATAGGCGACATAAGCAGGGAAAATTCCGGGCTGTCTTCCATCCACGCCGCAAGACGATAGGCTTCTTCACCAAACTGAGCTGCCAAGGCAACATTTTTAGCTGCCGCATGGAAACGCGCTGCAGCCCACGGTTCGCCAGGCACATAAGCCAGCGCAGCAACCAGTCCTATACGCAGCCAGAGATGATGATCCAACAGGAAATGATAGTCTATATCCAGCATACCAGCCTGCTCAAACGCACTGCGCCGCATGAACACCCCTGCCTGACCAATAATCTTAAAGGCCATCAGATCTGCTAATCCCCAATCACCATAACACATCCGATTGAAGGTTTTGCCAGTCTCATCTATCGAATCGACATCGCTAAAGACCAATCCAGCGTGTGGATTGCTTTTAAAGGCTGCCACCGCAGCTGAAACCGCCCCAGGGTAATATATATCATCAGAATTTAGCCAGGCAATAATCTCACCGCTGGCGCGCTGGAAACCTTTATTGATCGCATCTGCCTGCCCGCGATCGGTTTCAGAAACCCATCCCGCCAGGTCGTGTGCATATTTCTGAATAATTTCCAGGCTCCCATCTGTTGAACCTCCATCAATCACCCAATACTCTAGGCGTGGATAATCCTGCTCCAGCACTGAGCATATAGTCTGCTCCAAATAAGCAGCCTGATTGAACGATGGAGTAATAACTGAGACAAGTGGTTGGGAAGACATGTAAACCTAAAACAGACTTTCGTAATCGACTTTTGGAAATACGGTCAACTTGCCGCCAATGGTTGCATCCAGTACCTGACGCCCTGCGCCTTCATAGGCTGCGCGTGCCATTCGGTAAGAGCTTTCGGAGGTCTCCAAATCGGGTAATTGCCAGCGAAAGCCCTTGCCGAAATAACCGGGGTGGAAATGATTAGGGTCATCCCCTTGAGAGACAACCGTGGTATTCGGTTTGCCTTTGGTCTCAAAACTATGGTCTACACCAATCAAAATTACCTGTGAAAAGCCTAGAAAGAACGCCACTTGAAGTGCGACATACGTGACTGTTGCCCCTTCCCACAGCCTTTCAGCCACATTGCTTGCGAACTTTGCACCCGTGTAGGTGGTATAGAGGAAATAAAGGTTCTCTTGTGGTGTGAGCCATTTACGGCTGCGCCAAGAAACAAACTTTGGCATTTTTAAAGCCTGGATATCCTGCGCACACTGTTCAATGACCAGGTCATTGACTGACAGGTAAAAGCTGGTTTCGTAACCCATCTCCGCGAAAGCCAGGTAGATTCGGTTCATCCCAATTGTATACTCATTTTTTAAACAGGCCAGGTCAGTTTCTGCCAAGCTGGGTCCATTCCCCATAATGAAACAACGCTCGTTGATGTGTGTATTATTAAGTAATGCCAACCTTCGAACCGAATCACGCCGCCAGGGGTGAAAAGTTGCTTGCGGCCAATACTTCATACGACCCAAGCCATCGCGGGTATCTCTTATCGCAGCGATCAACGGTTGCGGTATGATTTTTTTTATTATCTCTTTCGCTTTGCTCATTTTGCGATAAACCTTCCAGCTCTGTAGATGCTACAAATAATAACTTTTAACTTTTTATAATCTCGCCAGAAAAAATAACATCTTCTATACCAGATAACTCGTTAGACGATAATGGCATGTCAGGACATGTTACGTTCACAATGTTCACTCCTGACATTCTGGTGCAGTTTCAGGTATAAGCATTAGAGGCTCACCATGATAACTCAAATCAGGCAAGATGTCATAATTCGTACCAAAATATGTATTGAACATAACTCTAAATGAATTTACCGGCGTGATATTTGGATAAAGGTTCAAGTTGCCATCCCTTGGAAAATAGTATGCATTTAATATCTGTAAGTGATTATCATCTCTAAGACCGTGATCTCCATGCATGATGATAATCGGGGGAGTAGAGGATGCCTTAATAATTTCATTAAATATATTTAGCATTTGTGCATTGATGAATTCAATTTCGCCATTGTAACCGGCCATTAAATATTCTTCATCAATTGCAGTAGCCAACTTCCCGGAATAGAACCCTGGATCAGTTCTTACTTCACCCTGCGAATCAAAAACATATGGAACATGTGGGATCAGAATATGAACAAAAACAAACTTCGGACCAGATATCTTCGAGATTTTCGGTAATTCATTCAAAATGAATCGCTCAAGATCAACATGATATTGATATTCAAACATTCCATCTCCAGCGCCATTTGATAATATTTTTAGATTTAAATCTAAGGGTATCAAAAGTGCCGTTGTCTTCAAAAACATTACTTCAAATGGATATAACGTTTGAAGATTAGCAGGGTCCCTTCCAATTCCCAGTAGAATATCCGCATCATCCAGTCGGCTCCATTCATAACTGGTCTCAAAAGCCACAGTCCGATAACCAATTTCTTCCAATTGCCTTCTTGTTTTGCTCTGCTTAAGCAATAACCATGGGTTTTTTGGGTTATCTAAATTCAGATCAGACATATATGCCATATTCAACGCTGATGTCATTGAGGCAAGCGTGTAACTATAATTACTCCGGCTGCAATCTGCCACATAAAATCCCATAGTTTCTAATTGACTAATAAATTCTGAATTATCAAAGTTCATGTCCCTAAGTAAAGCATCCTCGCGCATATAGGTATCCAGGACAATATAATAAACGTCAGGCAGTGGAGAGGGTAGGGTTAATTGGACAAGATCAGATTTTTCAGATATGGATTGCTCTTGATATACGTTACTAATTGTAAAAGATATTATTCTGTAAGCAGGAAATATTAAAAGAGCAATACTTACAATGTTTATAACAATAGTAATACTTGCCACATCTTTAACTTTCTTGCTAGTGTACCAAAGCAATATTCCAAACAGAATCACATAAATCGGAATGAGATATCTATGACGGGCTAATGCAAATGAAATTTGCCTCACAAGATTATAGACATGACCATACGAAAAGAAACATACCAATATTACTGTTGCTATTAAGGCCCCTTGTTGCCAATTCTTTAAAATTAATCGCATTATGACGAATAGTAAACTCGCTAAAATAAGCGAAGCAAACAAAGGTCGAAACACTACTCGAATATTTACTTCCGCAATATTAGTTGCCAATAAAGCAAGCACCGGATAGATCGAAAATAGAAAGACATAAAATGGAAACTGCTTTTTTTGTAACAATATCGCTCCTTAACAATTGTTAGTTTGCATCCACGCAGGCGAAAAGACACGCACTATTAAATAACAGCCACCGTTATACCAAGACTAATAGCGGTCTAACGCAAGCTGCCTGATCGGTTTAGGGACAACACCCTTTACAGCTTTGTTGACATAGCTACTCCGTGCTCAGACGAGCAGTAGCACCACCATCAACAATCAGTGCCTGACCGGTCATAAAGGATGACTGGTAGTTGTCGGCAAGGAAATAAATCGATCTAGCGATCTCTTCTGGCTGCCCTACGCGGCCGATAACCGTCTTTCGGGCCAGGTTTTCCAAACGATCGGTGATCGTACCGTTGCCCACATGTCCGCGATTTAAGCCAGCTCGCAGCATGGGCGTATCAACAGCACCGGGCAGGATAGCATTGACGCGAATGTCATCAGGCGCAAATTCAATCGCCATAGCGCGCGTCAACGCAAGCAGGCCACCTTTACTAGCAGCATAAGCTGCAATATTGGCTGAGGTAGCAACAGCATGCACAGAAGAAACATTGACGATCGCCCCGCCGCCCTCAGCTTTGAGCATCCCATGAGCCAGCTTTGCGCCCAAAAAGACAGAACGCAAGTTGGAGGCCATAACAGCATCCCATTCCTCGACAGTGGTTTCTATGAGAGGTCGGGCGATTTGGACGGCTGCGTTATTTACCACCGCGTCTAACGTTTTTGAGAAATCTGAGGCTTTCCGATAAATTTCTTCTATGTCAGCCGGGTCTGAAATGTCCGCCTGAATGTAAAGCCCATCTTGAGGGAATTCTTCATATCTTTCCTTGCGGTCGACTCCAATTACTGTCCATCCTGCTTCAGCAAAGACTTTCACCGTGGCGCGTCCAATCCCGCCAGCAGCGCCAGTGATCAATAATTTCCGTTTTTTATCTTGAGACATTCAGCGCCTTCCATTTTATCAATTTGAGTCCTTCCAAAGAGACTTCCCTTTCTCATTCGTCACTTATGGCTACCACAACTCATCGCCTTCCAAGGGTTACACAAAACAGCAGGTTAATCTATTCTGCCTTAAAAACATCTAGTTTCTCCACAGGTAGTTCTAATCCTAACAATAAATTACGGATCGTATTCCAGTGCACCCTTTCCCAGAAAAATGGACTTGAGTTGGAATTGTGTGGTGCCAGCATCACATTATCCATCTTCATAAAAGGGCTATCCTGCGGGAGGGGTTCCACTTCAAATACATCCAAAGCTGCCCCCCCAATGTGTCCCTCCCCCAGCGCATTTATAAGGGCTGATTCGTCAACGATCGGCCCGCGTGCAGTATTAATTAGCACAGCATCGGGCTTGCATAATGAAAGCATTTCAGCGTTAACGAGATGAAAGCTGGTTGGGTTAAGCGTACAGTTGACGCTGATGTAATCAACTCGCCGCATCAAATCAGACAAATCAGTCATCTCCACGCCATATTCCAGGAGAAAATCTGGTTCAATTTCAATAATATCATTCCCAAGCAGTTTCATACCAAATTGGCGTGCCCGTCTAAGCACAGCTTTGCCGACATTACCGACACCGATCACGCCTAAAGTGCACTCGCTCAAGGTCTTCCCACTACATTTCCTCCACTGTCCAGCTTTCATCGCGCTATCCAGCAAAGGCAGCTGCCTTGCAAAAGCCAGCATATAGCCCATGACACTTTCAGAGACAGGAACCGTGAAAGCATTTGGTGTATTGCAAACCTTTATACCAAACTTTTCAGCGGCTTGCTGGTCGATTGAATCAATACCTGTACCCCATTTTGAGATCACTTTAAGCCGTGATGCGCAGGCTTCAATGACCTTTTTAGTATAACGGTCATCCCCGCATATCGTCCCATCAAACTGTCCTGCATAAATCATGAGCTCTTCCTCTGAGAGGCGTTCATTTACTTCAGGTATGATTAGCTCCAATCCAAAACTTTCCAGAATTGGGCCAAACCGCTCCATGTGCGGGAGCATGTAAGGTGCAGAAATCAATACAGTTTTCATAAGGACACTCTCCAAACGGTATATCTCAATTTGCATTTAGCTTCTCAATCAGCTTACTTAAGCTTTGAGATATACCAATTAACCTCCGCCTGAAACACGCTGCTGCATGAGGAAGTCAGCGATTGTGAAGTCAATCTCTTCATCAATATCCCAGGCTTCGTCAGCAGGTATCTCGAACATCATCGGGCGCTCACCCAGTCTATTTCTACACTGTGCGAGAGTCTCGCGTGTAAAAAGATAAAGGCAGGAATTTTCTTCATAGATCGGTGGCAGATCCTGAGTGCGCAACAAGATAGCAGGGTTGTGGTTGATTGGTCGTCCAAGCTGATCCCACAGGCGCGTTTGCAGCCGCGTGACCCCAAAAAGCGAATCATAGGCTGGGAATTCATCTCTTAATACATTAATGGCTTTCGAGATCGTTTTTGTGCGCAGCAAAGGATTCGTGCAATGCGTTTGCAAAAATAAATCAGCTTCAATTTGAGATGTATCATACATCAAAATCTCATTGGTTGGGATTGTATCTGCTCGCAAATGTTCAGAACGCTCCAGTCCAATTACTTTCGGGAACTTTTCCTTTAAACCTTGCAGGATCACTGGGCTGTCAGTGTCCACCAGTACCTGATCGATTTCAGGGCAAGCTAGGAGACTCTCCAAAACATGGTAATAGAGCGGTTTGCCTGCCAGGAGACGATAATTCTTCCCCGGAACACGCACAGATTCATGCCGCATTGGGACAAGTGCTACAACCTTATCCAGGCTCATACCTACTCCTTTGATAAATCAAATTGGTTATTTTTCTTTCAAGAGAAAATCGCTGTTATTTAAAAGACCATCGCTGATGACCTGCAATACTGGCGAATTCTCAGGCAGTAATTTCTTCCAATCGAACCTGCGTAATTTCACAAACCCGTTCCAAATATTATCCTCTTCTAAAAAGTCCCCAAAGGTAAGAGAGGTACAATAAAGCTGATAATACAAGAACCGCCGGGCATTGATTGGCTGTTCTGGCGGAACATCAATCGCTTTTGCATTCAAGAAGATTTCTGCTTTTTCACGAAACGCATCTTGGGTAAGTGGGAAGAATACCGTTGGCAGCTGTGTGAAACGCGCCTTTCCCGCACATAAAACAGGTGTGCCCATAATGGATGCTTCCAAGCCAATTGTAGAATTATAGATCATAATGAACTTGGCGCGTCGAATCATCTCGTATGAACTAAAAAAGGTGTCTGGTCCTATGAAAACCATATTGGGTATCTGCCCCAATTCATGTGCCTCTGCCCAATCAGCGACACTTTCTTGACTTTCTTTTCCGGGTCGCGACTCGTCTGGATGCGCTCTGATGACAAATAGGGTCTCCGGATGATCTTTTGCAATATCTAATACACTGTCAAGCCAAGCAAACATATGCGGAAAAACGACATTCGCATGCAGCTGGCTGGTATCAAAGATCACATTTGTAAATATTGGCACAATCTGCTTAAATTTCTCACACAGCTTGAGGAAGTCCGCATCCAAACTGCTCATCTCGGGCCAAAACTGGATACCGGCCATGCTGAAGTCCCCTTTAATCCGTTTGCTCAGGTATGCATCTAGCTTTTCGTTTTGAGTTTCAGATAATTGAAAGTTCTCAGGAATATTCACTGGGTACGCCGTCGCTTCACCGCTTGTAAAAAAGGCGCTGAAAGCTCCCATCCCAACCTCATGGGTGTAAACTGGAAGATCGCGCTGCTCAGCAACCCAACGCGCAGTCGCTTCTGGATATAGCATTCCGTTGAATACCACGACACTCTGCGGTTTTACCTCATCCAATAATAGCTCAAATTGCTTTTTCACATGCCAAGCAGAACAAATGTAGTGACGATAGACTAGCTTTGTCGGAGCATCATCACTTAAATGATGCCGGCGCAGGATCCAACGCACTGAAGGAAGAACCAAAGGCCCCAAAGGTACATCCTTATACTCAAACGATTTAAACTCTTCAACATTCAAATCCGTTAAAACTTCATCCAATGCGTGATCAGATTTAAATTCGAACCAGTGCACATCCGAATTCTGATAAAGCACTTGAGATTGATGAATACAGTGTTTGCAGGGCATAGGCGCATCCATATCCCTGCGGTCAGTACCCAAGACGCATTTTGATAGCCCGTGTCCACAGACAAAGTGCACAATTGGCACACCTTGCAAGCGTAAGGACCACGCGCTCAATAAGCTGAAAGCCGCGTTAAGACTCAAACCAGCAAGACGGGTTGAAGCATTAAAGAAAATAATCGGCTGCTTATCTGGGATCGGAGCATGCCGCGCAACCTCATCCGCCATATGGTGGATAATTTGATTGGTCACCCAACGGCGCGTTCGTATACGTATAAATTCACGCAGACGTGAAGGCAAGCTCATCATTAACACCTACTGACTGTAGCGACGCAGTTTCTTCAAAGAAGACTGCTCGCTGTCATAAACCTTCTTAATGCCATCGCCTAAGGATTTTTTTGTCACACGGATATATTTCACCAACCGCATGATACCCTGCGGCTCTACAGATGCAGCTTGATCGCTGCCCCACATGGCTCGGTCCAGGGTTACATGCCTCTCAACCAAACAAGCCCCCAGGGCAACTGCTACTGCTGATGTCACAAGTCCCACTTCATGCCCTGAATAACCAATTGGGCATGGAAACATCTCTCGCAGGGTCTGGATCATGCTCAAGTTTAGCTCATCCGGTGGACAAGGATAACTGCTTGTCGTATGGGTGATGACCAAATGCTTTGTCCCCAGAATCGACACAGCTTCCTTGATCTCTTCGATCGTGGACATGCCAGTGGATAGGATGATAGGCTTTGCAGTTGCTTTTATAGCCCGCAGAAGCTTATGATCTGTCAATAAAGCAGAAGGAACCTTGTGCACGGACGGATTAAAAGCCTCGATAAATTCTAAAGACGGCACATCCCAAGAGGATGCCAACCAATCAATTCCCACAGATTTGCAGTGGCGGTCAATTTCTTCATAATCTTTCTGATCAAATTCAACCTTGTACCGGTAATCCAGGTAGTTGATATAGCCCCAGGGTGTATCTCGCATTTGGCCGCGTTGATGCTCCGGGACGCACAGCTCAGGTGTACGCTTTTGAAACTTAACCGCATTCACACCAGCGTGCTTTGCCGCATCGATCAATTTTTTCGCAATTTCTATATCGCCATTATGGTTAATGCCAATTTCAGCAATAATATATGTCGGGTGTCCATCTCCTACCCATCGATTTCCAATTTTAACCTCTCGTGTCATGGAGGGTCTCCTAAATTCTCAAAATATTATGATGCCAGATAACTACCAACCAATGTCATATCGCATTGCTCAGTGCATTTGATACCTGGCTTCAAATCAAAATGATCGTTCCTGAAATCCATGTATTTTTCACCATTCCAGATATCGTAGAGAGTCTCGGTGCTCGCGTCACCAAGAATAATCTCATTATTGAAATCTTCAACACACTCGGCACATTCGCCATTGGATTTTACGGTCATGGATGACCAAGGGAACTGACAAAACTCAATCCAGTGAATGGATTGGGTCTGCTGTTTATTATCTTCATACCACATTTGATCCTGGCTCTTCAGGTAGATATAAACATCGCAACCTGAAAATGCTTCTTTGAGCTTTTCAAACTCATCGCGCTGCCATGGTTTGTTCAAATTGATCATCGTGATAACAATCTCAGTCTTATAATTGCGCTTGGCTTTGAGATCAAGCAATGTCATGATGTTGCGGTAAGATTCGGTGAAGTTGGATGCCTGACCACGGACTTCCTTATGCCGCAGATCATCCACACTTTCAATTGAATACTTTACATAACCCAATCCATTTTCAAAGGTCTCAATCGTGCGTTCCATATTTATGTTGGCTGGGTTGCACGAGAAATAGCTTTCCAAATTGCGCTCCGTCATCCATTTAACATACTGGGGCATACTCTTATCCAGCAGCGGGTCGCCATAACCATGTAAAACTATCACCTTGGGGATGACATACAAGAAATAATGGTTCTCACTCATGTCATTCTTGAGGATGCCATAATTTTTTACAACAAAATCTTCCCAGCGCTTTAACTGCTCCGGGCTGAATGGTTTTAGCTGGTCGATCACACGCTTAAATACCTCTGGCTTCATTGTCTCAACCGGCCGGGTCATCATTGTCGTACGGGGGCACATCTCGCAGCGCATATTGCACGCGTTAGTCGTCTCAATATTATAGATAACGGGATTTTTGCTGCGGTAGGATTCAAGCTTATCCACCAGGAACGCCCGCTCCATCTTCTCCCCGCCCATCAAACGTTTTTTGATATCGTAAACCTTCATATAAAATTCGATATCGAACATTATTTTCTCCTAGGTCAATCTTTACAATCAGCTTGATCGGCTGAATTCCAAAGGCTAAGTATCATATCACAAAGTTCACGCACTGCGCCATGCCCGCCTTTTTGGGTCAGGACAAGGTCAGCTCTGCGCAACACAGCAGGGTGCGAATCGGCTGGGGCAACTGAAAAACCTACAACCTCAAATGCCGGTATGTCAATGATATCATTGCCCATGACAATCACATTTGCCGTGTCAACCTTTTTTTTATTCATAATCTGTTTCAAGGCTTCAGTTTTTTCCAAAATAGCCTGGATCACATCAATATTCAGCTTCTTACAACGCTCCATTACCACCGGATTTGCCTCACGTGAGATGACCATGACCTCAACATCAGTTTGCTTACGCAAATTCTCAATTCCGAGACCGTCGGACCGGTCGGCTGCGACGGATTCCTTACCCTTCTCATCAACCCAGACCCGATCATCAGTCATAACCCCATCAAAATCCAAGACCAACATTTGCACTCTTTTTGGCATATAACGGCGCTTATCTGCGGGGTCAAACATTTCCAAGCCGCCCACTTTTACCAGATTTTCAGCACGCTTCCAATCCGATGGTAGGTCAATATCAACAGTATAGCGCGGGTCAATATTCAGGGGTAGGATGACATCACCGGTAGGTGAGTGCTTATCCAAAATAACACTTGGGCGAATGACATCGATATGTCCAGTTTGCCAGAAGACTTTGGGTAAAATCTGTCGGGGAGCATTGTACGCTTCCTTGATCCCGTCTACCCCAATCAAAGCTCTCATCTCCCCAGTTTTATCGTCAATTTGCCACATCTTGTATGGGTTTTGCCCTGCTTCGACCACACCTCGCACCGAATCTGCTTTTGGGTTATCTAATAGGAGCTTTACCGCATCATCCACACAGCTGTGCGGTCGCACAGGTGAGGTTGGTCTTAGCCAGACGACAACATCTGGGTGGTAGTCTTCATGTTCAGCCAGCCACTCCAGCGCATGGCACATGACCGGGTAATCCGGTGTCTTATCCTGCGAATATTCTACTGGCCTAAGGAAAGGTGTCTCTGCGCCCCATTGCTTAGCCACAGATGCAATTTCTTCGTCATCTGTCGTCACGATCACACGGGTGACTGATGAAGCCTGTCGGGCAGCCACAATACTGTATGCGATCAATGGATAACCTGCAAAATCGCGAATGTTCTTGCGCGGGATTCCCTTCGAACCGCCACGAGCGGGTATAAGCGCCAATACTTCGGTTTTCTTTACCAAGCTGTCCATCCTCCATCCACAATCAAATTTGCCCCTGTCATATAAGAAGAGGCATTACTTGCCAAAAAGAGCATTGCCCCGTTCATTTCATCAATTTCAGCCATTCTGCCCATGACCGCGCGTGCGGAATAATTCTTCACAAAACCCTCATCGTGTTCATTGTAAACTCCACCCGGTGTGAGTGCATTGACACGAATATTCTTGCCAGCATAATAAGCAGCCAGATAGCGCGTCAGTCCTAAAACGCCGGCTTTGGTAACCGAATAATCCACTGGCTTGAATTTTTCTCTTTCCCCTGAAATGCAATAAATACTCTGGTCTGGTCCTACCAAACCGTAAATAGAGCTAATATTGACAATCACACCCTGTTCTTGAACCAGCATAGGAACAACCGCTGCCTGAGAGACCAGGAACATCCCGGTTAAATTAACATCCATGGTATCCCGCCAAGATTGCAACGAATAATTTTCAAACGCATTAGCTGATTGCGCGCTTTGATTCTGAGGGTCAAACTTCGGGTCCAGTGCTGCACTGTTCACCAACACATCCAGCCGCCCGAAAAGATCAATCGTTTTTTTGACCATTGCTTTGGTTGATTGCGGATCCGTAACATTCACGCTGCAAGCAACTGCTGAGAGTCCTTCGGCCCGGATCGTATCCGCCTGAGCTTGCGCCGCGTTAACATTAAGATCAGCAAGTAGAACCTTAGCACCGGCTTGGGCTAATGTGCGACTGAACTGCCGGCCCAAGAGGCC